>Ga0247773_1000006_pt1 | contig 86919 bp, 88 predicted proteins | sample UWRJL092311B6_FD_179934 | JGI IMG/M metagenome (GOLD analysis project Ga0247773, IMG submission 179934) | Plant litter microbial communities from Arlington Agricultural Research Station in Wisconsin, United States - UWRJ-L092-311B-6 | ecosystem: Environmental > Terrestrial > Plant litter >... | reverse complement strand
AACGGGGCGAGAAACCCCTTCAGCCGCTCACGGAACGTGTGGGCGAGTGCAGAGGTCGATGGCGCGCTCGTCTGCATACGATAGCCCTCCGATGGACGTGACCCATCGGAGGGCTATCGTAATTCATACTCCCGAATTGGACCAAGAGAAAAATTCGGGATGACTCATGTTCTTCGCTGTGTGCCGCCGGTGACCGCTTCGTGTCGGCGATGTTCACGACACACGAAGTGAGCCGCATCCCCAACCCGTTGCCACGCCTGACGATTTTGCTCAGATCAAAACAATTCCGTACGCACGCTGGCCAGAAATGCGCGCCGCCACACTCGTTTCCGGCGCTTCCTGTACGGAGTGCCCATGGTTAGCTTCTGGAGGCAGAAAGAATCTCGCCGCATCGCTAGGAGAGCCCCCCGATGTCACCCGTCGATCAGGAATTGGCAGAACGCCTGGCCCAGCTTGGGCCGGAGGAGAAGCGAGCGCTGCTCGAGTATATGCGAACGTTGGGAACCCAGCGTCCACGGGCCACCCCGGGCGCTTCGCTTCTCCGCTTCGTCGGCAGCATTCCGAAAAAGGATCTTCAGCAGATCCGGGAGGCGATCGAACAGGATCTCAGGCGGGTCGATGCGAATGAATGGTGACGTGCTACTGGACACGAGTGCAGTGATTCAGCTCATCGCGGAGGATCCGCTCGCTGTCGGTCTGGTCGCGAGCAACCCGGGCATCTACGTGTCGTTCATCACCCTCGGCGAACTGTTGTACGGCGCCGAGAAATCCGAACGCCCCCAGGAGAACATCGCGGACATCAAGACCTTCACATCGGCGTTTTCGCTGCTGCCGTGTGATAAGGAGACTGCTGGTCACTATGGGTATCTCGCGAATGTGCTGCGGAAGAAAGGGCGTCCAATCCCTCAAAACGACATTTGGATCGCCGCCGTCGCGCGCCAGCACGATCTCATCGTGGCAACCTGGGACAAGCACTTTCAGCAGGTTCCAGAAATCTCGGTCTATTCCTGGTAAAGCCAGCCGCGCATCGAGGATTGCCGCCGATCGAGCCGAAGACTGGTGACGTTGATCACAATCCCTGGGCATTGACTGACGCTCTCAACTCGTCCGTGCTCATGGAGTCCGCGAGGCGGATTGAGTGCCGCTGTCACCTCCTTCGCAGCTTACCGAAAACGCGCGTGCCCGGAGGCAATCGCCTTGCTCCCGTCACTCCGCCGTCACACATTCGTCACGAACCACCTCGCGCAGGACTGACGCTCCGCCCTCATCCGCCACAGCCCCGCTCCGTGGAAGACTTCTTCATCAGCGTCGGGATCCCGGCATCGGTGGTGGCGGCGCTCAAGCTGGGGTCGCTGGGGCGGCTGATCCTGGCGGCGGTGCTGGGGTCCACCGTGGGGCTGGAGCGCGAGCTGGCGGGGAAGCCGGCGGGGCTGCGCACCACGCTGCTGATCTGCGTGGGCGCGGCGATGTTCACCGAGCTCTCGCTGCAGCTGTCGCTGCTCGCCACCACCACCGGCGGCGAGGCGCTCCGGGCCGACCCGGCGCGCCTGGCGGCGCAGATCATCCCCGGCATCGGCTTCATCGGCGCGGGGGCGATCCTGCACGGGCGCGGGCGCGTGACCGGGCTCACCACCGCGGCCACGCTCTGGGTGGTCACCGCCATCGGCATCGCCGTGGGCGCGGGCGCGTACGTGGAGGCGATCGGCGCCACGGTGATGGTCCTCGCCACGCTCCTCCTCCTGCGCCGCGCCGAGGGGCTCATCCGCCGCCGCCTCAGCCATCGCCGCTACACCGCCTCGCTCGACCCGGAGACCGAGGCGTTCGAGGAGATGATCGCCGCGATGAAGGAGCGGAAGGTGACGCTCCGGGTGGAGTCGATGGAGAAGGTCGGCGGCGACGTGGAGGTCACCTTCCGCCTGGCCGGCCCGCAGCACGAGCACGACGCGCTGGTGAAGCGGATGCTGCGCGACCGCGGCGTCCGCCGCTTCCATCGCACCTGAGGCCGCGGATCGGAACGACCTCTCCTTCCGTGGCGTGACGGAACGCCACCCGGGCCCGTCCTCTCTCGCGAGAGGCGGGCTCGTTCGCCATCTTGGGCGCGTTCGCCCAAACATCCGTCTCTCGAACGCTGGTCCCGCGATGCCGCGCCGCCTGGTCATCAACCTTCGCGACCGCCGCCCGATCTGGGCGATTCCGCCCTGGGCGGTGGACGAGATCCGCGCCGCGCTCCCGGGCGATTGGGAGTGCGTGGTGGTCGACGCCTTCGCCGACGGGAGCGGCGACGGCCGCGGCGCGGGTGGCGAGGCGGTGGAGGCCGCGCGCGGCGCCGAGGTGTACCTGGGGTGGGGGGTGCCGCGCGAGGTGCTCGCCGCGGCGGGGGGCGCGTTGCGCTGGGCGCACTCGGCGTCGGCCGGCGTGGGCGGCGTGCTCTATCCGGAGATGGTCGCGTCGGAGGTGGTGCTCACCAACTCCGCCGGCACGCACGCCGAGCCGATCGCCGACACGGTGCTGGCGATGATCCTCCACTTCGCGCGCGGGCTGGACTTCGCGGTGCGCGCGCAGGCGGAGCGGCGCTGGGACAAGGGCCCGTACGACGCGGCCGACGCCCCCGTGCGCGAGCTGGCCGGGAGCACCGTCGGCCTGCTGGGGCTCGGCGGGATCGGCCAGGCGGTGGCGCGGCGGGCGTCGGCGCTGGGGATGCGGGTGGTGGCGACGCGGCGCTCGTCCGCCCCGGGGCCGCCGGGGGTGGAGGTGCTGGCGGGCGACGACGCGCTGGACCGGCTTCTCCCCCTGGCCCACTACCTGGTGGTGACGGTGCCGCGCACGGCCAGCACCGAGGGGATGATCGGCGCGCGCGAGCTGGCGATGCTCCCGGCGGGCGCCGTGGTGATCAACGTGAGCCGCGGCGACGTGGTGGACGAGGAGGCGCTGGTGGAGGCGCTGCGGGGCGGGCGGCTGCGCGGCGCGGGGCTGGACGTGTTCCGCACCGAGCCGCTGCCGCCGGAGAGCGCGCTCTGGACCCTTCCCAACACCCTGCTCCTTCCCCATGTTTCTGGGACCTCCCATGCTTTCTGGCGGCGCGAGACGGACCTGGTCGTGGCCAACCTCCGCCGCCACCTCGCCGGCGAGCCCCTCCTCAATTCGGTAGACAAGCAGGCTGGATACTGACCGTGAGCACTCTGGAGACGACCGCGCAGAAGGGTGGCGATCTGCGCGAGGCGGTCGAGAACATCATCAAGGCGGCGGTGGCGCGTGGCGCCAGCGACCTGCACATCAAGAGCGGCGACGTGTTCCGCGCCCGCATCAACGGCCAGCTGATCCCGTTCACCAAGCAGCGGCTGACGCCGGAGCAGACGCGTGGCATCGCCACCTTCCTGATCCCCAACGAGCGCGACCGGGCCCGGCTGGACGACCTGACCGACTACGACTGCTCGTGGGGGCTGGCCGGCGTGGGCCGCTTCCGCGTGAACATCCTGCGGCAGCGCGGGTCGTTCATGGTGGTGATGCGGGTGATCCCCATCGAGATCCCCACCTTCGAGGACCTGGGGCTCCCGCCGGTGCTGGCCGACATCGCGGCGCACGAGCGCGGGCTGGTGCTGGTGACGGGCGTCACGGGATCGGGGAAGAGCAGCACGCAGGCGGCGATGATCGGGTACATGAACCAGAACATGCGCCGCCACGTGGTGACGCTGGAGAACCCGATCGAGTTCCTGCACCGCGACATCAACTGCTCCATCACGCAGCGCGAGATCGGCGTGGACACCGAGGACTTCCGCCACGGCCTGCGCGCCGCGCTGCGGCAGGACCCGGACGTGATCCTGATCGGCGAGATGCGCGACACCGAGAGCATCGACATCGCGCTGAAGAGCGCCGAGACGGGCCACCTGGTGATCAGCACCGTGCACACGCGCGACGCGGCCAGCACCATCTCGCGCGTGGTCGCCATCTTCCCGCCCGAGGAGCAGCAGATCGTGCGGATGCGCCTGGCCGAGCAGCTGCAGGCCGTGGTCAGCCAGCGCCTCCTGCCGCGCAAGGACGGGAAGGGCCGCGTGCTGGCCGCCGAGGTGATGGTGGTGACGGGGACGATCCGCGACTGCATCGTGGACCCGGACCGCGTGGAGGAGATCCGCGAGCACATCGCCGAGGGGCGGGTGACCTACGGGATGCAGACCTTCGACCAGTGCCTGATGGAGCTGGTGCAGGGCGAGCAGGTGGAGTACGAGGTCGCCAAGGCCGCCGCCACCAACCCCGGCGACTTCGAGCTGAAGATGAACATGCTCTCCAGCCGCGGCGGCGCGATGAGCAGCTCGTTCTTCTGATCTCGGTCGATGGTTCGAAGGGAATCCGGCCGGAGGCCGGCATCGACGGGCCGTTGCAACCGCGGCGGCAACCGCCCGAAGTCCGCCTTCGCGCCGCCTTCACGGACTCCCTCGCCGGCATCGCGGCCGGCTTGGTCGTCCGTCGGGCGATGAGGTCACGGATGCGGTGGAAGCCTCCCGTGGTCGGGGAGGCTTCCGTCGTTGTTGCAGCGGCTTTTCAGCCGGCCAGACGCGTGGGCCGGCCGGTGCCGGGGCTCAGGGGCAGTTGGTCTTGCAGGTGATCACCGAACACCCGGTCGCGTAGCCCTCGATGATCTCGTTAGCCGCCCTCTGCAGGTCGCGCGCGTGAAACCGCTGCTCATCCCCTGCCGTCGTGTTGCACGCGGGGCGAACGCGCGCCAGACTCAGGCGCGCGTCGAGGCGCGTGACCCCTCCCACCGGGAGTTGGACAGATGGCATTGGCACTGCTGGCGCTGGCGCAGGTCGCGGGGTTGATCCTGGTCCCCTTCGGGTTGCCGGGGACCTGGCTGCAGGTGGCGGCCGTGGGCGCGTACGCGTGGGCCACGCACTGGCGTGGCGGATGGTGGATCTTCGCGATCGTGCTGGTGATCGCCGTGGTGGCCGAGGTGTTCGAGTTCATGATCGGCGGCAGCTACGCGCGGAAGTACGGCGGCAGCCGGCGCGCGGGGTGGGGCGCTATCCTGGGCGGGCTGATCGGCGCGTTCGTCGGCATCCCCGTGCCGGTGATCGGCAGCGTGATCGGCGCGTTCGTGGGGGCGTTCGTGGGCGCGGCGGTGCTGGAGATGACCAAGAACCCCGAGTGGCGCGGCGCCGTTCGCGTGGGATGGGGCGCGTTCATCGGCCGCATCGTGGCCGCGGCGATGAAGAGCGCCGCCAGCGTGATCATCGGCGTGCTGGCCGTGGCCGCCGCCGTGTTCGCCGGCATGGGCGGGTGACGCGCGACGAGATGGCCGCGCGGCTCGAGGAGCTGAGCGGCCTCGGCTGCTGGGAGTGGCAGATCGCCTCGTTCGGTGGCGAAACGCTGACGCTGGCGGGCGGGCAGGACATGACGTACGGCCACTTCGCCGAGGCCGATTTCCACGGGGTGACGTACATCTGCTGCCCCACGCGGATGATGCATCCGCGCTTCCGCCTGGCCGTGCTGCACGAGGAGGCGCGCGCCGGCCTCCACGCCGAGGTGGAGCCCGGCTCCTTCGTGATCGCCATCGACTCCGGGACCACGGCGAGCCTGGACGAAGTTTCGCTGATCGCGGCGCGCGAGGTGGAGGTGAGGCGCGACGTGCGCTGACGCCCCTCCACCGTTCGTCTCCTCCGCGGGTGTCACGTTCGCCCCGCGCCGGGCGTTGTGCAGGCGACAGGCACACCGATCCACGCTCGCCCACACGAGAGATGAAGATCCGAATCCTTCCCCTGTTCGCGCTCCCGCTCCTCGCCGCGTGCGAGCTGGCCACCGGCCCGGATGCCGATCCGCGGCCCGGCATCATCCAGTCTCCCTATCTCCAGGCGCCCGTCGTCGTCGCGCCGGCGACCGTGCAGGCGGGGGAGCCGTTCCAGGTGACGGTGCGGACGCTGGGCTTCAGCGGGTGCTGGGTGGAGGCGCGGACGACGGTCACGAGCGAGCCGGGCGCCGCCACCGTGCGCGTGTACGACCGCACCGTGGGCGAGGTGTGCACGGCGGCGCTGAAGACGATCGACCACACGGCCGGGCTGCGCTTCGATGCGCCGGGCACCGCGCGGATCGTGGTGGAAGGCCGCGGCGATCCGTCGCTGGGCGAGACCGGGGTGGTGACGATCGAGCGGACGGTCACCGTCCAGTAGCGCCGGCCGCCGGCCGGTCCGAGGCGCGGCTCCGCACCACGCGGGGCCGCGCCTCGCCGCGTTGGGGGCGCACGGTGCGATGTGTGCAGTTGATGCGGGGAAACTTCATGGGCCGCGGATGAACCCACCTTCGGACGCATGGCTCGGCGACCCCCGGCGCGGTTTTGCGCGCGCGGCGGATCGACGACTCGAACCGGATCGTTCCGATGAAACAGACGCCGCGGCAGGACGCGTGGTTCTGGCTGATGCTGCTGAGCGCCACCGTGCTCGGCGAAACGGCCGGCGACCTGATCTCGATGACGCTGCACGTGGGCTACGGCGTGGCGACGCTGATCCTGGTCGCGCTGCTGGTGGTGGCGCTCGCCGTGGAGCTGGTGGGGCGCGCGCAGCACCCCGCGCTCTTCTGGGTCCTGATCATCCTCACCAGCACCACCGGCACCACGCTGTCGGACCTGGTCACGCGCACGCTGAAGCTGGGCTATACCCTCGGCACGCTGGCGCTGGCGGCACTCCTGATGGTGATCTTCGCCGTGTGGCGGTGGCGGGCCCGCACGCTCGCGGTCGACCGGCTGACCTCGCCGGGGGTGGAGTTCCTCTACTGGACCGCGATCCTCACCTCCAGCACGCTGGGCACCGCGTTCGGCGACTGGCTCAGCAACGACGCGGGGCTGGGGTTCGCCGGGGCGTCGGCGGTGCTGGCGGTGCTCCTGCTGGTGCTGGTGGGCCTGGTGCGATTCACATCCGTTTCGCGCGTCCTCCTCTTCTGGCTCGGCATCGTGGTGATGCACCCGATCGGCGCCACCATCGGCGACCTGCTCACCAAGGAAGACGGGCTGAACCTGGGCACCGTGGGTCCCAGCATCGCCCTGCTGGCCATCTTCCTGGTGCTGTCGTTCGTGGTGAGCCGCGTGCGCCGGCGAGAGGGACCGAGCGCGGCAGAGCGAGGGTAGCTCGCGCGTTCATCTCCCGGTGCGGGTCGGGGTTTCCATCGTTCACGCCGGGAAGACCATGCGCGTCGTCGGATCGCTCCTCGTCCTCGCCGCCGCCGCGAGCTGCGTCCCTGCCGCCCGGCCGGGGATGCGGTCGCGGCTGGAGGGGAGCTGCTTCGCGCGGATCGAGGTGATCCGCGCGTTCGACGTTCGCGGCTCGGCGGCCGACACCACCGTGTTCCGGTTGACGAGGGGACGCGCCCGGGGCGACGAGATCGGCGGGGACACCCGCGCCTGGAACGTCGTCGATCCGGGGTTCGGGCTGCGCTTCACGCTCTGGCGCCCGCTCGGCCACGATTCCGTGCGCATCGCGTATTCGAACAGCGAGATGGATGTGGGGTCGATGCGGCTGGCGGTGACCGACAGCGGCCTGGTCGGAAGCGACCAGTTCGACTCCGATCTGATCCGCGACGTGGACCCTGGGGAGCCTCCGCCGCCGCCCGTGTTTCTCCCGCGCATGGCCTGTCCGCCCCGCGACGGGCATGCGGTCCCGAGGCGTGACTGACAGGACATTGCACGTCCGTCCCCGTGGATTTAGCTTTCGAGACCTCGCCCGTTCCTCCCCGATCCGCACCGCCCTCCGGAGCACCATGGACCCGCGCTACAACCAGCCGCCGTACGGCCCGCCTCATGGGCAGCCCGGTGGCTACCCGCAGCAGCATCCGCACGCCCAGCAGCCGTATCAGCAGGCGCCGTACGCGCAGGGGCCCTACGGCCAGGCGCAGTACGGGCCCGCGGGGTATCCGCAGCCGGGGTACGCGCAGCCGTATCCGCAGCAGTACCATCCGGCCGCGTACGGGCAGCCCACGATGGACGCGCAGCGGATGATGCTGTACGACGCCAACAAGAAGTCGGCGCTGGTGGCGTACGCGCTCTGGTTCTTCTTGGGGGCGTTCGGCGGGCACCGGTTCTACCTGGACCGTAGCGGAAGCGCCGCCCTGCAGCTGGTGATCAACATCTTTTCGTGGGCGCTGATGATCGTGTTCGTGGGGTTCTTCTCCCTGGCCGCGCTCGGGCTGTGGCTGCTGATCGACGCGTTCCTGATCCCGGACTGGGTGCGCGAGCACAACAACCGCCTGATCGCGCGGATGAACTACGCGTAGCTCGGCCACGGAAATCCGGAAGCGGTGTCCGTCCCATGATCGCTGGTGAACTTCACCTCATCATGGAGCGGAACGATGTCATCGACTGGAGAGAAGCCTGGAAAGGGCACGTATTACTGCAAGAAGTGCGGTTCGCCCAAGGTGCTGAACGACGACACCGACACGCTTCCGCCGTGCTCCAGGTGCAACGGAACCGAGTTCACGCCCTGACGGGTATCCCCGAACACCGGTTGACCACGCGCCCGCCGCGGCGTAGGTTCAGCACAGGATACGTAAGGCGCGGTCCCATCCCCCTGTGGACGGGACCGCGCTTGGCGTTTGGGGCACCCGGGCGCGATCCGTGCAGCCGCACAGGCGGCTGCGCGCGCGGCGCGGGGGGAGCCCATCGGACTCGCTCGGAACGGTTTGGAGCAATGAGCAAAGGCAGTTGCGTGGTGATCGTCGGCTCGCAGTGGGGCGACGAGGGAAAGGGGAAGATCGTCGACGTGCTCGCCGAGCGGATCGACATCGTGGCCCGCTACCAGGGCGGCGCCAACGCCGGCCACACGGTGCACGTGGGCGACGACGAGTTCATCCTCCACCAGATCCCCAGCGGCATCCTGCACCCCGGCCGCACCTGCCTGCTGGGGAACGGCGTGGTGTTCGACCCCTTCCAGTTCTTCGAGGAGCTGGACGGGATCCGCGCCAAGGTCCCCGACGCCGAGCAGCGCGTGGGCGTGAGCGGGCGCGCGCACCTGCTGCTGTACTACCACAAGCTGCTGGACCGCGCCGCCGAGGCCAGCCGCGGGGCGGGGAAGATCGGCACCACCGGCCGCGGCATCGGGCCGGCGTACGAGGACAAGGTCGCGCGCCAGGGGATCCGCGTGGCCGACCTGCGCGACCCCGCACGCGCCGAGATGCTGCTGCGCCGCGCCGCCGAGCGCATCAACCGCAAGCTGGAGCTGTTCGACAGCGCCGAGACGGTGGATGCCGACCTGCTGGTGCGCGACGTCCTCTCGCTGCGCGAGCGGCTGCTGGCGCTGATGGTGGATACCGGCCGCGTGATCCAGGACGCGCTGAACGCCGGCAAGCGCGTGCTGCTGGAGGGCGCCCAGGGCGCGCTGCTGGACGTGGACCACGGCACCTATCCGTACGTCACCAGCTCGAACACGACCGCGGGCGGAGCCGGGCTGGGCGTGGGGATCGGGCCGACGATGATCGACGACGTGGTGGGCGTGGTGAAGGCGTACACCACGCGCGTGGGCGAGGGCCCGCTCCCCACCGAGTTCCCGTCGCCGCTGCAGGAGGAGATCCGCGAGAAGGGCGGCGAGTTCGGCGCCACCACCGGGCGCCCCCGCCGCTGCGGATGGTTCGACGCGGTGGTGGTGCGGTACGCGGCGCTGGTGAACGGCCTCACCGGCCTGGCCGTGACCAAGCTCGACGTGCTGGACGGCCTTCCCGAGCTCCAGATCGCCACGCACTACACCGCCGGCGGGCAGACGATGGACGACTTTCCCGGCGACCTGGCGCTGCTGGAAGAAGCCGAGCCGCAGTACGAGACGCTCCCCGGCTGGACCGAGGACACCTCCACCGCGCGGAGCTGGGAAGACCTTCCCGCCGCCGCGCACGCCTACCTGCGCCGGCTGGAGGCGCTGACCGGCGTGCCGATCTGGTACGTGTCCGTGGGCACGCGGCGCGACCAGATCATCCACGTGGCGCGATAGACGGCTCCGGAACGCGGAAACACGGCGGCGGGCGCGTGTTCTGCGCCCGCCGCCGTCGTGTTGCCGGGAGATGAAGGCGCGCCCGAGCCCGGTCAGACCGCGGCGAGCGCGGGCCTGGGCGCCGCGGTCTCGGCGGGGCAGTAGCGCCGGACGAGCTCGGCCTCCACGCCGCGGGCGCGGGCGATGCGCGCGGCGAGACGGAACACCGGGTTGAGCACCGACAGCGGGCCGGTGATGGCGATGTCGGAGAGGTCGGCGGCGAGCGCCAGGTGCAGGAAGCTGCGCGGGATGCCGCGATCGTTGGTGAGCCCGTCGCGCGCCAGGCCGTAGCCGATGCGCAGCGCGCGCTCCATCCCCGCGTGCCCCGGCCGCAGCTCCACGATGAAGCGCGCCGGCTGGTCGTTCACGCTGAAGAAGCGGTGCAGCGTGCCCGCCGGCACCACGGCCGGCTCGCCGGGGCGCAGCACGCGGCGCTCGCCGGCGATCTCCACGCCCAGCTCGCCCTCGAGCACCTGGAAGTGCTCGGCGTAGCTGCGGTGCAGGTGCAGCTGGTTGCCGCCGCCGGCGGCCAGCCGGATCTCGAGCCGCGTGACCGTGCCGCCGCTCTCGGCGCTGGTGACCAGGAAGGTGGCCGAGTCACGCTGGACCGGGTTCCAGATGGTCCGGCTCGGGTCGATCGAAGTTTCCATATCCGTCATCGCGAGGTTCGCGGGGCTGGTTCGGGGTTCGTCTCGGCCGCGGCGCATCCGTCGCGGCGCCCGATGGTGGCGCGCGCCCGAGACTTCGCCCGGACCGCACGCGGAGGTAGAACGGGGCGAAGCCGTACCGGGTTTCGCCGACGGGTGTGATCCCGTTCGCGGCCGAACGGTTGTCCGCGCGCTTCACGGGTGCGCGAACCCGATGCGGAGTTCGCGCGAGCAGGTGCGGCGGCGGCGCGCGGGGGATACGTTTGCGCGGCCGGACGCGAGCTTCGGACCTGCATGGATGACTGCCGATGAGCACCCGCGCGAACCTCTTCGATACGCCGGAAGCGGCCGCGATGAGCGGATTTCCGCCCGCGCACTGCCGGGTCGGCGAGGCGCGAGGATGCCGGCGAGGGAGTCCGCGAAGGCGGACTTCGGGCCGTTGTAGCCGCGGTTTCAACCGCCCTGGGAGATGGCGGCGCGCCGGGGAGGATCATCGTCCACGGAACGTGCGTCCATCCGCCGCGTATCCCGTTGACCGCGTGAGGGATGCGCGCCCGGAGGGCCGGGACGGCGCCGCGCGCGCGCATCGGCCGGGGGTCCGCCGCGATGCCGGGCGCGGCGGTGGCCCGGCGCCGTTGGCAACGGCGGTATCGTTGCCTACGGCGCGCGCAGCCCGCTTTGGCGCCCCGGCGCCAAACACGCCCAAACCACGCAGTTGCAAGTAGTTGCTTTGACGATGACCGAGACGACGAAGAACGACATGCCGGAGAACTCCGATTCGGCGCTGCGGTGGATCAAGCCGTCGGTGCGGACGATGGGCGCGTACACGCTGCGCCACCACGAGCCGCGCATCAAGCTGAACCAGAACGAGAGCCCGTACGACGTTCCCGAGGCGCTGAAGGAGCGCATCCAGGAACGGCTGAAGGACCGGCCGTGGAACCGCTATCCACCGTTCGTGGCCACCAGCTTCATCGGGGCGGTGAGCGAGGCCACGGGGTGGCCGGAGGAGGGCATCCTGGTGGCGAACGGCTCCAACGAGCTGATCCAGGCGATCTTCTCGGTCGTGGTCGGCCCCGGCACGGCGGTCGTGATCCCCGAGCCCACGTTCACGCTGTACCGGCTGATGACCGAGGTGAACGCCGGCACCGTGGTCTCCGTGCCGCTGACGGGGGAGCTCGGCTTCGACGTGGACGCGATCATCGCGGCGGCGCGCGAGGCGGACGCGGCGGTGATCGTGCTCTGCACGCCCAACAACCCGACCGGCTCGGCGCTCGGCCGCGACGACATCGTGCGCATCCACGACGAGACGGGGGCGCTGGTGCTGCTGGACCAGGCGTACGTGGAGTTCGGCGGCTTCGACGGGATTCCGCTGCTGGAGGGTCGCCCGCGGCTGGTGGTCCTGCGCACCTTCAGCAAGGCGATGGCGATGGCGGGGCTGCGCGCCGGCTACATGCTGGCCGACGCCGCGCTCGCCGCCGAGGTGCACAAGGGGAAGCTGCCGTACAACATCAACTTCTTCACCGAGGTCGCCGCGGCCGAGGTGCTGCGCGGGCGGGAGATGATGGTGCCCGGCATCCGCCGCATGCGCGGGCAGCGCGACCGGATGCTGGCGGAGATGGCGGCGGTCCCCGGCATCCACGTGTACGACAGCGCCGCGAACTTCATCCTCTTCCGCGTCACGACCGATGCGATCGCCCACACCGAGCTCTTCCAGCGGCTGCTGGACGAGCACGGCATCCTGATCCGCGACGTGAGCAAGTACCCGATGCTGGAGCGCTGCCTGCGCGTGAACGCCGGGAGCGAGGCGGAGACGACGGCGTTCCTGGATGCGCTGCGGGCGATCATGGGCGAGGCGGCGGGGGCGGCGCCCTCCCGAGAAATCGCCGAGGCCCCCACCCGAAAAATCGACGACGGTACCGCTGTCGACGATTTTTCGACCTCCCCCGTAAACGGCACGGGGGAGGTGGATCGATCCGTGGATCTCTCTACCGACAAGGCAAAGCGATGAGCCGGACGGCCACGCGGGAACGGAAGACGCGCGAGACGGAGATCCGCGTCCGCATCGACCTGGACGGGACGGGCGAGGCGAAGGTCGCCACGGGTGTCGGCTTCTTCGACCACATGCTCGACGCGCTGGCGCGCCACGGGATGTTCGACCTGGAGGTGGAGTGCCGCGGCGACCTGCACATCGACGGGCACCACACCGTGGAGGACGTGGGGATCGTGCTGGGCGGCTGCTTCCTGGAGGCGCTGGGCGACAAGCGCGGGATCGTGCGCTACGCCGACGCCACCGTGCCGCTGGACGAGGCGCTGGTGCGCGCGGTGGTGGACGTGAGCGGCCGGCCGTTCATCCACTTCCAGGTGCCGCTCCCGGCGGGCCAGCCGGCGGTCGGTGATTTCGACGCGGCGCTGAGCGCCGAGTTCTGGCGCGCGTTCGCCACGGAATCACGCATCACCCTGCACCTGGACGGGGTCCGCGGCGACAACGCGCACCACGTGATCGAGGCGACGTTCAAGGCCGCCGCCCGCGCGCTCGACGCGGCCACGCGCATCGACCCGCGCCGCGGCGGCGCGATCCCCAGCACCAAGGGCGCGCTGTGAGCCGTCCGCGCGTCACCATCCTGGACTACGGCGCCGGCAACCTGCGCTCCGTGGCCAAGGCCTTCGAGCACGAGGGCGCCGAGGCCGTGCTCACCGCCGACCCGGCCGTGGCGGCGAAGGCCGAGCTCCTGGTGCTCCCCGGCCAGGGCCACTTCGGGCAGTGCATCACCCGGCTGCGCCAGGCGGGGCTGGCGGATGCCGTCCACGCACACGTGAACGCGGGGCGGCCGTTCCTGGGGATCTGCGTGGGGATGCAGCTGCTGTACGAGGGGAGCGAGGAGGCGCCGAACGCGCCCGGGCTGGGGCTGCTCTCCGGCACCGTGCGGCGGCTGCGCACCGAGCTGCCGCTGCCGCACGTGGGGTGGAACAGCGTGGAGTGGGTCCGCCAGGCCGAGACCGATCCGCTGCTGGCCGGCGTGGCGGGCCCGGAGCCGCGCTTCTTCTACCACGTGCACAGCTACGGCGTGCTGGAGAGCGACGGCGGCACCGTGCTCGGCCGCTGCACCTACGACGACACCTTCGCCAGCATCGTGGGCCGCGACAACGTGTGGGGAATCCAGTTCCACCCCGAGAAGAGCCAGGAAGACGGCCTCCGCATCCTGCGCAACTTCGCGGAGATGTAACCGCGCGGGGAAGCCGAGTGAACACTTGGCACAGTTGGATGCGGCACCGCCAACGGCACGTTTGCATGCGGCACGCCGGCCCCGCCACCCCGGGTTGGAAACCCGAGGCTACAACGGCCCGAAGTCCGCCTTCGCGCGCCTTCGCGGACTGCGCGCGAGCATCCGCGTGGGAGGCTGGCCTGGGAGTGCGCGCGCGTCGATCGGCGGGTTGAAACCCGCCGCTGGAACCGCGGGAAGTCCGCCTTCGCGGACTGCGAGCGGGAATCGGTGTGAGGAGCGGGAGTTCGCGTGATGCGGTGATGCCGCGGGCGATCATCCTGCCACACCGCAGCCCTCGAGTGAACGTCAGCCGGCTGGGCGCTGGATCGTCCCTCCCCTGCAGTTCGGGGGAGGGACAGGCTGGACGGGTCCGGCGGGACGCCGGCCCGCCAGGGAGAGGGCCCCCACGGGGCCAGACGAAGCAAACACCGCCGGCCGCGAGCCGGCTGAACCACATCATCCGCATGCCTGATCGCGCAGTGTTCTTCCGGGGCCATGGGCTCGGCAACGACTACGTCGCGCTGGAGCTGGACGCGCTCCCGTTCGATCTCACGCCGCCCGCGGTCCGCCTCTTCTGCGACCGGCACACGGGGGTGGGGAGCGACGGCATCCTGGCCGCGGTGCCGAGCGGCGCGGCGGATTTCGGCCTGCGCATCTTCAATCCCGACGGGAGCGAGGCGGAGAAGAGCGGCAACGGCATCCGCATCTTCGCCGCGTACCTGCTCGACCTCGGCCGGGTGGAGGTGGGCCCGGCGTTCACGGTGGAGACGCCGGGCGGCATCGTGGGCGTGCGCATCGTGGGCGAGACCGGCGAGGGCGTGCTCGACGTGGAGGTGGAGATGGGGACCGCGTCGTTCCGCAGCGCCGACGTGGGGCTGGCGGGCCCGGACCGCGAGACCGACGGCGAGCCGCTGGAGCTGCCGAGCGGCGACCGCGTGCTGATCAACACCGTCAGCATCGGCAACCCGCACTGCGTGATCTTCCAGGACGAGATCGACGTGGAGGAGCTGCGCCGCCGCGCCCCGCAGATCAGCACGCACCCGGACTTCGCGCGTGGCACCAACGTGCAGTTCGCCGTCGGCACCGCGCCCGGCGAGGTGGAGGCGTGGGTGTGGGAGCGCGGGGCGGGGGAGACGCGCGCCAGCGGATCGAGCGCCTGCGCCGTGGCGGCCGCCGCCGTGCGCCGGGGGCTGGTGAGCGAGTGGCGGGTGGCGGTGCGGATGCCGGGCGGCACGCTGCACGTGGAGGTGCGCGACGACTGGAGCCTGGTTCTCCGCGGCCCGGTGGAGGGCGTCTGCCGCGGCGAACTGACGGCCGGGATGGTCGCGCGGCTGGGGATGCTGGGCTGATGCTGGCGAAGCGAATCATCCCCTGCCTGGACGTGAAGGACGGCCGCGTGGTGAAGGGGATCCAGTTCGAGGGGCTGCGCGACGCGGGCGACCCGGTGGAGCAGGCGATGCGCTACGACCGCGAGCGCGCCGACGAGCTCTGCTTCCTGGACATCACCGCCAGCCACGAGGGCCGCCAGTCCACCCTGGAGATGATCCGCCGCACGGCCGACAGCGTGTTCATCCCCTTCACCGTGGGCGGCGGCGTGCGCACCGTGGACGATTACGTGGCCCTCCTCGGCGCCGGCGCCGACAAGGTGTCCGTCAACACCGCCGCGGTGAACGACCCGGAGCTCGTCGCCCGGGCGGCCGACCACTTCGGCTCGCAGTGCGTGGTGGTGGCGATCGACGCGCGCTGGGCGGAGGGAGGGGAGTCGGAACGATTTCCCAGCGGCTTCGAGGTGTTCACCCATGGCGGCCGGCGCGGCACCGGCCGCGACGCGGTGGAGTGGGCGCGGCGCGTCGAATCGCTCGGCGCCGGCGAGATCCTGCTGACGTCGATGGACCGCGACGGCACCCGCGACGGGTACGACCTGGTGCTGACCGGCGCGATCAGCGCCGCCGTGCGCATCCCCGTGATCGCGTCGGGCGGCGCGGGCGCGCTCGAGCACCTGGACGCCGCGCTGGCCGTTGGCGCGCACGCCGTCCTCGCCGCCTCCATCTTCCATTTCGGCGAGTACACGCTCGCCGAGGCGCGCCGCTACCTCGCCGCCCGGGGCCACCCGGTTCGCGGGTAGGGAGGGTGCTTGAGTGCTGGGTGCTTGAGTGCTGGGTGCTTGAGTGCTGGGTGCTTGAGTGCTGGGTGCTTGAGTGCTGGGTGCCAGGTGCGAAGTGCCGGGCTGCCATGGGGCGGCGGGCAGGCGGGACGGGCCGGGGGTGTAGGTATGCATGGAGATTTCCAGCACTTCGGCACCCCGCACCCGGCACTGCTTTTCCCAGCACTTCGCACCCCGCACCCCGCACTGCTTTTCCCCCCGGCCCGGACCATGCATTGCGCTTCGCGGTTCGGAAGATCCGGTGGTTCCGCGGCACGACATCGATCGATCACCAACGAAGGAGATCCGCTTGAACCGGGTTCGTGAGTGGGCGCGCCCCATCGCTGCGGCCATGCTGGTTGCGGCCGTTGCCGCGTGCGGCGACGCCGAGGGGAACGAGAAGGGCGGCAAGGCCGGCCCGGAGAAGGGCGGCGACACCGCCGCCGCGGCGCGGACGCCCGCGCAGGGCCAGGCCGCCGGCCAGCCCGCGGGGCAGCAGGTTGCCGCCGCCAAGACGCAGTGGGGGAAGACCGCGGCCGAGAGCCAGCAGTGCTTCCAGCGCATGCAGACGCGGCTGGACTCGGCGGCCAACGCGCTCAAGGCCGACAGCACGGCCAGGCGCCCCGGCTCGGGGCGGAATCCGCTCTTCGCCAAGGAGCAGGGGTGGTACCCCCACAAGGGCCAGTTCCGCGATGGCGACCTGCTGCCGTGCCACCGCATCGTGGCGTACTACGGCAACCCCAGCTCCAAGAAGATGGGCGCGCTGGGCGAGTTCCCGCGCGACGAGATGCTGCGCCGCCTGCAGGGCGAGGTGCAGCGGTGGAACCAGGCCGATCCGCAGACGCCGGTGATCCCCGCGCTGCACCTGATCGCCGTGGTGGCGCAGGGCGACGCCGGCCCCTCGGGGAAGTACCGCGCGCAGATGCGTGACTCGGCGGTCGACTCCATCTACCAGATGGCCCGGTCGATCAACGGCATCCTGTTCATCGACGTGCAGGTCGGGCAGGACGACATCCGCAACATCATGCCGCGCTTCTTCGAGATCCTGAAGCGGCCCGACGTGCACTTCGCGGTCGACCCCGAGTTCTACATGCGCGGCGGCATCGTCCCCGGCCGCCGCATCGGCACCATGTACGCGGCCGACATCAACTACGTGACCGAGCAGCTCGCGCGCATCGTGCGCGAGAACAACCTGCCGCCCAAGGTGCTGGTGATCCACCGCTTCACGCGCAACATGGTCCCCGACGCGGAGAAGATCCAGCTGCGCCCCGAGGTCGAGTTCGTGATGGACATGGACGGGTGGGGCGCGCCGTGGCTGAAGTACGACAGCTACCAGGACTACATCGTGCGGCACCCGGTGGAGTTCACGGGCTTCAAGCTCTTCTACCACAACGACACCAAGAAGGGCGACCCGCTGATGAGCCCGCGCGACGTGCTGGGCCTGTGGCCGCAGCCGCTGTACATCCAGTACCAGTAGGCTCGTAGCTGGGTGAAGGGCGCTGACCGAAGATCGGGGCCGCCGGAAGATCTCTCCTGGCGGCCCCGGTTCGTTGGGGTACGGCGAGGTTTGGGCGTGTTCGGCGCCGGGGTGCCGAACCGGGCTGCGCGCGCCGTAGGGCACGATACCACCGTGCCCAACGGCGCCGGGCCAGCGGCGGCGCGCCCGGCCATCTCCCCACCCCGAAGTCCCCGCGCGGCGCGCCTCCGCCGTCCCGGCCCTCCGGGCGCGCATTCCTCACGCATCTCTCGTTGGCGCAAGGAGATATGCCATGGGAACGGCGTCTCCAAGGGCGATTCAAATCGCGGCTGCAACGGCCCAGAGTCGCTCCGCGACTCCCTCGCGGGCATCTGCGTCACGCGCGGGCCTTCGTCGGGCGACGGAGTTCTCCCCCTCCCCCGCGGAGCGCGGGGAGGGGGCCGGGGGAGGGGGCTCGCCGCCGCCGCGCCGGTCTCACCTTCCGCCGCGGCATCTCGCCCGCGCGCCCCGGCCCCGCGGCGCCTCGCCCACGCCTCGTCGCCCGCAGGCCGCGCGGACCAGCCCCTCGCTCGGGCTGTTCTGGGGGAGGGGCGGCGCGGCGAAGCTCGCGCGGAGAGAGGGGCCGCTGAAACTCTCCCGCCGCACGCGGCGTACGGTGCCATGCGAAGGCGGTGACCATACCCGCCCGCCCGGACGGATCGAACGTCCGCGCTTAACCGATACAGACCGAGCCAAAGGCCAGGACCATATGTTGGAGCAGATCCATGCCGCCGCCGAAGACCAGCGCAAGACGCACACGATCGTCGCGCTCGCCCTGGTGGCCTTCGCGACCTACACGCTGGGCGACGCCGCCGTCAACGGCGTGAGCGCGCTCACCGCCACCGGCGCCATGCTGGGCACCACCGGGGCCGCCATCCTCAACTGGCTCCGCACCCGCGCCACGCTCAAGACCAAGCGCTTCGCCCTCTAGGCGGTCGCCTGCGGGAGCGGAACACGAAGGGACCCGGCCATCAGCCGGGTCCCTTCGCGTATCCATCGCCTTCGTCCCTTCCGCCGGCTCAATCCTCTCCAACGGACGACTCTGGTGGGTTCCGCCCCCGCCACCAGGAACACGGAGACCCCCGTGTTCTCCGTGGCTCCGTGTTCACCCGTTGCCGTTCATCCGCCGATCGCCGTTCGTCCGCCGGTTGCGCGGAGTCCGGCGACCACGAGCCTGCGTCACGCCGGACCGTTGCCGGCGGCCGTGGTCAGCGCGTGAGGAAGCGGCCGCGGGCGCTGAAGCCCACGCTCGCCGCCCAGCCGCTGCGGTCCGCGTCCACGTCCGAGCCGCTGGACACGTGGGCGATCCCCACCTGCAGCGGCCCCAGCCCCACCCCGCCGCCCAGCAGCGTGCCGCCGTCCATGTCCGTCGACGCGCCCAGGCGGGCGGAGAGGAACGCGAGCTTCTGCTGCACGCCCACGCCCAGGCTGCGGTCCCACAGCCCGGTCACGCGGGTGTCGCCCAGCGCGCCCTGGTACGCGGCCGAGAGCGTGGTTCCCGCCCGCGGCTCGAACGCGACGCCGGCGCGCAGCACGCGCGGCAGGTCGTTGTCGCCCTCCAGGTCGTTCGCCAGCGCGCGCAGGTTCGGCGAGGCCGCGGCCTCGTCGTACGGGGCCAGGCTGGCATCGTAGCGGTCCAGCACGCCCTGCAGGTCGCCGTTGCGGTAGTCGTTGCTGTTCAGCGTCACCGACTTCATCGTCTGGCGCCCGCCGAACGAGAAGGTGTTCACCACGTTGCTCACCGACGCGCTCAGCGTGACCCGCGGCGTGGGCTGGTAGGCGGCGCCCAGGTCCACCCCCACGCCGGTGCCGCCGCCGTACTTCACCCCGGCGTAGGTCACCGCCAGGTCCTGGGGCACGCCCACCCCGTTGCGCACCGTGTCCACGTCCACGATCCCCGTGCGCAGCAGCGAGGTGCCCAGGTACACGTGCGCGGTGGCGCCCACCGAGAGCGCGCCCGGCGCGGGGAGCGGCAGCCGCCGGCCGTACGCCAGGGCGATGTCCCAGTAGCTGGCGCGGAAGCCCTGCGTCTCGCCCGGGGTGATGTTGTAGCGCGACGGGTCCAGCTGGAAGCCGAAGAGGAGCAGGTCCACGAAGTCGCGGTCCAGCGACTGGGTGGCCACGGTGTTGAAGCCGAAGCCGGCCGCGAACGGCCCGATCTGCCCCGAGATCGAAGGGAGGCGCAGGTCGGCGCGCGCCTCGGTGCCGGTGGCGGGGACGCGGTCCAGCAGCGCCTGGCGCTCCTCGTCGGTCAGGTCGTCGTAGCTGGCCAGGTCCACCAGGTCGCCCACGCGCAGCCCCAGCACGTCGGCCCCGGCCGAGAAGGTGGGGAGGGAGAAGCTCCACGGGGTGGCGCCGGGAAGGCCCAGGTTGGCGGGGTTCTGCCAGAGCGACTCGGCGCCGCGGGCCACGCCCACGTAGGCGTTCCCCATCCCCAGCGCGTTGGGAGAAACGGGGATCACCTGCGCGGCGGCCGGCGCGGCGAAAAGGGCGGCCAGCGCCGCCAGCGTATGCGAACGGTTCAGCTTCATGCGAGGTCCAACAGCTGTGGGAGAGGAAGATGATGCGGGAGAGTGGACTAATTCGCCGCTGCGGGGTACAGGGCGGTACGATCCTGCCTTCCGTCACGGCGACGCGGTGAAGATACCAGCGCCGCCGCGAACGCGGAAGCGTGCCCGGCTTCCCCGAAAGGCGCGCACCGGCTAGTTTCAAGCCGCTTCAGGCCCCTGATTCAACCGACAGACAGTCAGCACGTTGCGCATAGATCACATCCGGAACTTCTGCATCGTCGCCCACATCGACCACGGGAAGAGCACCCTGGCCGACCGGCTGATCGAGTTCACGCGAACGCTCCAGAAGCGGGAGATGAAGGAGCAGGTGCTCGACTCGATGGACATCGAGCGCGAGCGCGGCATCACCATCAAGCTCAACGCCGTGCGGATGGAGTACGCCGCGCACGACGGGCATCTGTACGAGCTGAACCTGATCGACACCCCCGGGCACGTGGACTTCACCTACGAAGTCTCGCGTTCGCTGGCCGCGTGCGAGGGCGCCATCCTGGTCGTCGACGCCAGCCAGGGGGTGCAGGCGCAGACGCTGTCGAACCTGTTCCTGGCGATGGACGCGGGGCTGGAGATCATCCCCGTGCTCAACAAGATCGACCTTCCCGGCGCCGAGCCCGAGCGGCGGCGCGAGGAGCTGGTCGACCTGCTGGGCGTGGACCCCGACGACGTGATCCTGGCCAGCGCCAAGGCGGGGATCGGGATCGAGGCGATCCTGGAGCAGATCGTGGCCCGCGTCCCCGCGCCGCACGGCGACGCCGAGGCGCCGGCGCGCGCGCTCATCTTCGACAGCTACTACGACAAGTACGTGGGCGCCGTCCCCTCCATCCGCGTGGTCGACGGGGTGTTCCGGCCGGGGATGCGCATCGCCTTCGGGAGCAACGACAACAGCTACCCGGTGGACGAGGTGGGGTACCTGCAGCTGGGGCGCTACCCGCTCAAGGAGCTGCGCCCGGGCGAGGTGGGGTACATCATCGCCGGGATCAAGCGCGTGCAGGACACGCGCAGCGGCGACACCATCCTCGACGCGGCGAACCGCGCCACCGAGCTCCTCCCCGGCTACCAGGAGGTGAAGCCGATGGTGTTCGCCGGGATCTACCCGACCGACACCGAGCAGTACGAGGAGCTGCGCGACGCGCTGGCCAAGCTGCAGCTGAACGACGCCTCGCTCAGCTACGAGCCCGAGACCTCGCTGGCGCTGGGCTTCGGCTTCCGCTGCGGCTTCCTGGGGCTGCTGCACATGGAGATCATCCAGGAGCGCCTCGAGCGCGAGCACGACCTGGACCTGATCACCACCGTGCCCAACGTGAAGTACAACGTGGTGATGACCGACGGGACCGACCGCTGGATCGAGAGCCCCAGCGCGCTCCCGGACCCCACCACCATCGACCACATCGACGAGCCGTACGTCCGCGCGCGGATCATGACGCCGGCCGACTACATCGGCGCCGTCCAGAAGCTGTGCCACGAGCGCCGCGGCGAGTTCAAGGGGATGACCTACCCCGATCCGCAGCGCGTGGAGCTGGCGTACGACCTGCCGCTCGCCGAGATCGTGCTGGACTTCTACGACCGCCTCAAGTCGGCCACGCGCGGCTACGCCAGCCTGGACTACGAGTTCGCCGAGTACAAGCCGAACCCGCTGGTGAAGCTCGACATGCTGATCAACGGCGACCCGGTCGACGCGTTCAGCGTGATCATCCACCGCGACAAGGCGTACGAGTACGGCCGCAACGTGAGCGAGAAGCTGCGCGAGCTGATCCCCCGGCAGATGTTCGAGGTGGCGATCCAGGCGGCGATCGGCAACAAGATCATCGCCCGCGAGAGCATCAAGGCGATGCGGAAGAACGTGACCGCCAAGTGCTACGGCGGCGACATCAGCCGCAAGCGCAAGCTGCTGGAGAAGCAGAAGGAGGGGAAGAAGCGGATGAAGCAGGTGGGGACGGTGGAGATCCCCCAGGAGGCGTTCCTGGCCGTGCTCCAGGTGGGCGACTGAACCGCCGCGCGTGGGTGCGGGATGCGTGGGCGCGGAACCGCGTCGCGCGTGTCCGCTCCTCCGCGCTCCGCGCCCACGGCCAGGCGCGCCGAAACACGCGCCGCGTGGCCGTCGTACGCATCGAACGTCCACGCACCTCCGTACCCGCATCCATCGCCCACACCGATGACGCTGATCACCTGCCCCGACTGCCAGCGCCCGGTTTCGCAGTACGCGCCGGCGTGCCCCAGCTGCGGGCGGCCCATCCAGCCGCCTTCGGCGTACCGGCCGCCCGCGCCCCGCATCGCCGACCGCGTGGCGGGCGAGAGGCAGAACGTGAACATCGCCTACGCGCTCTGGGCGGCCTCGTACGTGTTCGGAATCGTGGGGATCGCGGGGCTGGTGATGTGCTACGTCAAGCGCGGCGACGTGCGGGGCACCTACCTGGCCGAGCACTACGACTGGATCATCGAGTCCTTCTGGTTCACCCTGGGCGGCGTGGTCGCCGGCATCCTGCTGGTGCTGATGATGGCCGCCGTCTCCGAGGGGCTGGCGCTGACGGCCGCCGTGGTGCTGGCGCTGCTCGCGATGGGGTGGCCCGTCTACCGGCTGATCAAGGGGTGGGTCGCGCTGAACGACGGGCGCCCCCCCGAGAGCCTCGGCACGGCGTGGTGACGCCGCCGGTCACGACGATCGTATCCCGGCTTCAAACCATCGTCCTTGAGCACGCAGTGATCGCATGACGCTGGTCACCTGTCCGGATTGCCAGAGCGCGGTCGCGTCATCCGCCACGGCGTGCCCCCAGTGCGGGCGGCCGCTGCGGCCGGTCCGCTTCGTGGAGACGCCCGCCGGGCCCGCGGCCGAGACGCCCGCCGGATGGCCGGGCGAGCGCCCCGCGGGGCCGGGGCCGATGTACGGCCGGCCGGCCGGGCCGCCCCCGGCGTACGCTCATCCCGGGTACGGGCAGCCGGGGTACGGATCGCCCGCGGGGATGAACCCCATGCACGATCCGCGGGCGGCGGCGCAGCGCTCGGCCGTGCAGATGGTGTACGGGCTGTACGCGGGGAGCTTCGTCTTCGGGCCGCTGGGGATCGTGGCGCTGATCCTGGCCTACACCCGCCGCGGCGAGGTGCGTGGCAGCTGGATGGAGGCGCACTACGCCTGGATCATCGACACCTTCTGGATGAGCATGGCGGTGAGCTTCGGCGGGGTGATGGCGGGGCTGCTGATGATGCTCCTCTTCATGCCGATGGGGTTCCTGGTGCTGATGGCGGTGGTGATGGCCGCGCTCGGCTTCCCCATCTACCGGCTGGTGGTGGGGTGGACGGCGCTCGGCGAGGGCCGCGTCCCCGTCGGCAAGATCGCCTCCCCGCGCTGGTGATGGCGAACGGGCGGGAGCCGGCGAGCGCGTCGGTCATCTTCACCACCTACAACAGCACGCGGGCGCTGGAGCTGGTGCTGTGGGGCTTCGCCGCGCAGACCCGGCGCGACGTGGAGATCGTGGTGGCCGACGACGGGAGCGGCCCCGCGACGGCCGAGGTGATCGCCCGGCTGCGGCGCGAGTCGGGGGTGGAGATCGTGCACGTCTGGCATCCGGACGACGGGTTCCGGAAGACCGAGATCCTGGACCGGGCGATCCTGGCCGCGCGGGGGGAGTATCTCCTCTTCACCGACGGCGACTGCATCCCGCGGGCGGATTTCGTGGCCACGCACCTGGCGCTCGCCGAGCGCGGCCGCTTTCTCTCCGGCGGCTACCTGAAGCTCCCCGCCGCGGTGAGCGAGGCGATCACGCCCGACGACGTGCGCGCCGGGCGCGTGGCCGACGTCGGCTGGCTCCGCTCGCGGGGGTGGAGGCCCGGGCGCCGCGCGCTGCGGCTCACCGGCCTGCGTCCCCTGGCCGCGCTGCTGGACACGGTGACGCCCACCAGCCCCACGTGGAACGGCCACAACGCCAGCGCCTGGCGCGACGACCTGGTGCGCGTGAACGGGTACGACCTGTCGATGGCGTACGGCGGGCTCGACCGCGCGGTGGGCGAGTGCCTGGAGAACGCCGGCGTGCGCGGCAAGCAGCTTCGCCACCGCGCGCCCGTGCTGCACCTGCACCACGAGCGCCCCTACGTGGACCCCGAGAAGTGGCGCCGCAACCGCGAGCACCGCCAGCGCATCCGCCGCGAGGGGATCACCCGGGCGGAACGCGGGCTGGCCGAGCTGGCGCCCGATCCCTTGCTCCGCATCGACCGCGGCGCACCACAACCCCAGTCGGAGACGCGATGACCCCGGGAACGGCCGAGAAGCGCTGGATTGCAGGGGTGGACCTGGGCGGCACCAACATCGTGGTCGGGCTGATCCCGATCGAGGGCGGCGAGGTGCTGGGGATGCGCGAGCAGCCCACCGACGCCTCGCGCGGCGCCAAGTACGTGGTGGACCGGATGGTGGCGATGGTGGAGGAGGCGATCGCCGACGTCACCGCCGCGCACGGCACCACCCGCGACGCCGTGGCCGGCGTGGGGATCGGCTCGCCCGGCCCGCTGGACCGGAAGACCGGCACGGTGATCAACACGCCCAACCTGGGGTGGCGCAACTTTCCGCTGCGCGACCTGATGTCGAACGCGCTGCACCTCCCCTGCACGCTGGACAACGACGCCAACTGCGCCACCTACGGCGAGTGGTGGATGGGCGCCGGCCGTGGCACGCACACGCTGGTCGGCCTCACGCTGGGAACGGGGATCGGCGGCGGGATCGTGCTGAACGGCGAGATCTTCCACGGCTGCAGCGACGTGGCCGGCGAGATCGGCCACATGACCATCGACAGCAACGGGCGCCGCTGCAAGTGCGGCAACTACGGGTGCCTGGAGCAGTACGCCAGCGGGCCCGCCATCGCCACGCGCGCCATCGAGGGGCTGGACGCCGGCGCCCCGTCGATGCTGTACGACATGGTGGGCGGCAAGCTCGAGGAGATCACCGCCGCCGTCGTGTACGACGCCGCCGTGAGCGGCGACCCCTACGCGGGCGAGGTGGTGAAGGACACCGCCCGCTTCCTGGGCGCCGGCGTGGCCAGCATCATCAACATCCTCAACCCGCAGATGGTGGTGATCGCCGGCGGCGTGACGCGCGCGGGCGAGCACCTGTTCGAGCCGCTGCGCGCCGAGGTGCGCCGCCGCGCCTTCCGCAGCGCGCAGGAGTGCTGCCGCATCGTCAGCGGCACCCTGCCGGGGACGGCGGGCGTGGTCGGCGCCGCGGCGGTGTTCAAGAAGGAGAACTACGGGCACGTGTGATCCGCGGTGGGCTCCACGGACCCGGCGCGCTTCGGCCGTGTCGCTGGCCGGGCGGCTGGAAGCCACGGCGACAGGGCGGAACCCCTCGCGAACGGCGCGAGGCCGGGTTCGATGCGGCGACGGACGGGGTGCCCAAGGGCACGGTGCGGCGGGTTCGCGGCCGCGGGATGCACGGGGAAAGAAAGAACCGGCGGCTGGCCTCTTCGCCAGCCGCCGGTTCCGCGTTTCGTACCGATGCGGTCAGCCGCAGCAGATCTGGATGTCGGTGGCCTGGCTGTACTCCACGCACGGGAGCGTGCAGCGCGGGCCGGCCGAACAGTCGCACTGGGTGGCGTAATCGAGCGAGTTGAGCGCCTCGGTGGCGACCGGCAGACGCGAGATGGTGGCGAACGACTCCACGCGCAGCTCGGCCAGCTTCAGCTTCCTCATGGGTAGTCTCCTTCAGGTGGGTGAAATCAACGGGACCCGACAATAATTGGATTTCCGCGGGAGATCAATCCATGTGAATACATTTGTTTGATGTAGACACCGGCGGCGGCTGTGGCTCATCCAACGCGCGGCCGTTGTGGCAAGGATGCGTTGCGTGACAGGGCGGATCGCTCGCGCGCGCCCACGTACGCGTCGCCGGGCATCGCGATCTGTTATCCGTCGAACAGATCGCCTCGCGTGACCGTCGCGGCGAACCGCGCTCGAAGTGCGGCCCGGCGAGGGTACCGGGCCACACTCCGCTCGTGAAACGCATGGCTCAGGCGAGCACCGGGGCGCGCTCGGCGGCGCGGGGCGCGCGCCGGCGCGGGTGGTGCGCGGCGACGGCATCGAGCGCGGCACGGAGGTCGGCGACCAGGTCGCCTTCGCCCTCGATGCCGACGGAGAGGCGGAGGAGCGAGTCGGTGATCCCGGCGGCGGCGCGCGCCTCGGGCGGCATCGAGGCGTGGGTCATGGTCGCGGGGTGCGCGACCAGGCTCTCGACGCCGCCCAGCGACTCGGCCAGGGTGAAGCACTCCAGCGCCTCCACCAGCGTGCGCACGGCCGGCTCGCCGCCGCGCACCTCGAAGCTCACCATCGCCCCGAAGCCGCTCTGCTGCGCGGCGGCGATCGCGTGGCCCGGGTGCGCGGCGAGGCCCGGATAGTAGACGCGCTCCACCGCCGGGTGGCCCACCAGCGCATCTGCCACCGCGGCGGCGTTGCGAAGGTGGCAGGCCATCCGCGCGTGCAGCGTGCGCACGCCGCGCAGCGTGAGGAAGCTGTCGAAGGGCGCGCCGCTCAACCCCAGGCAGTTGTTCCACCACGCCACCTCCTGGCCCACGGCCGCGTCCGCCGCGACCACGCATCCCCCCACCACGTCGCTGTGGCCGTTGAGGTACTTGGTGGTGGAGTGGACCACCAGGTCGGCGCCGAGCTCGATGGGGCGCTGCAGGGCGGGGGAGAGGAAGGTGTTGTCGGCCACCACGAGGGCGCCCGCCGCGTGCGCCACCCCCGCCACGCGGCGCAGGTCGGTGATGCGCAGCAGCGGATTGCTGGGCGTTTCGATCCACACCAGCCGCGGCGCACGGTCGGCCGCGGCGAGCGGATCGGCCGCGGTGAGGTCCGCGAAGACCACGTCGAACGCGCCGCGCCGGGCCAGCGCGCAGAGGAGGCGGTGGGTGCCGCCGTAGCAATCGTGCGGGGCCAGCACCAGCTCGCCGGGGCGCGCCAGCTGCAGCGCCAGCAGCACGGCCGACATCCCGGTGCTGGTGACGCTCGCCGCGGCGCCGCCCTCCAGCTCGGCGAGCGCGCCGGCCAGGTGGTCGCGCGTGGGGTTGCCGCTGCGCGTGTAGTCGTACTGCCGCGCGCGTCCGTATCCCTCGAACGAGAAGGTGGAGCTCAGGTGCAGCGGCGGCACCACCGCGCCGTGGTGCGCGTCGGTGGCGATGCCGGCGCGTACGGCGCGGGTCACGGCGGAGCGGGTATCGGGCGTGCTCATGCGCGGGTCTCCTGTCCCAGTGCGTGCGTGAGGAGGGAGGCGACCGCGTCGTCCTCCTTGAGGAATGCGTCGTGTCCGTAGATGGAATCCAGCTCGTGCCTCGTGCACGGGCCGGCCAGCCGCGTGGCGAGCTCGGCGACCTGCCACGCCGGGGCGATGGGATCGCCGCGCACCGCCAGCAGCGTGCAGGGAACCGTGACCGCCGCCGGGTCCACGCGGTGCAGGTCGATGGACTGCGAGAGGCAGAGGAAGCGCTCGGGCGTGAACCTCCGCGCGTAGCGGCTCCCCTGGTGATCGAGATACGCCTCCACCTCGAAGCGCGCGGCACCCTCGCCATCCACCGTCCACCCGCCGCCGAAGCGCCCGGCCAGCTCGCGCCCGGTGCGATAGGTGGTCATCGCCAGCGCGCGGGCGAGCGCCAGCGCCTCGCGTCCGCGCCCGCACGCGACGCCGTCGCGCACGACGCGCCGCTGCACCGCGCGGACGGCGGTGGCCATCGGGTGCGGCTGGTGCGCGGCCGAGAGCACCACGACCTGGCCGGCGCGATCGGGGAAGAGCGCGGCGAAGGCGAGCGCCACCATCCCGCCGTAGCTGGCGCCGACCAGCGCGTGCAGCCGCCCGACACCCGCCGCGTCGAGCACGGCGGCCAGGGCGCGCGCCTGGTCGGCCGTGCTCACCAGCGGCACCGCGTCGCCCTCGCGCAGGCCGGCGCCCAGGTAGTCGATGCCGATGGCGCGAACGCGCGTGGTGTCGATGGCGCGGCCGGGGCCCACCTGCGCCTCCCACCATCCGGGCGACGGATCACCCTCGTGCGCGGCGAGGTGGCGCGTGGCGGAGATGCCGCCGAGCACGGCCACGGCGGGCCCCCCATCCCCCGTGATCTCGTAGGTGGCCGCCGCGAACGGGAGGCGGGCGTGCTCGCCCAGGAACGGCGCCGGGAGCGCCGCCTCGCCCGTGCGCGCGGCGGCGAGCACCGCGCTCACGCGGCCTCCCGCGTGACGGCGGGGGGATGCGGACGCCAGGCGGCACCGACAGGAGGCGGAGACGTGGCCGAGCGGATCGGACATGGATGCGTGCTCCCAGCGTGCGTGGTGAAAACGAAAACGCCCCGGCCTCTCGCGGAGAGAGGCCGGGGCGCGTGGAACCGAGGATGCTCGGTGCTTCGCTACGTCTACGGCACGCGCAGACGCCCGTCCGTCCCTCCTGGCGGAGAGGCGGTCATTCGCATGCGCATGGTCATGGCGAAGCGGGCGTTCATCTGCGTTCGGTCCGTTCTGGTGTGCGCCGCCGGGCACGAAAACGCGCCAAGCACTAGAACAAAAGTCCCCGGGGGCGAATCGCCACCGGGGTGCGTTCGCGGTTTAGCATTTGTTTAACGTGGCTGCAAGCAGCGGCAAATCACCACGGTCGTCCGTCGTCTTTTGGACGATACACCGCCCGCCGCCCGCCCGTCAACCCCCCGCGCATCCGCCGGCGCCAGAAAGGCGCGCCATCTTGCCCGTGCGGCGTGGAGGGCTAGAATCCGCGGCGCGCGGGGGCGACGATCCGCCCCCGCCGTTGGCGACACCCGACCCATCTTCCCGATCCGGAGCCATCCTTGCCTCGCCGCCTCGGCATCATCGGCACCTTCGTGTGGGACACCATCTGGACGCTGGAAGACCAGGCGGCGGGGCGGCCGCTGGAGTCGTGGGGCGGCGTGTCCTTTTCCGTGGCCTCGGCGGCGGCCACGCGGGCGGACGATTGGGAGATCGTGCCGATCGCGCATGTCGGGAGCGACCTGGTGGACCCGGTGCACGCGTACCTGGACACGATGGAGGGGATCGGCTCGCGCGCCGGGATCGTGCCGGTGGATCATCCCAACAACCGCGTGGAGCTGGTCTACACCGACCAGGCCCGGCGCGGCGAGACGATGCGCGGCGGCGTTCCCGGCTGGCGGTGGCCCGAGCTGGCGCCGCTGCTGGAGGGGGTGGACGCGCTCTACGTCAACTTTCTCTCCGGCTGGGAGCTGGACCTGGCCACGGCGAAGATGCTTCGCCGCTTCCCCGGCTTCGTCTACTGCGACCTGCACTCGCTCTTCCTGGGCCCGCCGCGCGCCGACGGGCCGCGCCTGCCGCGCATCCTTCCGCGCTGGGGCGAGTGGCTGCGCTGCTTCCACGCGGTGCAGATGAACGAGGACGAGTACGAGCTCCTGGTCGCCGAGCCGCTGGCGCCGGAGACGTATCCCGAGTACATCCTGGGCTTTGGCGCGCGGGCGGCGTTCGTCACGCAGGGCGAGCGCGGCGCCTCGTTCGCGGCGCGGCCGCGCCCGCTGGAGCCGAGGGGCCGCGGGAACGAGACGGTGGAGCGCGGCAGCGTGCCCGCGCACCCCGTGGCGCCTGGCGGCGACCCCACCGGCGCGGGCGACGCGTGGGGCGCGGCGCTGGTCGGCGGGCTGGTGAGCGGGGTGGAGGTGCGGCGCGCCATCGCCCGCGCGAACGCCGTGGCCGCGGTGAAGATGCGGCACCGCGGCGGGAGCGGCCTGTACGAGCACCTGCGCGATCACCGCCACGAGTGGGAGGGCGCGGCACGGGACGATTGAGCCGCACGCACGCAATCTGCGGTAGATCGGCGCCGGTATCGACGTTGGCCCCACCACACGCGTCCCGAAAGCGTTCCGGAGAGATGATGCGCCGCATCCTTACGGCCGTGCTGCTCTGCCTTCCGCTCGCCGCCGCCTGCACCTACCACCGCACCGTCTTCAGCCCGCTGCGGCCGGAAGACAGCCCGACGGGGGAGGTGATGCAGCGCTTCACCGTGATCCGCGCGCGGACGGTGTACCCGTTCCACGACCACGAGTGGGACCTGAACCTGGTGGTGCCGCAGGCGCAGGTGCGCGAGGGCGCCGAGCTGCGCTTCCCCAACGACCAGTCGATGGCGGTGTTCAGCGAGTGGCACCACCGCAAGCAGCGGGTGCTGGTGTCGCCGATCGGCACCATCCGCTTCGTGCAGATCCGCCCCGACGCCGTGCAGGCCGAGGTGAACCTGCGCGCCAACGTCCCCGGCGGCTGGCACCTGCGCCGCCTCGTCTGGTTCCGCTACGACCCCCTCGCCGCGACGGAGATGCCCTGGATCCGCCCGGACACGGCGCAGGACGACCAGAGCTGAAGCCAGGCCCCTCTCCCCCCGACCCGGAGCGACAGGATCCGGCGCATGCCGCGGCGGGCCCTCTCCCCCCGACCCCCTCTCCCGAAAACAGCCTGGGAGAGGGGGAGTGTCTTGGTGAGAGCGTCGGCATGCGCGCGGGACGCCGGCGGCGTCTGCCTCGGGTGGGGAGAGCCTCCGGTGCCTGTTTCTCACGGCCGCGCAGCGCGCCAGCGCGGCTCGAGCGATGATGTTGCCGGAGTGCACTGCAAGGCTGCGCTCGGTGGAGGCATCGCGGATTCTCGAAAGTGGACAATATCGGACAAGCGGCTGTTCATCCACCGAAAAGCAGTGCGTTTGCAGTGCTCGTGTGCCTCGAAGATCGCTCGCGCGGCAGATCCCGTGTCATCGAGCAGTTCACCGATGACGCAGTTGGCCCCATCCGATCCGCACACGGACGCCGGAGCGTGTGCGTGCCCGCTGGCGGACGCATCGGCGCGCCCCGGATCGAGGACGGGGCGAGCCGCATCGTTCGCGGTGAGCGGTTTCATCATCATCCCCCCCGAATTGCTTTGACTGAGATGCGGACGAGTCACTGGCGCCGGTGCGCCGCGGCGATGCTCCTGGCGCTCGCGGCGATCCCCGGCCCGGCGATGGCGCAGCGGCGCGTGCTGCCGGAGGGCGTGCGGCCGTTCGTGTCGGTGAACGCGCCGGTGGTGGCGCTGACGCACGTGCGGCTGGTGGACGGCACGGGATCGCCCGCGCGCGACGACCAGACGGTGATCGTGCGCGGCGGCCGCATCGCGGCGGTGGGGCCGAGCGCCACGACCCGGCTGCCGCGCGGCGCGCGGGTGATGGATCTCACCGGCCACGCGGTGCTCCCCGGCCTGGTGCAGCTGCACGAGCACACCTACTTCGGCGGGGTGGGGAAGACGGTGCAGATGAACGCCAGCGCCTACCTGTACCTGGCGTTCGGCGTGACCACGGCGATGACCGCCGGGAGCCAGCTGGCCGAGAAGGAGGCGGCGCTCAAGCGCGACGTGGACGCCGGCCGGATGCCGGGCCCGCGGCTGCTGACGGCCGGCCCGTACATCACCGCGGGTTCGCGCCGCACCGGCCCCTTCCGCGGGGTGGACTCGCCGGAAGAGGCGCGGCGCTTCGTGGACGAGTGGGCGGGGCAGGGGGCCACGTGGTTCAAGGTGATGAGCGGCCCGCGCAACGTGCTGGGCTGGGTGCTCGACGCGGCGCACGCGCGCGGGCTGCGCGTGACCGGCCACCTCTGCGCCGTGACCTTCGGCGAGGCGGCGGCGCTCGGGATCGATGCGCTCCAGCACGGCTTCATCACCGCGAGCGAGTACGTGCGGGGGAAGCAGCCCGACATCTGCCCGCCCGGCAACCAGCGCGCGCAGGCCGACGTGGACGTGGAGAGCGCCGCGGTGCGCGAGAGCATCCGCGGGATCGTGTCGCACGGGACGCCGGTGGTGAGCACGCTGGGCGTGTACGAGAGCTTCATCCCCGGCCGCCGGCTGGACGCGCGCGCGCTGGAGATGCTCGCCCCCGCCGCCCGCGCCGAGGTGGAGGCGAACCACGCCGCGCTCGACACCGCGCGCTTCAACGTGCCCGAGCGGCTGCTGGCGAAGATGATGCGCTGGGAGCGGATGTTCGTGGAGGCGGGTGGCGTGCTGGGGTCGGGGTGCGATCCGTGGGGCACGGGGTTCCTTCCCGGCTACGGCAACCTGCGCAACTACGAGCTGCTGGTGCGGGCGGGCTTCACCCCCGAGCAGGCGATCCGCATCATGACGCTGAACGGCGCGCGGATCCTGGGCGAGGAGACGCGGATCGGCTCGGTGGCGGCGGGGAAGGCGGCGGACCTGGTGGTGATCCGCGGTGACCCGGTCGCCACGCCATCCGCCATCTACGAGGTGACCACGGTGTTCCGCGACGGCGTGGGATACGATGCCTCGAAGCTGCGAGACGCCGCGCGCGGCAAGGTGGGTGTGTTCTAGGGGATGCCGTGCGTTCCGGCGAGATGTACCGCGGGCCGGCTCGCTGGAACGCTGCCTCCGCGCGGGATCATGCCGGTGCCGCTCGCGGCGGTGCGCCGGCGGAAGCATTGCCGGCCGCATCGGCCGACGCGCCGCCCGGCACATCGGCGGGGTGCGGCTCCACGCGCCGGGTCTCGGTCTCCATCTCCTTGCCCAGGAAGTAGTTGAGCGCGGTGCGGATCACGGCGATGGCGGCCAGCTTGCCGATCGCCGTCCAGGTGGGCGCGATGGCGGTGGAGAGGATGTCGGCGCCGAGCTGGAACTCGAGCGCGAGCGCCAGGTAGCGCGCCAGCGTGAGCCGCACGCCCGTGTACCCCTGCGCCTCGTACGGCGGCGAGTGCCGGCGCGTGAACGCCCGCACGAAGCCGTACAGCGCCAGCACGATCCCGAGCGCCACGATCAGCGCCCCCGTGGTCTCGATCGCCAGCCGCAGCCACTGCACCGACTGCTGCACCGCCCGCTCCGCCGCGTCGAACGCCGCCCCGTTCTCCATCGCTCTCCCCCGCCGGATCACCCCCGCTCGAACTCCGTGGCCGTGCGAATGCCAGAGCCGCGCCAGCGGGCGGAGTCTGGCCGGAGCGAACGTCGAATCATCCTGTCCGATCCAGGACATCTCCCGGCCCGATGCGCGGCTGCGAAGGGAAATCCCGGTGCGAAAATCGGTTGCGCGTCCGTCGAACAGCGGTGAACGGCGATCGGACCGGGAGCGGCCGATGCGTGCGAGAGAATGGCCTACTGGTGCGTAAAACGGTAGCACCTTATCTTTTGCGGAGACTGCAAACGGTATTTCCGCAGAGACGTCACACCGCGCTGAATCCCCGCATCAATCCCGCGCCCCTGTCCCAGCCCGCTCGTCCGCCACACAAGGTGCGGACGGCCGGGAGAGATCCGCGCGCGACCGCACCGCATCGAACCGGCATGAACCAGGTGGGACCACGATGATCATGATGGCTGCCGCACCACCGGAATCCCAGCCGAAGGCCAGTGGAGGCACGCTGGATTTCGCCTGGATCGAGGACGAGGGTCTGCTCCGCGACGAGGGTGTTCTGTTCGGCCTGTCGCGCGACGAGGCGGGGTTGAACGCGAAGGAAGAGTGCATCCGCGCCTACTACCGCCTGCTCAAGGCCGAAGGCGAGCGCACGCTCGAGGGCCTTGCCGACGAGATCGCTGCGTTGAATCCGGCGCCGGCCGACCGCACCACTGCCGGCTCCGACCACGCCGCCGCGGCAAGCGGAAGCGCGGAGTCGCCGATGGCGCTGGCGGTGCGCTACGGGCTGGCGATCGCCGCGGCGGCCGCGGCGTGCGCGGGGACGGGCGCGCTGGTGTACGCCCAGCTCCGGCCCGTGATGGACGCGAGCGCCGTGGTGACGGTGGGGGTGCTCGCGGCCGGGTTCTTCACCGCCTCGCTCCCCGTGCCGCTGCTGTTCGTGTCCGACCGGGCGGAGCGGCCCGGCGCGGTGGAGCTGTGGAAGGTGCGGGTGGCCGAGATCGGGCTGCCGCTGGCGGCGGCGCTGTTCGTGGTGGCGTGGGCGTGGGAGCGGCTGGGGCCGCTTCGCTCCGTCGCGACGTTCGCGCTGCTGGTGCTGGTGTTCGCCTTCGCGGGGCGGCAGCTGCTGAGCTCGGTGGCGTACCTGGGCCGTGCCCTGCGCGCGCTGCGGGCGGAACGCGCGGCCGCCGCGCTGCGGAAGGTGGAGGAAGAGACGGCCCTGCGCGCCGCCGCCGGTGCGGAGCGGGTGGCGGAGCTTCGCCGGGAGAAGGCGGCGCTGCGCTCGAACGATGAGTGGGATGCGATCTGCGACGCGCGGATCGCCCTGTTCCGCAGCGAGTTCGAGCTGGCCAGCGCCTCGGCCGCGTACCGCGGCCGCGTGGTTCCGCAGAGTCCCGTGTCTTCCACCAACGGAGCCCGCTGATGCGCATTTCCATCCCCCGGATCTTCGGCGCGTCCGACGCGGAAGCTCAGGCCGCCGCACCCGCCCCCGGCCCCGGCGCGGAAACGGCGCCGCCTGCCGCATCCGGCGGCGAGGATCGTGGCACCGTGCTGCGCAGCACCAACGCGCAGACCACGTCGGAGTTCGGCGTGCCCGTCACCTACATGAGCAGCGGCATCCCCGAGGTGGACGCGGCGTTCGGCTACGGGCACCTGGACGGAAACCGTGGCGTGACGCCCGAGAACTTCCGCGCCTACATCGGCCACACGGTGGAGGGGGAGGCGATCGAGCGCCTGCTGGCCGACCTGGAGGCGCGTGAACGCGAGGCTCGGGCGAAGGCGGACGGGTTGCGCACCCAGCGCGCGGACATCGCCGCGCGCACCCGTGAGCTGGAGGTGCTCCGCGAGCGGCGCGAGCGCGCGGAGCGGGAGCTGGCGCAGGCGGACGCGGCCGTGCGCGAGCAGACCGCCGCGTGTGGCGAGCACTGGAACGCGGGATCCAGGTCACAGGCCGTGATCTTCATCGTCGCCGCGCTGCTCTTCATCATCGGCGACGTGGTGATGTCGCAGAAGATCGTGGCCGATGCGCTGAACATGACCGGCGAGATGTTCCTGGGGATCATCGACGAGTCGTGGATGTTCGCCTTTGGCCTGGCGATGATCTCGATCGTGCTGAAGCCGGCGTTCGACCGGCTGGTGGAGAAGCCGTACTGGCACGGTAAGGAGACGAGGTTCGTCGTCACCATCGGCGCGCTCGCGATCCTGTCGGTGATCACGCTGTGGGTGCTCGGGGCCTTCCGCTTCGAGGCGAACAGCATCCGCGCCGCGATCGACTTGGTGATGAGCAATCCCGCGCTTTCGCCGGCCGAGAAGGCGCGGCAGCTCGCGGCTCTGTCGGCGCGGATGAACGGGAGCCAGCTGGCTCGATGGTCGTTCATCCTCTCCGGAATCCTGTTCGCCGCGGCTGGCGCGGCCAGCCTCAGTATTGGCCTGCGGTACTGGCGCTATCACCACCACGTGCGGAAGCCCGGCGCCAGGCGCCTGAAGGCGCAGTCGGCGGACCATGCACAGGCCCGCGCGACTCGCGACACCGCCGCGCACGAGCTGTCGACGCACCATGCGGAACTGGAGCGGCTGACGGCGCAGGTCGCCGATCAGCCGGCGGCGAGCGTGTTCGAACTACGTGCCGAGGAGCTCGCTGCCGAACGCCGGGAACTGCTGAGCCAACTCGTCGCCGAGCGCAAGCAGCGCCTCTCCAGCCTGTACGACGATGGCTACGAGCTTGGCACCGTGAACGCCCGCGAAGACGCCGCGAAGGAACAGGTGATCGTGCAGGAGCAGAAGGAGCAGAAGCCCAAGCGGAAGCGTCCGCGCCCGTTCGTGGCGCTTCGCCGCGTGATCCGCGAGCAGGCCATTCAACCGCCGGCCAGGCTGAACTGACCGTGATGCGATCGATGACGACCTTTCGCAGTCTTGCTGCCTGCGCATCACTCGGAGCAATGTCGCTGCTCGGCGCGTGCAAGCCACCTCGCGAGTGCGCAAGACCGATCAGGCAGACGATCGTGTTCTATGACCAGAGCGCGAGCAGCGTGGCCGACGTGCCGACAACCGCCCTCTTCCGTGACTCCCTGAGCGGGATCGTGGATTCGGCGCTCAGTTGCAGGGGTGACGGCGTGCATGGATTTCTGGTGCACGGTTCGACAACAACGAAAGTCGGCCGGGTTGATGAATCGCAGACGTACTTTGCGGATACGTTGAAAGGGCCGAGCCTCAAGAGGGCTCAGAACAAGATTCAGTTTCAGCAGGAGTTGACCGCGCTTCGGCAGCGTTCCGTAGAGCGCCTGCGGGCGATGATCTCTGGTGGTGTAAGACCCGAGCTGAGAAGGCATACGGATCTGCTCGGCACGTTCCAGGTGATCAGCGACGAGATGTTGAAGGTCGACACGTCGCAGACCGCGAGGGTCTACTACTTCAGTGACATGCGAGAAAGCATGGCGCCGCCGCGGCGCGACTTCGATGTGCGCCCTCCGGCCGACCGGCCCGAGGCAGAGCGCTGGGCCGATGAGGATGGAGCGGTTCTGAAGAACTTCGCTCTTGATCGCACGCGTTTCCCGAACGCTGAGATTCGAGTGCTGATGGGAAACCTTGCCGACAAACCCAAGGCGGACGAGGTGCGTGCCTATTGGGAACGCATGTTCCGCAACGCCGGCTTCGCGCCGGAGAAGATTCAGTTCAACTGAGGCTGAGTTGAGCAATGTTGGATGAAACAACAGCCGCCGCGGCTCATGGCCGCGGCGGCTGTTTACATGCGGCCGCTTCGAATGGCAGAACGGGACCCAACCCCAACGCACGCCCGCAGCGCCTGCCACCGGAACTGCTTTCGCGCCTCGATCCACGCCGATGGGACGGCTACGTCGCCCGCATTTACTATGTTTACTAAAACTATGGCGCCTGCTATTGTCCCGCGAGGGTTTCGCGAGCGGCATCGGCGCGATGCCGGCGACCCGCGAGCGAACCGCCCGGCCGGGCTTCAACGCATCCCCTGAATCCACACGATCCGCATGTCTCTGGAAGCTCTTCGCGAACTGGTGACGCCCGCGGCGCTGCGGCGCCTGGCCGGCGATGCGGCGTTCGAGCGCGGCGTCTGCTACCACGGCGAGGAACGCGTATCGGCGCTCACCCTCACCGCGAACCAGGTGGCGGCGCGGGTGACGGGCACCGAGCCGTACCAGGTGCGGCTGTGGGACTCGGGAGATGGGCTGGAGTTCGACTGCACCTGTCCGCAGGGCGTGGGTCTGCGCTTCTGCAAGCACTGCGTGGCCGTCGCGCTGGCGTGGAGCCCGGCCGCGCCGGCGGAGGTCGTGTCCTCGCCGGCCATCGCCGTGCTGCCGCGCGACGATGCACCGTCGACGGCTTCCTCGATGATCTCCGTGGGCGCGAGCGATCGCGACCGGGTCCGTGCGCACCTGGAGGGGCTGACGCAGCGCGAGCTGGTCTCGCTGCTGATGAAGGAAGCGGGTCGCGACCCGGCGCTCCGGCGCCGCCTGAAGCTCCAGGTCGCGGGCCCCGCACCGATTGACATCGCACCGGGATCCGTTTAGACTCGGCGGCACGAAAAGGGAGTCGCGTCCCGGGAAGTGCGGGTTGGTGGATGGATCCACCGCGCCCGCCCGTTCGTCCATCGCCCGCGGGGTGATGGACGGCGGTCCCGGCCGCGGCTCTTTTGCGTTTGCACGATTTCCTGGCGGATCGGATCCGCCGCGACCAGTGACGGGGAGGTGCGACATGGACCAGGACACGCGCCGCTGACGCGCCGGCCGCTCACGGGCGCCGGTGCCGGCGGAGAGACACATCCACCGACAACGACGAAACACCGACACCCGGAGAGCACCATGAGCACCACCGGCCGCTACTACATCCGCGACCACAAGTCCGGCCGCATCTTCTGCGTGGAGCCGATCAACCGGCGCGATCAGCGGCTCGACGACCTCGCCTGGAGCAACGGCGGGATCGATCCCGTGCGCGGCGGCGCCATCGCCGAGGCGGACTCGGTGATCACCCCCGAGAACGGCTTCCGCAACATCACCTACCTGCCGCCCGGCACCAGCCCGGACGGCTACGTCGACATGCTGCTGCGGGGCGAATCGCCGCCCGCGCCGGGCTGACGCGCGAAACCGGCGGCGCGGGAGATCGCTCCCGCGCCGCCGGTCCGTTCCAGGTGCCGCCGGCAGAACTTCAGGCGGAGGAGCAGGGCAAAGCCGTATTTCTCCGCTTTCTTGAGCTCCTATGCGCGCTTATGGATCTCGGAGACAACGGCGTGCAGCCCCCAGCCGTAGTGCGATGCATGCGATCGATCCTTCGGCCTGCAACCTGAAGCGCAATCGTACGTTACGGGGTGGCCGGCCTCAGCATGACATCGTGGGTCCACGGTGAGTGAAAGGTCTTTCACCGGATCCGTCGTCAGAGGAGTCTTACATCGGGATTCGGCTGGATCACACCGCGGCGAGCTCAGCCTCCAGCATCTCACCCAGCCGGTCCAGGCCGGTGCCGGTGCCGCCCTCGCGCTGCGTGGAATCGGCGTCCGCATCGAGGAAGGCACCCTGCTCGGTGAACACCAGCCGCGTGCCGCCCTCGGCCGCGTGGAGCTCGATCGTCACCAGCGACACGGAGATACGTGTGTCGCCCACGCTCATCTGGTAGCTGTAGATGATGCGCTCGCCCGGCACGATATCGTGGTACCACGTCTCCACCGCGTGGATCTCCCCGCCCGGCGTCTGGTTGCGGCTGATCTCGCGCCCGCCCACGCGAAAGTCCATCGACGATTCCACGGTTCGCCAGTCGGGGTGGCACCCGATCCACCGCGCCTTCTCGTCGGCGCTGGCCCAGGCGGCGAACACGCGGGCGGGCGGGGCGGGGTACACGCGCTCGATCGCGAAGGTAGCGTGGGTGACGGGCGATTCGCTCATGGGGCGCTCCCTGGCTCGGGTTGTTCGGGGTGCTCGGCGAGATGTTCGCCCAGCCGGTCCAGCCGCCGCTCCCAGCTCGTCCGCCGCTCGCTGATCCACGCCTCGGCGGTGCGCAGCGCGGCGGGCTCCACCTGGCAGGTGCGCACCCGGCCCACCTTCTCCGAGCGCACCATCCCGCTGGCCTCCAGCACCTGCAGGTGCTGCATCACCGCCGGCAGCGACATCTCCAGCGGCTGCGCCAGCGCGCTCACCGACGCCGGCCCGCGGGTGAGCCGCTCCACCAGCGCGCGGCGGGTGGGGTCGGCCAAGGCCTGGAAGACGAGATCGAGAGATGGAGATTGGTTAAGCATATGCTTAAGTATCTAGATCGTCTCGTCCTTCGTCAAGAGCGGCGGTCGTCGGCGGGGGGTGCGGGTGGCGGCGGGGATCGTGGCGGGCCCGCGCCGGACGGGAGTAGATTGTGCGTTGGTGCCAGGCGAGGACCGGGGAACCACGGGAGCGGACCGGGAATGACCACGGCCATTCGGCAACCGGGCGATGCGGAGAACGCGGCGGATCCCTTTGCCGAGGCGCTGTTCGCCGGCCCCGGCGAGATGCGGGCGCGCTGCCGCGCGCTGGATTGGCGGTCCACGCCGCTGGGCGCGGTGGAGACGTGGCCGGCCGGGCTGCGCACCATCGCCCAGGTGCTGCTCGCCGCGCCCACGCCCATGATCGTGCTGTGGGGCCCGCAGCTGGTGCAGCTGTACAACGACGGCTACCGCGAGCTGATGGGCGCCAAGCACCCCGGCGGCCTGGGCCAGCGCAACATCGAGTGCTGGCCCGAGGCGTGGGATTTCACCTTGCCGGTGTACCAGGGCGTGCTGGATCACGGCGAGTCGTTCGCCTTCACCGACCAGCGGCTGGAGCTGGTCCGCCACGGCGCGCCCGCCGAGGCGTACTTCACGCTCACCTACAGCCCCGTGCCGGGCGACGACGGCCAGGTCGCCGGGATCCTGGTGACGGTGTTCGAGACCACCGCGCAGGTGCACGCCCGCAACGCGCGCGAGGCCGAGAACGAGCGGCTGCTGGCCGAGAGCGAGGCCGCCCGCGCGCGCTACGAGCACCAGGCGCGCCTCTTCGACAGCGTGGTCTCCACCACGCCCGACTTCGTGTACCTGTTCGACCGCGGGGGGCGTTTCATCTACGCCAACCGCCGCCTGCTGGAGGTGTGGGGCGTGCCGCTGGGCGACGCGGTGGGGAAGACCTGCCTGGAGCTGGGCTACCCCCGGTGGCACCACGACATGCACATGCGCGAGATCGCCGAGGTGATCGAGACCCGGCGGCCGATCAAGGGCGAGGTGCCGTTCAAGGCGCCGCTCACGGGGATCTTCGGGGTGTACGAGTACATCTTCACCCCCGTGTTCGGGCCCGGCGGCGAGGTGGAGATCATCGCCGGCACCACGCGCGACGTGACCGACCGCAAGGTGGCCGAGGAAGAGCGCGAGCGGCTGCTGGCCGAGAGCGAGTCCGCCCGCGGCGAGGCCGAGGCCGCGCGCGCCGACGCGGAGCGCGCCAACCGCGCCAAGAGCGAGTTCCTGGCGGTGATGAGCCACGAGCTGCGCACCCCGCTGAACGCCATCGGCGGCTACGCCGAGCTGATGGAGCTGGAGCTGCGCGGGCCGCTCACCGCCGAGCAGCGGCAGGACCTGCAGCGCATCCAGGCCAGCCAGCGCCACCTGCTGGGGCTGATCAACGAGGTGCTGAACTACGCGCGGCTCGAGTCCGGCGCCGTTCCCTTCCAGGTGGAAGACAGGCCGCTCGCCGGCGAGGTGCTGGGCGCGCTGGCGCTGGTGGAGCCGCAGGCCGCCGCGCGCGGGCTCACGCTCTGCGCCACGCCCGCGCCCGACGGGCTGATGGTGCGCACCGACGCCGACAAGCTGCGGCAGATCCTGCTCAACCTCCTCTCCAACGCCATCAAGTTCACCGAGCCCGGCGGCCGCGTGGAGCTGGGGTGCCGGCCCGAGCCCGGGCGCGTGCTCCTGCGCGTGAGCGACACCGGGATCGGCATCCGCCCGGAGCACCTGGCGCAGATCTTCGAGCCGTTCGTGCAGGTGGACCAGCGCCTCACCCGCCCGCACGAGGGCGTGGGGCTGGGGCTGGCCATCTCGCGCGACCTGGCCCGCGCCATGGGGGGCGACCTGACGGCCGAGAGCGTGGCGGGCGAGGGGAGCACCTTCACGCTCACGCTTCCGCGCGCCGCCGCGTGAACGCGGCCCCGTCCCCCGGGTACGATCGGTACGATCCGGGGGAGACGGGGTGGATGCGCGGACGGCCATGGCCCCCCGCGCATCCCCCGCCGCCCGATTCCGCGAAACGCCGCTGAACCCCGGGCTACCTCACCAGGGCAGCGGGCCGTTCTCGTCCGAGAAGGTGCCGGTGGGGCCGTCGGGGCCGAGAAGCGCCAGGCGTACGGGCTCGCGGGCGCCCTCCTCCACCGAGCGGGTTCCCCGGAAGTCGTTGAGGCCGGTTGCGGTGAAGCCCGGGCAGACGGTGTTCACCTCGATGCTGGCCGATCATGGAACAGCAAAAACGGATCAGTGTTCCAGATGATGACGGAACACTGTTCCGATTGCAACGGGTGAGTGGATGAGCGACGAAACGAATGGGATGGACCCCGGCGCGGAGCCGCGTGCCGGCCGCGCGGAGCGGCCCGTGCGCGCCGATGCGCGGCGCAACATCGACGCGCTGCTCAAGGCGGCGATGGAGGTGTTCGCCGAGTCGGGGGTGGACGCGCCGGTGCGGGAGATCGCCGAGCGGGCGGGTGTGGGCGTGGGCACGGTGTACCGCCACTTTCCCCAGCGCTCGGACCTGGTGGTGGCGATCTTCCAGAACGAGGTCAACAGCTGCGCCGATGCCGCGCCGGCGCTGGCGGCCGCGTGCGATCCCGGCGAGGCGCTGTCGCGCTGGATGCAGCGCTACGTGGAGCTGATCGGCACCAAGCGCGGGCTCGGCGCCGCCCTCCACTCGGGCGACCCGGCGTTCGAGGCGCTCCCCGCGTACTTCGAATCGCGCCTGCGCCCCACCCTCCAGGCGCTGCTCGATTCCGCCGTGTGCGCGGGAAAGATCCGCGCCGGCGTGGACCCCGACGACCTGCTGCGCGCCGTGGCGAGCCTCAGCGCGCCCGCGCGCGACCGCGATCCCGCGCACGCGCGGCGCATGGTCGCGCTCCTGGTGGACGGCCTGCGCTACGGCGCGAGCCCGCCCGCCGGGCGAGAATCGGGGGAGTAGGTTCGAGACCCGTCGCCGGCGCATGCGCGCGGCGGCAAACCAGGACGGCGGCCGCGGGGCAGGTGCCCGCGGCCGCCGTTCTCATGGATGGTGGAGGAGCTACGGCAGCGTCAGAACCGCGGCGTCGGGGACTCTCGTGGAAGTAGCGGATGCGAAGGCACCCGTCACGAAGCAGCTGCGCGTTTCGAACAGGAGCCTCACAGCCCCGCCATGAGCCGGCGTTCGCGATCCGCCGCGAAGGCAAGGCAGGCGCGGATGTCCTCAGGCTCGAGCACGCGACGAGCAGGGCAGCATGGAGATGGGTCTTCCCCCCGGCGGCGTCTCGGCGACGCCCTTCCGCCGGCAACCAATCTACTCGTTTCCGGTATGTTTCTGGCGTGTGCCGCCCTCTTCCGATCTCGGACGTGGCTACATCCCCCGCATGGAGGCGACGAATGAAGAAGGTGACGCTGGACCTGCGCGACCTGTCGATCGAATCGTTCGACACGGGCGAGGAGCCATCCGGCCGCGGCACGGTTCGCGGCAACGTGAAGTACACCGACATCCGCTACTGCTACTCGGGCGACGGCTGCTACACCGACAACGAGCCCGAATGTGCCACTCGGTGGTATGGATGCACCTGGGCGTGCGACACCATCGAGGGGAGCGACTGCGTGTGACCGGCGAGCGTCTTCCGCGGCCCGGTGACAGCCGAAGCGGGGCGGGAGGATGATCGGGAGGCGGCCGCGGGGAAGTTCACCCGCGGCCGCCTCTCTTCACGGGGAACCGCCAGGCGTCCTCGCCGGGCCAGGGCGGGGGTGAGGCTCACGCGCTCGGCGGGCTGTCTGAACCAGAGAGCGCGGAGCGAAAACGGAAGGAACGGAGCATGGTTGAACCGCGCGTGATTCGCCCGGTCCTCCGTCGCGGGCTCGCGGCACGGGGAGCTTGCGAAACAGATGCCGCACGCGTTCACTTCACACATCTCCGCTCCAGCGACCCCACTCTTCGCCCCGCAGACATCCATGCTCCTGACGATCATCGCCGTGCTCGTGGCCGCCATCGCCGCGCTGCTCATCTTCGCCGCCACGCGCCCCGCCACCTTCACCGTCCAGCGCTCCGCCGTGATCGCCGCACAGCCCGCGCGCATCTTCCCCTACCTGGACGATTTCCACCGCTGGAGCGCATGGTCGCCGTGGGAGAAGATCGACCCCGAGCTGCGGCGCACCTTCTCGGGCGCGGCGAGCGGGCCGGGCGCGGTGTACGCGTGGGTGGGGAACAAGAAGGTGGGCGAGGGGCGGATGGAGATCCTGGAAAGCGACCCGCCGTCGCGGCTGCGCATCCAACTCGACTTCATCAAGCCGTTCGCGGTGCGCAACGACACCGTGTTCACGCTGTCGCCCGCCGGCGGCGGCACGCAGGTGACCTGGGCGATGCACGGCAGCCGCAACTTCATCTTCAAGCTGATGGGCATCTTCATGAACATGGACCGGCTGATCGGCGCCGACTTCGAGCGCGGCCTCGCCAATCTCCAGGCCGCCACGGAAGTCGAGCCCGCGCCCCAGCCGGCCTGACGCCGCGGGCCGGCGCGGCCGCGGCGGTGAGCCGCGTTCCGGCCGGCGTCGATCCGGACGACCTGCCGCGCGCCGTCGCGAGCCTCGCCGCGCCAGCTCGCGACGGAGACCGAGAACGCACGCGGCGCAGGGTCGCGCTGCTCGTGGACAGCCTCCGTTGTCGTTGCGTGTTCTCTTTTCCTGCCCGCTCCCCGCCCGAACGACCTCCCGCGCGCCGTTGCGCCTCGCCGCCCCGGCTCGCGACGGGGACCGCGAACGCGCGCGGCGCATCCATCGGCTCGACGAGGCGCCCGTTGCGTTCGGCGGCGAGGGCGTGTACCGTATCTTCCTGCAATTCTCTGTCATCTGGCGGCCGCGCTCGCGGTGATTCCGCCTCATCCAGCGTTCTTCCCCCTCCCATACGCACCTGGAGACGCGCATGCGCATCAAGGCGATGTGGACGCTCGGCAACGAGACGTCGCAGAAGGTCTATTGGGGTTTCTACGAGTCGAGCGACACCGTCTTCATGAAGAGTTGGAGTGGCCACAACGGCTGGATCGAACCGAATTCCGCCGTGGACTTCGAGGCCGAGTTCGACGAGGGGAAGATCGTGTTCTGGGAGGGTGAGCCCACCTTCGGGATCGGCACCAAGCTGGGCGGCCCCGAGAAGGTGAAGACCGATCGCCCGGTGGTGCTCACCCGCGACAAGAGGGTGGTGCAGAAGGAGCCGCAGTTCCGCGACGTGAAGCGCGTGGGCGGCGCGGTGACTCCCTTCGACGGCCTGACCGAGAACAACATCAGGCGCGGGATGATCATCGCCATCGCAGGCAAGATCCCCAAGGTGGGCGAGGCGATCGCCAAGGGGCTCGAGCTGGTGTGGGCCGAGGACAAGCCCGACCTGATCGCCGAGAGCGAGGCGCGGATGAAGAGCTGGGTGCGTGGGGTGGTTCACGCCTACGACCGGCAGCAGCTCTCCAGCCACCTCTCGGGGCTGCGGGGAAACCTGCGCGAGTACCAGAACGCCACCTCGCCCGGCGAGCGGCGGCGCTGGCTGGATGCCTGCCTGGCGGCGTGCAACGGGGCGCGGCCGTTCTTCTTCAAGTCGATGAAGGTGGAGGACTACACCCCCGGCACCATCGGCCTGGCGGTGGACGTGGCGCTGATCCACCTGATGCTGCTGCGCGAGCGCGTCCTCTTCTCCCGCGAGATCTTCGGCGACGAGGCCGTCAACCTGGAGTTCCACCAGAAGCAGCTCGCGCAGGGCATCGCCGACTACCAGCGCTTCTTCCAGACGGTGGCCGTTCCCGGCGAGCTGGCTTGGCGCGAGCGTGAGATCGACGTGAAGACCGACCTGGGTCCGTGGGCGCGCTACGTGAAGGACTGGGTGACGCGCGAGGTGCACTCGTTCACCAGGAGCGGGCGGATCAACCTGCCGCAGGGTCCGGCGCAGGTGTGCGTCGACTTCTACAAGGCGCAGATGGTCTCCGACTACGGGCGCGAGCTGCGGCACAACGTGCTGGAGCCCGCCGCGCTGTGGGCGCTGCTCGACCCCGCGCGCCCGGCCACCGCCCCGGCGCCGCTGGACGCGCGCTTCTGGGCCGGGCCGTACGCGGGGCTGTCGTACGCGGCCGGCAACGAGCACGGCTTCACCATGTACGATAGCGTGGAGCAGATGGGCCAGCGCGTCACCTCCATCCGCCTGCGCGTGGGCGACCGCATCGACGCGCTGCAGATCGGCTTCGACGGCCACGACGGGCGCCTGGTGGGGAACGCGAAGGGCGGCCGCCCCGAGGAGGTGGCGATCCCCGCCGGCGCGATGCTGACGGAGATCGAGACCTGGTGGGATTTCGACCTCTGGGCCGTGCGCTTCCACTTCTCCGACGGCAGCAGCTCGCGCGTGTTCGGCAAGCCCGAACGGGGTGGCGTGCACCAGACGGCGCGCCATCCGGACCACCACGTCACCGGCGTGCGCATCGGCAACCGGATGCACGAGCTGTACGTGGCCTTCTCGCCCCTCCCCGACTACATGCAGCGCACCCAGGCCGCCGCCGAGCGCATGCTGGCCGAGGCCGAACGCAAGCGCGGCGGGCGCGAGGGGTAGCCGCCCGTCCTGATCTCTTCGGCCGGTGCGGGATGACACGCGAACGGCGGTCGCGGGGCAGGGAGCCCCGCGGCCGCCGTTCTCCGCGCGGTGCCGGCGTGAACCCGGCGGATTACCCACGCGGGCGGAGGGCCGGGTGGTGGCGCAGCACCGCGTCGAGCGCGGGATCTTGCCCGGCGAAGTAGGCGCGCGAGGTGAGCGGCGCGGCCAGCCGCGGCGTGATGTCGTCCACGTGCAGCTCGTAGGCGGTGTACGGGCCGCGCGGGCCCGCGGCGCGGGCTGCATAGCGATGCACGCGGTCGGCGAAGTGCAGCGTGAGGCGCGAGCTGGGCATCCGCAGGTTGCCGCCCTCGGCCCAGAAATCCTCGATCCCCTCGCCCGCGGGCTCGCCGGCGATGGTGGCGCCGCCCCACTCGCGCAGCTGCCCCACGTGGCTGAGCCCCGCCGAGAACGTCGCCGGTCCCGTGATCACGTACAGCGCGATCCCGCGCTCGCGGGCGGCCCCGGCCAGGGCGCGCATGAACGGCTGCGCAAGCTCCAGGTTGCCACCGGTGTTGAAGCGCTCGTCCACCACGATCTTCGCCACCGGCTGGCGCGCGATCTCCGCCAGCACGCGCCCGGTGAAGGCGGCCATCGGCTCGCTCTCCATCTCCCCCGCGCGGTTGTGCTGGATGTACAGCGCGCGAGGGTCCGCGAGGTAGCGCATCCAGTACGGGTGCAGCGGGTCGCGCAGGTACAGCGGCAGCCGCGCCGAGTCGGCCGGGAGCGCGCTGGCCCACGGCCCCTGCACGCCCGGATGCAGGGGCGACAGGTCCCACCACGCCTCCGTCGGCTGCTCGGCGATGCGCAGCGGCAGCGGCTGCAGCGCGCGCTCCACGCGGCGCCCGTCGCGGGTGGCGAAGGCGAGGGTCGGCGCCTGGCCGCGCGGGCACAGGTGCAGCCCGGCCAGCACCTCGGGGCTGGTCATCGTGTAGGTGGCGATGTAGCGCGCCCACGCCTCGTTCCCCGCGTACAGCGGCCGCACCGCGCGCCGCACCTCGTCGGCGTTCCGTCCGCAGATGCGCAGCACGCGCGCGCCGAGCAGCTCCTCGTGCCCTGCTTGCGCGCGGATCACGAAGAGCCCGTCCGCGAACCACCACAGGCGCACGGGCAGCCGGCGCAGCTCCGAGCGGTTGCGCAGCAGGTACAGGCGCGTGTGCGCGTTTCCCGACAGCGCCACCGCGCGGGCGAGCCCCACGATCATCTCCTCGTCCGTCTTACGATCGGCCGAGCCGGCCAGCGCGCCCACCGCCGCGCGGAACCGTGCCCGCGCCGCCTCGCCGAAGCTGTGGTCGCGCGGGAGGAACGAATCCACCGCGAAGCGCAGGTCCGCGCGCCACGCATCCGCCGTCATCGGCTGCCGCTGGGCGCGGGCGGGTGTGGTGTGGAAGATGGCCGATGCGGAGAGGGCGAGGCAGAGCGCGCGGAATACGGTCATCAGGCGGGTCGATGGAGGGCGGGGAAGAAGCCGGCGGCCTCCCTCTGACGCATGAGGTGTCCAGATGGTTTGAGTCGGTTGCCGATCGATCCACCTGGCGGAAGCCCGATCCCCCGGCCCCGATCCGCAAAATCTCTGTCGCGGCGTATGTTGGGCGGTGGCTGGGAGATGGGGGTATACTGCGCGGGTGAGGATCATTCCCCGCCGGCCAAGCGCGTGCCGGTGATCCCGGTCACGCGCTCGGGCGAGGCTCACCAGGCGATCGGGCCGTTCTCGTCCGAGAAGGTGCCCGTGGGGCCGTCGGGGCCCAGGAGCGCGAGGCGCACCGGCTCGCGGGCGCTCTGCTCCACGGTGCGCGTGCCCTGGAAGTTGTTCATCTCCGTGGACGTGAACCCCGGGCACACCGCGTTCACCTTGATGGGCGTCTGCTCCAGCTCGATGGCGAAGGCGAGCGTGACCGCGTTGAGCGCCACCTTCGACGCGCCATAGGTGCCGTACGCCGAGCGGAAGGGGAAGCTCGGGTCGGCGTTCAGCGTGAGCGAGCCCGACGAGCTGGAGACGTTCACGATGCGGCCCGCCGGCGCCTCGCGCAGCAGCGGCAGCATCGCCTGGGTGACGGCGATCACGCCGAAGACGTTGGTGTCGAAGATGGTGCGCACGTCGCCGAGCGCGACGGTGCTCACGCGCCCCGCCGCCAGGATCTCCTCCAGCGTCTGCCCCGGCTTTCCGGCGTGCGCGATCGCCGCGTTGTTCACCAGCACGTCCAGCCGGCCCAGCTCGCCGCGGATGCGCTCGGCCGCGGCGGTGATGGAGGCCTGGTCGGTCACGTCGAGTTGCACGGCGCGGGCATCGGGGGCCACGCTCCTGGCTGCGGTCTCGCCGTTCTCCAGGCTGCGCGACCCGACCAGCACGGTGAAGCCGTGCCCCGCCAGATCCTTCGCGATCTGCAGACCGATTCCCTTGTTGGCCCCGGTGACCAGGGCGACGGGCTTATCGTGCATCGTTCCTCTCGCTGTTGCGGGTGTGTGCCACCCGGCTGTGCCAGGGAACAGGCATAACCGGAATGGCGTTCCAGATGATAATGGAACCCCGCTCCGTTTGCAAAGGATGATCTTGCTGAAGTGCGAAGATGAGGGGCTCGCGCATCCAACGCCCGACGAGCGGCGGAAGTGGCGGCTGATCGGCCGTGGAGAGGGGATCCACTGGCCTGATCTCGATGAGGACGCCGCCTGATTTCGGTCGACGACCCTGGCGGAGCGCGGGAGCTTGCGCTCAGGCGATCCCGGCGGCCGCGGGGCAGGTGCCCGCGGCCGCCGTTTTCTCGTCCCTACGCCGCCAGCCTTCGTGATACGTCGGCCGAAGACATGCGGGACCAGGGTCCTGGTCGCCGCTTGCCCCGCTGAAAGTGTCTGTTTAGGTTAGTTATCCCTGGTAAGGGAGGTGGCGGCCCGCTGACCGCTGCGATCCCCAAGATGCCGACACCAGCCAGGCCGGTTGAACCCCCGGCGGCGGGCGTTCGGCCTTCCACGCGAGCGGAGGGGCCCTGCGATGAAGAAGATGAAGCTGCAGCTCCAGGAGTTGGCGATCGACTCGTTCGAGACGGGTGCGAACGACAAGGGTGGCCGTGGCACCGTGTTCGGGAACGTGAAGTACACCGATATCCGCTACTGCGGCTCGGGATACACCTGCTATACCGACAACGAGCCGGAATGCGCCACGGCCTGGTACGGCTGCAACACCAACCAGTGCAGCGTCTACGCCTGCGACACCATCGAGGGCAGCGACTGCGTCTGAGCCTCGCCAGGATCCAAACGTGTTCGGCGGCCGCGGGGCAGGTGCCCGCGGCCGCCGTTTTCTCGTCCCTACGCAGCCGCCGCGAAACAGCCGCACGCACGGCGCCAGCGCGGTCGGTCTGCGATCAGGCGTGGGGCCGGGCTTCCGGGGCCGCTGCCGAGCGTGAGGGCTCGGCGGCCACGGCGTCGCTGCCCGCCGCTTCCCGGCGCGTGGCGCAGAGCGAGGCGGCGGCGACCTCCTCGGCGCGGTGCAGGAAGCGCGAGAGCACGCCCCACGCCGCGGCGGGCACCCCCTGCTCCTGGAGCGACTGGCCCACCACGTCGGCGAGCACCGAGAATTCGCGCCGAAGGGCGTTCTCGTCCCATCCCTGGCGCGCGCGCTGCTCGCCGTGGCGAAACGCCAGCAGCCGCTGCACCTCGGTGCCGTCCTGCAGCAGCGATACCTGGTCGGGCGCGTCGGCCAGCGCGATCAGGCACTGCGCCACGTCGGCCAGGAAGGTGCCCTGGTGGTCCACCACCTCGGGGCCGCGCAGCGCCGCGGCGGGGACCAGGGAATCGTCGCGCAGCCGCCGCTCGTACGTCTGCACGATGGCGAGCAGGCCGTGGTGCAGTGCCTCGCCCGCATCCCGCAGGCCCGCGTTCGCGGCCACGGCCGCGCCGGCGAACGGCTGGCCCTCGTCGTGGGCCTCGCCGGCGTCCGCGTGCACGGCGGTGCCGGCCAGCGGCAGCCACAGGGTGAAGCACGAGCCGCGGCCCAGCTCCGTCTCCAGCGTCAGGTCGCCCCCCATCATCCGCGCCAGCCTGCGGCTGATGGTGAGCCCCAGCCCCGTCCCGCCCACCGTGCGCGTGTGCACCGCCTCGGCCTGCACGAAGGGCTGGAACACCGACTCGGTCTCCTCGGGGGCGATCCCCGGTCCGGTGTCTTCCACGCGGATGCACACCGAGCGGCCCGGGCCCTCCACGCGCGATGCGCCCGGCGGGGTGCCCGTGCCGCAGCGCACCCGCACGCTGCCGCCGGGCGGGGTGAACTTGACCGCGTTCGAGAGCAGGTTCAGCAGCACCTGGCGCACGCGGTCGTGGTCGGCCATGTACTCCGGGCCGGGCGGCTGGCAGGCGTTCTCGATCGTCACCCCCCGCGCCTGGGCCTGGGTGGCCACGTACGAGATCGCCTCGGCGGCGGCCACCCCGGCCGGGCCCGCCTCGCGCGCCACCCCCATCCGCCCCGCCTCGATCTTCGACAGGTCCAGCACGTCGTTGATCAGCCCCAGCAGGTGCGTGGTGCTGGCGCGCACCCGCTCCAGGTAGCCCCCCTGCGCGGGTGTCACCGGCCCGGCGATCTCCATCGCGAGCAGGTCGGTGTAGCCCAGCACCGCGTTGATGGGGGTGCGCAGCTCGTGGCTCATCACCGCCAGGAAGTCGCTCTTGGCGCGGTTGGCGCGTTCGGCCTCTTCGGTGCGCACGGACAGCTGCGCGTTCACCCGCCGCAGCGTCTCGTTGCTGGTCCGGGCCTGCGCCAGCGCGCGGTCGCGCTCTTCCTCGGCGCGCATCCGCCGGAACGCCTGGCCCACGTCGCTGCCGATGGAGCCCGCCATGGCGAGCAGCGCCGGGTCCGGCTCGTCGGCCCCGCGGCTGAAGAACTCGATCACCCCCAGCACCTCGCCCCCCGCCTGCACGGGAAAGGCGAACGCCGCGCGCAGCCCCGCGCGCACCGCGTGCGGCGCGCGTGGGAACGACGCGTCGCGCGTGGCATCGACCACCCACACCGGGCCCGCCTCGGCCCACGCCCGCCCGGGGAGCCCCTGGCTCCGCCCGAACTCGAACGCCCGGCTCGATTCCTGGAACCCGGCCGCGTGCGCCGGGTCCGCGCTCCAGCACGCCGCCACGCGCAGGTGCCCGTCTTCGATGCGCCACAGGCACCCCAGCTCCCACCCGAGCGTCTCGCCCATCACGCGCAGCAGCGGCATCGCGGCGGCCTCCACGCTGGCGGCTTCGGCCAGCACGCGGGTGACGGCGTGCTCGGCCGCCAGCCGCGCGTCGGCGCGGCGCCGCTCGCTGAGGTCGCGGATGAAGGCGCTGAACACCACCTGGCCGCCGCCGTGCGCCGGGGCGACCGTGAGCTCCACCGGGAACTCGCTCCCGTCGCGCCGGAGCGCGGTGATCTCGACGCGGCGGTTCAGGATCCGCGCCTGGCCGGTGCGCAGGTAGCGGCGCACCCCGGCCGCGTGGCCATCGCGGTGCTGCGGCGGGATGATGGTCTCGGCCAGCGTGCGCCCCAGCGCTTCCTCCGCCGTCCAGCCGAACATCGTCTCGGCGTGCGCGCTCCACCCGGTGATCACGCTGTCGCCGTCGGTGGTGACGATGGCATCGAGCGCCGAGTCGATGATGGCGCGCAGCCGTGCCTCGGCCGGCGACACGAGGATCTGTGGCGGGTGCGGCCCCGGGCCGCGCGTTTCGGCGGGCGCGGGGGCATCTGCAATCGGCTGGGCGGGTTCCCGGCTGGCCGTCACGGGCATCCTGTGCGCGGAAAGTCACAACGGCGCGCCCGCGCGTGCGGGCGCTCATCCGTTGGAATCCCATACGTCACTGGAACACCCGTGCCACGCTGGCGCGCGTTGCGGGGGGATACGGAGATGTGGAATGTGCGCAATGCTTCGGCGGCCGCGGGGCAGGGAGCCCGCGGCCGCCGTTTGCTCGTCCCTACGCCGCCAGCCGCCGGATCACCTCGGCCGCGCCCTTCTGCTAGACGGCGATGCACACCAGCTCGTCTGCAGGGTGAAGTACCGGCCGGCCTTCTGGTTGATGATGCGGTAGCCCGAGGGCCGTAAATGGGGAGCTTGCTGACGCGGCGGGTCGCGTTATGTTGCGAATCTGGTCCCCGCTGGTTTCAGGAGCGCCGCCATTCCCACTCTCTGATGAATCTCCGCGATCAAATCTTGAGCGTTCGTGACGCGCTCCGCGCAGGGCAGTTCGTAAACGAGGCATCTGTGTGTACCGGGGTCGTGTTGCCGTTACTGCATGCGCTCGACTGGCCTGTGTTCAGTCCTCAGGTTGTTGCCCCTGAATTCACGCTCGACGGGCGCAGGGTAGATTTTGCGCTTTGCCATCCACGCAATAGGCCAATCGTCTTCATCGAGGTGAAGCAACCGGGCCAAAGTGCCGGTGCCGATCGGCAACTGTTCGAGTATGCGTTTCACAAAGGTGTTCCCATGGCTGTTCTGACGGACGGCCAAGAGTGGCATTTCTACCTTCCTGCAGAACAGGGAGACTACCAGGAACGTCGTGTTTACAAGCTCGATCTCGCAGAGCGCGATCTGGCAGAGTGCGAGCGCCGGTTCAACCGGTATCTCGCGTACGATCTGGTGTGTTCTGGCGAAGCATTCGCGAATGCCCGGAACGATTACCAGAGCATCCGCCGACAACGAGAAGCTGAAGCTACACTACCAGCAGCTTGGCAGCAGGTGGTTAAGGAGCAGGACGGAATTCTAGTTGAGCTTCTATCAGATCAGGTGGAAAGTCTCTGTGGCTATAGACCGGACCCTGACGTGGTGTCTGAGTTTCTTACCACACGTCTGGTACTTCGAGGTGGAGAGTTCGCGTCCAGTCCGGTGAAACGCCGTCAGCCAGTTCAGCCTGCTCCACAAGAGCCTGTGCAGGCGCGTGAGAATGGTCGCGCAACTCTATCCGCCACGGGATTCGAGCTGCAGGGCCGCTTCTTCGCAGCGAGGAATGGGCGCGATGCGATGATCAAGCTGTTTCAGGAACTCGATCAGCGGGACGGTACGTTTCTCGAGCGGTTCGCCGCTCTGCCGAAACACGGTAAGCGTAGACGGTTCGTGGCGCGTACTCGCGAGGAGCTTTACCCCGGACGACAGGACCTCGCTCGCGATCATGCTTTTGAGCTTCGGCCGGGGTGGTGGATAGGTACGAATTATGGTGTGATTCAGATGAATGGGATTATCGAGAAAGCCTGTGACGTTGCCGGTCTCCGATTCGGTACTGACGTGAAGACGAGACTCGAAACCGTGTAACACTTGGCTCTCTGGCCGGAAGGGCGGCCGCGGGGCAGGGTGCCCGCGGCCGCCCTTCGCTCGTCCCTATGCCGCCAGCCGCCGGATCACCTCGACCGCGCCCTTCTTGTAGACGGCGATGCAGACCAGCTCGTCGTTCGTCCTGCACCTCATAGTACCGGCTGTGCGGCTGCGTCACGATGCGGTAGCCGGCGGTCTTCGCTGCTTGGACTTCTGTGTCTCGTCCCGTTCGGGAAAGTTTACGATGGTGTCCGTCCCACTGAGGAGCTTCCATGCCTTAGCCCTGTGACAAGGGCAGGGCGGATTCTGAACCTCAGCTAGAGCACAGCATGGAAATCACATTCGACTTCCCGGTGACAGCCGAAGAACGCGCCCGCTTGGCGACCACGTTCGGCTGCAGCGCTGACGATCTGGAGGACCGGCTATCGGCGTACGGTCGCGCGGCGCTCCGGGAATACATCAACGGCTTCCTGGGAACGTGGACGGCGACGAGGGCGGGAGACCTGAAGGAGTACCGCCTCCTTGCGCTCATTCTGGAGGTCGTTCAGGGGATTCCGGATGAGGAAGACGTCGCTCGCCACTTCGCAGAGACGCCGTCACGCGCCCGAGGGCTGATCCGCTCGGTGCTGTCGAAGTATCCGCACGATGTGGGCGAACTCCTGCGCGCGGAACTGGCGCGCGTGCTCGAAAGCTTCGAGCAGAAACAGGAGGATGGACTGTACGAGGCCGTGATCCACAACAGCACGATCGTCGACGAACTCAACCGACGGCTGGCGCAGCTGGACGGCCGTCTCACGTCTGTGGCGAGGAAGCGATCCAGCGTCAGCGTTTACCAAGCCACCGTGTCGACGTACGAGGCGTTGTGCGCGGACCTGGGTGTTCAGGTGAAGCGGTACGGCGATGAGTGATAAGCTATCCGCAGCGAGTTTGCTGCTGACGATCGTCGCCGTGCTGTACTCGATGTGGTATCCGCAACTCACGCAAACGCTCGACACGCGGGTCCCGGATTTCGAGCCGGACCGCCGGAAACCGAGACGAGCGGTAGCTGAGGTGGGAAGGTGGCGTGCAGTGCCGCTGGCCCTCGCATCTTGTGCCATTGCTGCTGTCTTCGCGCCTGATGTGGCGGAGATAGCGCGGGATTCCTTTCGTTCAGTGAAACACAGCGGGGTTGCTGGCTCGTCATATGACTCTGTTGCGACCGCTTTCATCCTAGTGGAAGCGGTCGCGAGCCTCCTGGCACTCCACTTACTGGGCATGCTATTAAGGTTTGGCCGGCTTCTCAAAGAGCTCTCAACTGGGGCTAAGTGATCAGGGGAGCGACGCGTTACAGCGTCGCTCCCCTCTGGTTTCACGCCGCCAGCCGCCGGATCACCTCGGCCGCGCCCTTCTTGTAGACGGCGATGCACACCAGCTCGTCCGCGGGGTCCCGAACCTCCCAGTACCGGCTGAAGTACTGCTTCACGATGCGGTAGCCGGCCGTCTTCGCTGCGTCGGGCGCCTCGGTCGTCTGCTTCGTGGCCATCGTGCACCTCCAGTGGTCCTTGACCCTCGGCCCCCGGCAGGGCTAGCTTCGGTGAAGCGGGCGGCCTTCGGGTCGTTTCGCGGTAGGCTGACCGAGGCTTCTTCGCGGGAGATTCGGCCAGCCTTGCTTTTCGCCCTGTCGGTATATAATGTAATATACTCACGCAGGGAAGTCAATACCTACGTATACCGCAGCCATGAATTTCAAGACCGCGACAGACCGTGTGGCCGGCTGCATCAGCCACGCCGAGATTGCAGAGGCCGCCGGCGTTTCTGTGCAGACCATCCGCCAGGCGCGGCTGGCCCCAACGGCGCCAGGACACCGGCCGCCGCCGGTGGGATGGCAGGCGGTGCTTGCAACTTTGGCGCGTCAGCGAAGCCAAGAACTCGCAGAGTTCGCTCGAATTCTGAAGGAAAGTTAGGATGTGTGCCGCGCGTTTCTGATCATGAATGTGCTGCGCTGCTAACTAGGGATCTTGTTCGCTCGAAACCAGAGTGTTAGCCTTTCGTAGCCCGTAGCTAAATACCTCGCGCAAACCTTTCCGGAATGTCATCTGCTTCTACTATTCGCTTTCCGCAACTGCGGCGCGTCGCGCTGCAGTCGTTCTCACTTTATACCCAAAAACCGACCGTTGATCTTCTAATTCCTCCGGGTGTTCTGTGTTTGGCCGGAGCCAACGGATTAGGAAAATCAACTTTTCTGGCGGCGGTAAACTACGCGATTACGGGTGTTGTGCCGCTACCGTCGCGCTCACTTAAATCCGCGGCTGAATACTATAGCGATGCTCTTCGATTTACGAAGGACTATTTCACGGGTCGTATAGATATCCAAGATCGTGAATCGGCAGCGATTTCCGTAGAATTTTCTGTAGGAGAAACTACGTTTGCCTTGACGCGAGGGGTGTTTGATGTCAGCGCCCTCCGTGATTTGACAATCGTGGGACGTCATGGGGGGAACTTCGCATCACACTCACCGGAGGATCGTCATAGGCGATATACAGAGATCGCTGCCAAGGAAATAGGACTTCCCACGTTCGATCAATTCGTCTTTTTACAACATTTTGTTCTCACATTTGATGAGAGTCGGAATCTTTTATTTTGGGACGAGCGCGCCCTGAACCAAGCCATCTATCTGAGTTTCGGAGGGGATTACGCCGAGGCTGTACGTGCTGAGACGATCCGGCGTGAAATGGAGCGCTTTGATTCTCGTGTGCGAAACCTTCAATTCCAAGCTTCGGGGGTGATGAAAAGAATTCGGGATGTAGAAAAAGCATTGGGAATTAACGACGATGGAGATCATGATGAGATCGCTGCGCAATGGGATGGGATGCAGCGGGCTCGCTCTGAACGTCTTCGTCAGATTGAGCGGGCAGAGTTATCGTTGGGTGATTTGGAACTTAAAAGAGCAGAATTGGCGGCAGAGGTCGTGAGCCTCAGAACTGAGTACGCAACAGAATTTGGTCGACACCTCCAGAGTCATTCGGGTCCTGAGAGTCACCCGCTGATCCGAGAATTGCTGGTAACTAGCAAGTGTGGTGTCTGTGGAACGCAGGGTGTAGATGTGACCACGCATGTGAAGAATCGGCTTGCAGCATCACACTGCCCTTTGTGTGATTCACAAGTGATCGCCTCGAATGGCAGAAGCTCTGTGGATTTCTTGAAGGAACTTGATCTTAAGTTAGCTCATGCTAAGGAAAAGCTAAACCAAGCCGCGGAGGAGGCTGAAAGGGTAGCACGCGGGATCCGGGAAGCGAATGCAGAACTCAGCGCGTTTGATGACCAGATCAAGCAATTCGAAGAAGAGAATTCAAGGCTGATTGACCATCTGCGCACTAAAGAAACTATTCTGTCTGGTGAGATAGCTAAGTCGATGGAACGTATGCGCGAGGAATACAAAACTCTCCGCGCGAAACGACAGGATGCACTTAATTCTCGAAACGCAAAACGTCAGGAGTTGACCACGATTCGTGGCAAAGTTGAACGTGGCTACGCTGCCGCAGAGGAACACTTCGTTCCGCTGTTTCAGAATCTGGCCGAGCTTTTTCTTGGTATGGAGTTGGATGTTCGGCTCGAGGCTCGTGCAACGACTGACGTAGTCCTTGTGGTAGAGATTAGGCGGACGCAGCGCCGACAACAACATCAGCTCTCTGAGAGTCAACGCTTCTTTGTTGATATCGCCCTAAGGATGGCATTTGCCCAATACCTATCGGAAGCTGATTCGCCAGCCGCTCTATTTATCGACACTCCCGAAGGATCTCTGGACATTGCGTATGAACGAAATGCTGGTGCGATGTTCGCGAATTTCGTGCTTGGTGGCCACGATCTCATCATGACTGCAAACATCAATACATCGCGGTTATTATTGGCTCTTGCTAGGGAGTGCGGAAAAGATTATATGACCCTGCATCGAATGACTAGTTGGACTGATTTGTCCGAAGTTCAGTTGCGAGATGAATCTGAATTTGAGGAAGCGTACGATGCAATTGAACGGGCAATGGTAGGTAGTAATGGTTAGCCCGGAAGCAGCTTTCGATATTCTGACAATCCATGCTGATTTGGATGAGACGCCGTATGGCGTCTCTCATGGGGAAGGTCATCTTCTGTGCTATCTAGCATGTTTGCTCGCGTTGTACCGTGGGATCCCCGCTGCTGATTGGACGTATACGTTCGTCCGCACAGGGTGGGGGACACCGTTCAGCGAGCACGTCGCTGCTGCGTACGCAGCCCTATTGCGTTCAGGTAACATTATGGAGATCGGGGCAGTTTATCGGCTGAGTTCCCAAGGGCGGGTACTACAAGAGCAACTTCGAAGTCAACAACAGTTCGGTTGGCGTATGCCCTTCTTGGAGGCAGCCTCAAGTACCGCTCTAGCGCTTCCGGTAGGTCTAATTCGCGAAGCACTTCACGGCGAGCCTAATCTTCGCGCTGCATCAGCTTTCGACCGGACAGCAGCACTGTTGCAGGAGTACACGCTTCATGAATTATACGATCAGTTTGCTGCCTTGAGCGAAGCCATCGGGATCGAAGTATCGGATCTACTTGTGCCATCAACGGTATGGCTGTCGTATTTGCTTGAAGTAGAGCGTCGTCGGCCGAACCTGGAGCCTACCCAGCCACTCACTCGGAGCCTCGCTGCTGCGCACGCATGATTGACTATACACTCCTTCGGAAGCTTGCGACGGAGCCTCATGTACCCGCAATTCACCGGGCATATGGCTCCATCGGTACACTGGCACTTCGTGGGGTTATGGAGTTTCTCACCCAGTTGTATCAGCGTGTTGAGCCGGAATTGATAGAGAACCCACTCATCGTTTATCAGCGTTTCCAAGTGTCTTCACCTCAGTCGGATGACGACAGTGGCCGCCTGTTCCGGAGCGTTGAAGAGGTAGCATTCCAGAGTCGTGCGGGAGCAACGATCGAACTTCGCGGCGACGGTGGATTCTCAGTCTCGCCCGTGACGCCTGATCTCGCAAATCTATCGATTTCCGCACTCGTGTATAAAATCTCGCAAGGATACGAATGCTTCATCATCAACGGAGTTGACCATCGAATTGAAAATCCTAACCCGCTCCAGGCGAGCCTCTTCTCACGGCCTACGTTCAGTGAACTGCGCGACGCGCTACAGCGTTACGCCAGGAGAATACGAGTGTCCGGTTGTGTGCATTTTCAGGCGACTTGGGACGATCCATCTCGGCTGTTCTTCAAAAGCGGTCCAGAGGAAATGATGCGGGTGTCACTCCATCAGTACCTCTCGGCAGTTCTTCGTGATGTCGAAGTTCGGGAGGAGCAAAATGTCGATTCTTCGCACCCAATCGACATCAAGGTCACATGGCAGTTTATCCCCCGGATTGCACTGATCGAAATCAAATGGCTTGGAAAGTCTCGTCAGGAAGGACGAGTGACTGCTGATCATGGGCCGCGTCGTGCCCGTTCTGGCGCGAGACAGCTTGCGCAGTATCTTGATGCGAATCGGACTGCTGCTCCGGAGCACCAAGCTCAAGGTTACTTGGTGGTCTTCGATGGACGCCGCCGTGGCCTAAATGCGGATACAACGTCTATCGACCGGCAGCGCGGATTCTACTATGAGACGCGTGAGATTTCGTACCATCCGCGTTATCACGAACAGAGGGCGGACTTCGCCGAACCCATCCGGATTTTTGCCGAACCCCTATGCGATCCCAACTAGCTCCTGTTCGCACCCCATCCGTGGGTGAGTTGGAAAGTATCAGCGCTCTGGATGCCGCATCTGAGCCGCGTCATCGGTGGTATTTCTTCAAGGAGGCGTTCTCACCTAGTGTTGTTGAACGTGCCATCACTGATGCTGGTGCGAGAGAAGTCCGGGTTTTTGACCCGTTTTGCGGCAGCGGAACCGTCCCGCTGACTGCTCATCGGCATGGCTTGGAAAGCGCCGGAATGGAAGTAAATCCGTTTCTCGCCTTTGTAGCGCGTACAAAGCTGCAATACTGCTCAGTGAGAACCTTCGAGCGGGAGGCTACGTTAGTTGCGCGGGCTATTAGTGTGGAGAAGACTTCGTCACTTGAGGGGTTCTCGACTTTTACCGAGTTACCGACGCTTGAGAAATGGTTGTTTAATACCCCCGTGCTTCGAACCTTTGAGAGTGGGTGGGATGCGGTCGCTGGTACGTCGACGCCAGCGCGCATGATCTTGCGGCTCTGCCTAATCGGCGCTGCCATGGACTGCTGTAATGCAGTTAAAGATGGTAAATGTCTTCGGTATCGCTCCGACTGGACGAAATTGGAATTCGGTGTTGACGATTTCCGGGAAGCCCTTGAAAGAAGAATCGATGTCATCCGCGATGACCTAAGCGAGTGGGCTGGGAATAAATGTACGCCCACAATCCGCCAAGGTGATTCTAGGCATCGGCCTCCGTTCACGAATTTCGACCTGTGTGTAACATCTCCACCATACCTGAACTCGTTCGATTATACTGATATTTACCGTCCCGAACTTTTTTTGGGTCGGTTTATTACTGATATGGTATCACTTCGCGCTCTACGCCATCAAACAGTTAGATCGCATCTCCAAGCTGCTTGGAAAGCCCCTCAGGAAAGCGAATTCGGGGGACACTACTCTGACGTGATGCGGGATCTAACCGGCGCGGCAGAAAACCTCTGGAATCGGAAGATCCCACGTATGGTCCAAGCGTACTTTGAGGACATGCGAGGTGTCTTGCGAAACCTTCGCCAGTCTGCGAACCAAAACTCCTCGGTGTGGATAGTAGTGTCGACCTCGTCTTACGTTGGAATTGAGATTCCTGTTGATTTGATTATCGCCGACATCGCATCCACCACTGGATGGTTCCTTCGCGAGGTGTCTGTGCTCAGATATCTTGATCGACTTTCATCACAACAATGGGCTGAGTTGAGCGAACGCAAGGAGCACGGTCCACATCTGCGTGAGAGTGTAGTAATTCTCGATGCACGTCCGCGGCAGCGCGTCTAGTCGCATACCAACGCCTTCTTAGCTGTGGCGGCGTGGCGCATGTGCCACGCCGTTATTCTTGTATGGAGATGTATCACGAGATCTAATCGGCCCCTACTCGAGCATCTACCTAGATCCTGCCATGGCTCGGCTTCTGCATCCGAGCCGCCCGGAGTGAACGGCACGTTGCCAACCAGCCTCCGGGGCTCATGTCCAGAGCAGTCCAGCCGCACGCGCGCCACCGTCACCGGAGCGCGCGCGTATGAAGATCGTGGTGTTCGGCCTCACCATCAGCAGCAGTTGGGGGAATGGGCACGCGACGCTCTGGCGGGGGCTGGCGCGGGCGCTGATCCGCCGCGGGCACCGCTTCGTCTTCTTCGAGAAAGACGTTCCGTATTACGCCGGCACGCGCGACCTGTGGGAGATCCCCGGCGGCGAGCTGGTCCTCTACTCCAGCTGGGACGAGGTCCTTCCCTACGCCAAGAGCCACCTGGCCGACGCCGACGTGGCGATGGTCACCAGCTACTGCCCGGACGCGGTCGCCGCCACGCGCCTCTCGCTCGACTCGCCCGCGCAGCTCCGCGCCTTCTACGACATGGACACGCCCGTCACCCTCGACGGTCTGCGGACCGGCGGTGACGTGGCCTATCTCCCGCCCGAGGGCTTAAGCGGCTTCGACCTGGTCCTCAGCTTCACCGGGGGGCCGGCGCTCACCGCACTGCGCACCTCGCTGGGCGCGCGGCGCACGGCGGCGCTGTACGGCCACGTCGATCCGGACGTGCACAAGCCCGTGCGGCCGCTGGAGGGCGAGTGGGCAGACGTCAGCTACCTGGGCACGTACGCGGCCGACCGGCAGGCGGCGCTCGAGGCGCTCTTCATCGAGCCGGCGCGGCGGATGCCGGAGCGGCGCTTCCTGATCGCCGGCGCGCAGTACCCACACGACTTCCCGTGGACCGACAACGTCTTCTTCCGCCGCCACCTGCCGCCGCCCGAGCACCCGGCGTTCTTCTGCTCCAGCGGCCTCACCGTCAACGTCACGAGGCGGGCGATGGCGGAGATGGGGTGGTGCCCCAGCGGCCGGCTCTTCGAGGCGGCGGCGTGCGGCGTCCCCATCCTCACCGACACCTGGGATGGGCTGGACCGGTTCTTCACCCCCGGCGCCGAGATCCTCACCGCTGCTACCACCGATGAGGCGATCGGTGCGATCAGCCTCCCGCGCGCGGAGCTGGCGCGCATCGCCGCCGCGGCGCGCGAGCGCGTGCTGGCCGAGCACACCAGCGACGTGCGCGCCGCCGAGCTCGAGGCGCTGCTCCACGCGGCCGCGCGCAGCGACGGCTGGTCGCAAGCCGACGACGACGCGGGCGCGGCGGAGGGGACACTGGCGATGGAGGCGGGGGCATGACCTGGGGGATCGTGCCGGCGGCGGGCGCGGGAACGCGCATCCAGCCGCTGGCGTTCAGCAAGGAGCTCCTCCCCGTGGGGAGCCGCGTGGACGAAGACGGCGTGGAGCGCCCGCGCGCCGTGAGCGAGTACCTGGTCGAGCGGATGATCCGCGGCGGCGCCGATCGCATCTGCTTCGTGATCTCGGCCGGCAAGGGCGACATCCTGGGCTACTACGGCGGCTCCATCGGCGGGGCGGACGTTTGCTACGTGGTGCAGCCCAGGCCGTCGGGCCTCTGCGACAGCGTCTTCCGCGCGCTCCCGTTCATCGCCCCGGGAGATGACGTGCTGGTGGGGCTCCCGGACACCCTCTGGTTCCCGGAAGATGGGTTCGCGGCGCTCCCGGACGGCGAGTTCTCGTTCCTCCTCTTCCCGGTCGACCGCCCCGAATTCTTCGACGCGGTGGTGCACGACGAGGACGGGAACGTGAGCGAGATCCAGGTGAAGCAGCCGGGCGCTGCCACGCACTGGGTGTGGGGCGCCTTCAAGCTCCCCGCGCGCATCATGGCCGAGCTGCACGCGCTCTGGCAGGAGCGCGGCCGGCGCGACGAGTACATCGGCACGCTGGTGAACGCGTGGCTGGAGGCCGGCGGCCGCGCGCGCGGCATCCGCGCCGGCGAGGCGTACGTGGACGTGGGCACGCTGCACGGCTACCGCGAGGCCATCCACGTCCTCGAAGCGCGCCCGCCCCAGCACGAGCGCGATGGCATCGTGTGCGAGCCGCAGTCCTGGCGCCCAGAAGGCGTGGCGCTGGCGTGACCAGCCCGGCGGCGGGAGGCTTCGGCTGTGCCGGCTGCTGGCCGGCGGACGCGGACGCCGCGTGGCACGCGAGGCAATCCCTCTCCCGCGAGGCCGAGCTGGCCGATGAGCCGCACTACCACGTGATGATACTGGCGTGCGCCGCGTGCGGTCAGCGGTTCCTCTCCGCGATGATCGAGACGGTGGATTGGGCGAACGGCGACGACGCGCAGCACTGGAGCCTCCTCCCGCTCACCCCGTACGAAGCGGCGAAGCTTCGCCTCGGATCATCCGATTCCGAGCTCGAGGCGCTGGGCCGTGACCGGCGCTCGCTCCGCCGCGATCATCCAGGCGGCGGCATGGCGCGGGCGTTCTGGTCCACCGGCGTGGCCACCGGCCCGCACGACTGATCACGCCTCGGTGAATCCCCTCGAACGTGATGGTGATCCCGACCCACTCCGCGCGCATCCACCCCAGGCGGAATCCGCTCGCGTGGGCTGTAACTGTCGGGGATGCAGCCACATGGCGCGCCTGGTGGATCATCCCCCGTGCACGTCGTTGATGTTCACGCCGGGAGCGGCCCCGAATTCTACGCGACGGGGCCTGAGTGTTGCATTTGCGCGCATCGATTTTCTCTCCGGGCCGGCGGCTTGTGCCCCGCTCGCCCCGACCTGAACCCTCGCACGCCGACACCGATGAGCGTTGCCGCCGACGCGGAGACCCTGACGCCCGAGGCCCTGGAGGCCCGGGTGCGCGAGCTGGGCCCCTGGTTCCACAACCTGACGCTCAAGGGCGTGAAGACGGCGCCCGACCACTTCCTGGGCGACTACCCGAGCTTCAAGTTCGCCAACTTCGCGCACGTGATCCCGCGGGACCTGACGGGGAAGTCGGTGCTGGACATCGGCTGCAACGCGGGCTTCTACAGCATGGAGATGAAGCGCCGCGGCGCCGCCCGCGTGGTCGGCGTGGACAGCGAGGACCTGTACCTCAACCAGGCGCGCTTCGCCGCCGAGGTCGAAGGGCTCGACATCGAGTACCGCAAGCTGAGCGTGTACGACGTAGCGCAGCTGGGCGAGAAGTTCGATTTCGTGATCTTCATGGGCGTGCTCTACCACCTGCGCCACCCGCTCCTGGCGCTGGACCTGCTGCGCGAGCACGTGGTGGGCGACCTCCTCCTCTTCCAGAGCATGCAGCGCGGCTCGGAAGATACGATCGACGTGGGCGCCAACCACGAGTTCTGGGAGACCGAGCTCTTCGACCTGCCGGCCTATCCCAAGCTGCACTTCATCGAGCACCGCTACGCCAACGATCCCACCAACTGGTGGGTCCCCAACGCCGCCTGCGCCGAGGCGATGCTGCGCAGCAGCGGGTTCGAGATCGTGGAGCACCCCGAGCAGGAGGTCTACCTCTGCCGCGTGGCCGAGCTGACGGACGACGAGCCGCGCGCCGTCTACCCCGCGCGGGGAGCCGGCCGGTGATCGAGGCGGTGATGCTCTGGAACGAGCCGAACAACATGTCCCACTGGGATTTCGGCATCGACCAGGGCTGGCGGACCTATGCGGAGATGGTGAAGCAGGCCGGCGCCGCCGTGCGCGCCGAGAACCCGGCGCTGACGCGCGTGCTGGGCGGGATGAGCCCGATCGATCCCGGCTTCATCCGTAACCTGGAGGCGCAGGGGGCGCTGGGCGAGGTCGACGTGGTGGCCATCCACGGCTTTCCGCTCGACTGGAACCTGTGGTCGGTGGATGACTGGCCGAAGAAGCTGGCCTGCGTCCGCGAGGCCACGCATCTCCCCGTGTGGGTGACGGAGGTTGGCGTCAGCACCTACGCCAACGAAGACGTGCAGGAGCTCGGCCTGCGGCAGACGGCCGAGCTGCTGCGCGGCCAGGCGGAGCGCGTGCACTGGTACTCGCTCTTCGACCTGCCACGCGCCTGGGGCGCCACCACGCGCCACAAGGAGCGCGAGGGCTCCAGCTACTTCCGCCACTTCCACATGGGCCTCATCCGCCCGGACGGCGTCCCCAAGAAGGCGGCGGCCACCTTCCCGCGGTACGCGCCCGAGCTGGGCCTCTGCCAGTGGTTCCACTACGAGGACCCGCGGCTGGACGACGCCGTGCGGTGGTTCCGCAAGCTGGGCGTGAAGAAGGTGCGCACCGGCCTGGCCTGGAGCGACGACCACGACCGCCCCGCCGAGGCCTGGTTCGACCGGCAGATGAAGGCGCTCGACGAGTTCGACGTGACCGTCACCTTCTGCTTCACCCCCGAGTGCCGCGGCGTGGTGCCGCACCACACCAGCCCGCCGCAGGACGTGGCGGAGTTCGCCGACTTCTGCGCGCGGATGGTACGGCGGTACGGGCGGTAGCCCTCACCCTGGCGGACCGGCGTCCCGCCAGCCGTCTCGCCTGTCCCTCTCCCGAACTGCTGGAGAGGGACTCGGGAGCGCTTCGCGCGGCGAAATCCGAAGCGCCCCCAATCTCCCGCGTGCACCGCGCTCGCAGTTCTCCCCTCCCCCGCGAAGCGCGGAGAGGGGCCGGGGGAGGGGGCCCGCCGCGGCCGCCGAGGTAGCCGCCCTCCACATCGATGCGTTCGGGGAAGACAGCGCGGGAGCGGCTCGGTGGCCGCTCCCGCGCCGTCGTTCGTGCCCATGGGGTGACTGAAGTGTGGCATTCGTGTCCCACTTGGGCATCCCGGAGCGCCGCCGTCGGCTGGGTCACCTTCGGAGCTCGGTGCGGCAGGTCCGGCCAGACGGTCTTTCGGAGCGTGATCAAGCGGCTCTGGTCACGATCGAAGAAAGTCGCCTATCTTGTTTCACCGCATCGTCTTGTGAATCCAGAAATCGAAAAAACCTGATCAGGAGGAGCCGGGTTTGGCAGGCGGTTTCTAGGGCTTAATGTCCAGTTAAGAATGCGAATAAAACCTTTTCGAGGTTCGCGCCGTCTTAATCTGCGAGCACGATGAACGTTGCTCACGACCTGGAACCCCGAGCCTGCCGAGGCCATCATGAACAAGAGCATCGCCAACACCGTCCGCGCCGCCTTCGCCCTCTTCCTGGTGGGGCTGGGCATGTACGCCAGCATCGACAGCCTGGTCGCCAAGGAGCTGGCCAGCCGCGGCCTCAGCAGCTGCGGCCAGGTGGAGAACCCGTGCTCGCTGTCGCCGCTCACGGTAACCGCCCACCCCAGCGGCACGCTGGTCAACACCAGCGCCGCCAACGCGGCGCGGCTGAACACCCTGGGCGCCGCCGAGGCGGCCGCCCACCCCACCGCGATGGCCGAGAGCTGATCCTTTCGGAGGAGCACCCCTCGGACTCGCTTTCCAGATAGATGCCCCGGCGCCGCGCGATGCGGCGCCGGGGCCGTTCTTTGGGTAGATTCAGATTCACCGCTCCGCATCCCCATCGACCCTGATCCGGTACGCACGTTGAGCCCAACCGCCGGCTGCCGCACCCTCGAGCCGATCGATCCCGAGACCGGAACGCCGTTCCCGGTGCTGCTGGCGTATCCCTCCACCGCGCCCGAGAAGGCGGAGCGGTTCGGCCCGTACCTGCTGGACGTGGCGATGGACGGCCCGGTCGCGCCGGGCGCGTACCCGCTGGTCGTGGTGTCGCACGGGAGCGGCGGCTCGCACCTGACGCATCGCGGGCTCGCGGCGCACCTGGCGCGCGCGGGCTTCGTGGCCGCCGTTCCCGAGCACCCGCGCAACAACCGCAACGACAACACCCTCGCCGGCACGCACACCCTGTTGGCCGGCCGCCCGCGCCAGCTGCGCGCCGTGATCGACGCCGCGTTCGCCGACGCCACGCTCGCCCCGCACCTGGTCGCGGGCGCGGTCGCCGCCATCGGCCACTCGCTCGGCGGCTACACGGCGCTCGCGCTGGCCGGCGGCCGGCCCACGGCGGCCGAGCACGAGACGCCGGACGCGACGCTGCGCCCCGTTCCGGTCACGCCGGACGCGCGGGTGAAGGCGCTGGTGCTGCTCGCGCCCGCCACGCCGTGGTACATGGTCCCCGGCGCGCTCGCCGCCGTCCGTGTCCCGATCCTGGTCATCAGCGGCGAAAAGGACGAGATGGCGCCGCCCTGGCACGCCGCCGTCGTCACCCGCGGCGTGGCGGCCGAGACGCAGGTGGAGCACCGCGTCATCCCGAACGCCGGCCACTACTCGTTCCTCGCGCCCTTCCCCGAGGCGCTGCGCAACCCGTCGTTCCCGCCGTCGCAGGATCCGCCCGGCTTCGACCGCGCGGCCTTCCACGCGGAGATGTACGCGGAGATCGAGGCGTTCCTCCGCCGCGTTCTTCCAGTCGCTTCGGACGGCGGTTCCGAGTAGACGAAAACGCCGATCGTATTCGTCGGCTGGAATGATCGAGCTGGTGGGGACGATGGGCTGCGGGGTTCGCGGATGTGGATCAACCACGGATTGGAGATGCGGAATGGCGCGGGTGCTGATCGCGGGGTGCGGCTACGTGGGGAGCGCGTTCGCGGAGATGATGGCGGCAGAGGGGCACGAGGTATGGGGGATGCGCCGCAACCCGGCCGCGCTCCCACCCGGCGTCCGTCACCTCGCCGCCGACCTGCGCGATCCCGCGTCGCTCGATGCGCTTCCGGAGCGGCTGGACCATGTCGCCTACACCGCCACGGCCGACGCCTTCACCGACGATGCGTACCGTGCCGCGTACGTGGACGGCGCGCGCAACCTGCTCGGCGCGCTGGCGCGGCAGGGGCAGCGGCCGCGGCGCATCGCCTTCACCAGCAGCACCTCGGTGTACGCGCAGCGGAACGGCGAGTGGGTGGATGAGGATTCGCCCGTGGAGCCCGACGGCTTCGGCGGACGGCGGATGCTGGAGGGCGAGCGCGTGTTCCTGGACGGCCCGTTCCCCGCGACGGTGCTGCGGCTGGGCGGCATCTATGGGCCCGGCCGCGCGAGCCTGGTGGAGAAGGTGGCCGCCGGCGCGGCCGAGTGCTCGCCCGGGAGCTGGAGCAACCGCATCCACCGCGACGATGCCGCCGGCGCGCTCCGCCACGTCCTCACCTCGCCCGATCCCGCGGACGTGTACCTGTGCGTGGACCGCGAGCCCGCCGGGCTGTGCGACATCCAGCGCTGGCTCGCCGCCCGCCTGGGTGCGCCCCAGCCGCGCGTCTCCGCAAAGGCGGAGGACACGCGCAAGCGGCAGCGCAGCAACAAGCGCTGCAGCAGCGCGCGCCTGGCCGCCAGCGGCTACGAGTTCCGCCATCCCACCTTTCGCGAAGGGTTCGAGGCGATCATCCGCGGCGGCTGACTGGCGTGTGGCGGCGGCGGACCGGAATGGTGCAGGAGCGTCATCCGCCGCACTCTTTTGTTTGCAGCGACCACGATTCCCGCCCATGCGGGAATCTCGCTAAATATATATATAGATGCGATTTAGATCGTACGGTCGCCGGATCTGCGACGTGGCACTTCTCCTGCTTTTTACTCCGCTCGATCCCACCACATCGCCGAAACCCATCCGTGGCCCCGAGGGCGTGCGCGGCGGTGTGCGTTCGTCATCCATCGCCCGCCGTGAGGACCTCCCCCGCCATGTACCGACGTCTCACCAAGCACGTCCCCCTGGTGCTCGCCGCGCTCGCGCTGGCTGGCTGCTCCGGCGACCTGCTGAGCCCCAGCGGCGCGCGCCGCACGATCATCCCCCCGGCGCACGATCCCATCATCTTCGTGCATGGCTGGCATGGAACGGCCAGCACGTGGACCACGATGATCGCCCGCTTCAAGGCCGACGGCTACACCGACGCCGAGCTGGTGAACTTCACCTACAGCTCCGACCAGTCGAACGCCACCACCGCCAAGCTCCTCGCCACGCGGATCGATTCCGTGCTGGCGAAGACGGGCGCCACGCGCGTGGACATCGTCAGCCACAGCATGGGCGCCCTGAGCACGCGCTACTACGCCAGGAACCTGGGCGGCGGCGGCAAGATCGACGCGTGGGTCTCGCTGGGCGGGCCCAACCACGGCACGCAGACGGCGTACGCCTGCTTCACCGCGGCGTGCCAGGAGATGTACCCCGGCAGCAGCTTCCTCAAGAGCCTCAACGCGACCGACGAGACGCCCGGCACGCCGCGCTACGCCACCTACTGGTCGCCCTGCGACGAGGTGATCAACCCCGACAGCAGCGTGCCCCTGAGCGGCGCCACCAACACGCAGACCACCTGCCTCACCCACAGTGCCCTGCACGAAGACGCGGCCGTGTACACCAGGGTCCGCGACTGGGTGAAGTAATCCCCGACGGCGGATCGGCGGCGGGAGGGGAGGAGCGGAGAACCGGCGGCGGTTCTCCGCTCCTTCGCATATCCGGCCGATGCAAGACGACCGCATCACCGTCTTTCCGGGGGATGATGAAAAGCGGTCCGAACGCCGCCGCAGGCAGGATCGATCGAGCGATGCGTGCGAACCGTGCGCCGCGCGATGCATATTGCTGGGCGAGACGATGGGATCGAGCCGAACGAGAAAGGGGAGCGATGCAGGGCGACGACGTGTTCGCGGGGCTGGAACCGGCCGGGTTGTGGGCGCACTTCGCGGCGATCACGCGCATCCCGCGCCCGTCCGGGCGCGAGGGCGAGGTGGCGGCGTACGTCACCGCATGGGCGCGCCGGCACGGGTACCAGGTGGAGGCCGACGCGCGCGGCAACCTGTGCGTTCACGTGCCCGGCCACGCGTCGCGCCGCGATGCGCCGGTGGTGGTGCTGCAGAGCCACCTGGACATGGTGTGCGAGCGCGACCCCGGCACCCCGCACGACGCCGAGCGCGGCGACATCCACGTGGTGCGCGACGGCGAGTGGCTCCGCGCCGAGGGAACCACGCTCGGCGCCGACAACGGCATCGGCGTGGCGGCGATGCTGCACGCGGGCGAGGCGGACGACCTCGTGCACGGACCGCTGGACCTGCTCTTCACCGTGGAGGAGGAGACCGGGCTCGATGGCGCGCAGGCGCTCGACCCGGCGATCGTCCGCGGGCGCGTGCTGATCAACCTCGACAACGAGGAAGATGGCGAGCTGTGCGTCGGCTGCGCCGGCAGCCGCGGGGTAGCGGTGGCGATGCGCGGCACCCGCGAGCCGGCCGGCGCGGGCGAGGTGGCGATCGCGGTCACGGTGGGCGGGCTGCTGGGCGGGCATTCGGGGATGGACATCGTGAAGCCGCGCCTGAACGCGATCCGCGCGCTCGGCCGCCTGCTGCGCGCGGCCACGGGCGCCGGCGCCGTCCGCCTCGTCTCCATCGGCGGCGGCGGCAAGCGCAACGCCATCCCGCGCGACGCCTCGGCCGTGCTCGCCGTCCCCGCGGCGGCGGAGGCCGCCGTGCGCCAGGCGCTCGCCGGCGAGGCGGATGCCATCCGCCGCCAGCACGCAGCCGCCGAGCCCGGCCTCACCCTCGCGACCGGCGCGGCCGCGCCGCCCGCCGAGGCGTGGAGCGCGGACGACACGCGCCGCCTGGCCGACCTGCTGGTCGCGCTCCCCTGCGGCGTGCAGGCGATGAGCCCGTCCGTCCCCGGGCTGGTGGAGACCTCCAGCAGCATCGGCACGCTGGAGATGGAGGGCGGCGAGGTGCGCGTCGGCATCCTGGTCCGCTCGTCGCTCGCGCCCGCGGCGGACGAGGTCGCGAGCACCATCGGCTCCGTGGCGCGGCTGGCGGGCGCCGTGGCCGAGAGCGCGGGCGGCTATCCCGGCTGGCAGCCCGATCCCGCGTCGCGCGTGGTCGAGGTCGCGCGTGCCGCCTTCGAGCGCACCTTCGGCCAGGCGCCGCGGATCACGGGCGTGCACGCCGGGCTGGAGTGCGGCATCATCGGCGACCGGATCCCGGGGATGGACATGGTCTCGTTCGGCCCCGACATCCGCGGCCCGCACGCCCCGGGCGAGCGCGTGCGCCCCGCGTCGGTCGAGCGCTTCGGGCGCCTCCTCGCCGCCGTGCTGGACGATCTCTCGAAGGCGCCCTGATCGCTCGCCGCGTCCCTCGAAGAGGATGCGCGCGCAGCTTCCGGGGCGATGGCGTTCGCACGCAATTCGATGAAAAAGACGGCGGGGGGACCGAAGCCGGTCCCCCCGCCGTGATCCCGATCAGGGTCATCAAACCTCGAGCATCAAACGGGCACTGCGCATCAAGCCGGCATCATCATCACCGATCGGGAAAGCTGAATTACGGCGTTCGTGCATCAACACGCCCTCGGGACCGGCGGCGTTCTCGAAGCCGCCGCACCAGGTCCCGCGGAGAAGCCGCATCCCGTCATCGCTCCTCCTGGTGATGTTGGACGGACACGCGTTCCCGAATTCCCACGACCCGTGCTTGCCAGGTACGCCGCGCCCATGCGCAACACGAAAGCGGAGGAGCGGAGAACCATCCCGGTTCTCCGCTCCTCCGCTTTTGCTCTGCCGTCTCGCACCGCCTCGGGAGCTTCGCGAAACGGTCCAGGCGTCGCGATCGAGTCCTACGCCGGCGCCGCATCGGGCGGGGCGAGCGCGCCCTCCACGTCGCTCCAGTCGGCCTCGGGCTGCTCTGCGTAGACGGGGTTGGAAAGGTAGCGCTCGCCGAAGTCGCAGATGATGGAGACGATCAGCTTTCCCGCGTTCTCCGGCCGGGCGGCCAGTTGCAGCGCGGCCCACGTGATTGAGCCGCTGGAGATGCCGGCGAAGATCGCCTCCTCGCGCGCCAGCCGCCGCGCCGTGGCGATGGCGTCGTCGTTGGTGACCTGGATCACCTCGTCGTACACCGAGCGGTCCAGGTTGCCGGGGATGAAGCCGGCGCCGATCCCCGCCTGCTTGTGCGGCGCCGGCTCGCCGCCCGAGAGCACCGGGCTCTCCGCGGGCTCCACCGCCACCACGCGAATCCCGGGCTTCCGCTCCTTCAGGTAGCGCCCCGCGCCGGTCACTGTGCCGCCCGTCCCCACGCCCGCCACGAAGAGGTCGACCGCGCCGTTCGTATCCTCCCAGATCTCCGGCCCCGTGGTGCGGTAGTGCACGTCCGGGTTGGCGGGGTTGTCGAACTGCCGCGGCATCCACGCGCGGCCGCCCAGCCGCCCGGCGATCTCCTCGGCGCGGGCGATGGCGCCCTTCATCCCCTTCGCGCCCTCGGTGAGGACCACCTTCGCGCCCAGCGCGCGCAGCAGGTTGCGGCGCTCCACGGTCATCGTCTCGGGCATGGTGAAGACGCAGCGGTAGCCGCGCGCCGCCGCCGCGTACGCCACGCCGATCCCCGTGTTGCCGCTGGTGGGCTCCACGATGGTGACGCCGGGCTTCAGCCGGCCGTTCCGGATCGCGTCGTCCACCATCGCCGCGCCGATGCGGTCCTTCACCGAGTTGAAGGGGTTGAACCCCTCGTGCTTCACCAGGATGCGCCCCGGGAGACCCGCGGCCACGCGGTTCAGCTGGATCAGCGGCGTGTCGCCGAAGGTCTCGGTGATGTCGGCGTAGGTGCGGTTGCGTGGCATGGCAGCCTCCGATCGGGGGGATGATGCGGGGACGAAACGCGACGGGATCTCCGTTCCAACATGCGACATCACGCCTGGTCCGCACAGGGGCGGCGGCGGCTGGAACCCGCTCAGCCGTGCACGGCCTTCCGCAGCAGCGACAGCTGCGCCGTGTGCGCCACGTTGTGCTGCACGATCCCGTGCAGGAGCACGTAGTAGCTCACGCCGGAGCCCTGCGGCCGGTCGCGCAGTTCGCCCAGCACCTCGTCGAGCCGCGCGGCGGGGAAGCGCTCCACCTCGTGGATCAGCGCGGAGAGCGACGCCTCGAGCATCTCGGTGGTCCAGCGCCAGTTCTCGGGCGAGGCCTCGGGCTGCGGCGGCCAGTCGCCATCCTCGGGATCGCGGCAGCTGCCGGTCTTCAGCCGCCGCAGCACCTCGCGGTTCCACGCGGTCATGTGCAGCGCGATCTCCCAGACGGTGTGCGCCTGCGGCACCGGCCGCCGCGCCGCCTGCGCCGGGGTGATGCCGCGGAGCACGTCCACCACGTTGGGCCCGTACCACGGGTCTCCGTCCCACACCCGCCGCAGCTGGTCGGCGATGCGCGCGATCTCGTCCATCGATGTCTCCGGCTCAGGTGGGGGTGAGGCTCGCCATCAGGATGAACACCACGAACAGGACCAGGCTTGCCACCGCGATCACCTTCTGCCACCACTCGCGGCCGACCAGCGCGCCGCTCGCGAACATCAGGAAGAACACCGCCTCGTAGGGCCGCTGCGGAATGTACAGCGGATCGCCCGAGACGGTGATCGAGCGGATGAAGTTGAGGAGCGGGAGAATCCCCACGAACCCGAAGTACCAGCGGTAGTTCGCGAAGAAGTGGGCCTTCAGGTCGATCGGCCCTTCTTCCTCGAAGTCGGGAAGGAGCATCACGCTCCCCAGGAAGAGCGTGATGGGGCTGAGCAGGAAGAGCAGGAAGCCGAAGAAGTTGCGCGAGACGGCAGCGCCCACGGTGAACGTCCCCCACCAGAACTGTACGTAGGCCAGGAAGACCATCAGCACCGCGATCCCCCACGGCCAGTAGAAGCGCACGCGCCGCCGGTCGACCAGCAGGTTTCCCACGCCGGAGAGAATGTGGGAGATTCCCAGCCCAACCACGATCGAGACCAGGACGGAAAGGTATTCGGCGGCGCTCACGCGCCTCCCCGCGCCCGGAGGCGGCACCCGCGTCGATTCGGCATCATCTGGAATTCGGGAGATCCACGGCCGCCGGACGGATTCCCGCGGGTGCCGATCAATTCATCGTCCGGCACGCCCGCCGTCAAGCCACGTCGCCGATGCGACGATCGGCGGAACGGGGCCGATCCACCGCGTGTTCCCACGCTGGCCGCTTTGCAGCGGCGCAAGAAAAGCCTTTTCCCGGCATCGCCCCACCCCGTAGATTCAGAGGACCGCCCCAACCACCCGAGCCCCAGCCACTCCGCATGCCCGTCAGCGTCGGCGTTCCGAAAGAGACCGCGCCCCTGGAGCGTCGCGTCGCGCTCGTGCCAGAGACCGTGCAGAAGCTGGTGAAAGCCGGGATCGAAGTGGTGGTGGAGCACGGCGCGGGCGAGGGCGCCTTCGCCTCCGACGCCGAGTTCGAGGCGGCGGGCGCGCGCATCGGCGGGCGCACGGAGGTGTACGGCGCGCGGGTGATCGCCCGCGTGCAGCCGCCCCCGGCCGACGAGATGGAGCTGCTCGCCGCCGAGCACGTGCTGATCGGCTTCCTGCGGCCGCTGGACGATCCCGCCGGCGCCGCGCGCCTGGCCGAGACCGGCGTCACCTCGCTGGCGATGGAGCTGGTGCCGCGCACCACCCGCGCGCAGAAGATGGACGCGCTCAGCGCGATGGCCACCATCGCGGGGTACAAGGCCGTGCTCCTGGCGGCCGACGCGCTCCCCAAGTTCTTTCCGCTCCTCACCACCGCCGCGGGGACGATCCGCCCGGCCAAGGTGTTCGTGCTGGGCGCGGGCGTGGCGGGGCTGCAGGCGATCGCCACCGCGCGCCGCCTGGGCGCCGTGGTCACCGCGTACGACGTGCGCGCCGCCGCGGCCGAGCAGGTGGAGTCGGTCGGCGCGAAGTTCGTGAAGCTGGAGCTGGACACCGCGGGCGCCGAGGGCCAGGGGGGCTACGCCGCCGCGCTCGACGAGGAGCGCCAGCGCCGCCAGGTGGAGCTGCTCGTTCCCCACGTGGGCGACAGCGACGTGGTGATCACCACCGCGCTGGTCCCCGGGATGCACGCGCCGCTGCTGGTGAGCGAAGCCGCGGTGCGGGCGATGAAGCCCGGCTCGGTGATCGTGGACCTGGCCGCGCCCAACGGGGGCAACTGCGCGCTCACCCGCCGCGGCGGCACGGTGGAGGTGGGCGGCGTGCGCATCTTCGGCCCGCTCAACCTGCCGGCCCAGATGCCGGTGCACGCCAGCCAGATGTACTCGCGCACCGTGGCCGCGATGATCACCGAGTTCGTGAAGGACGGCGTGTTCCACACCGACTTCGGCGACGACATCTTCAAGGGCGCCTGCCTCACCCACGCCGGCCAGATCGCCAACGACCGCGTCCGCGGCATGGCGGCGGCGCCCGCGCCGGCGTGAGCGACCCGGCCGTGCAGGATCCCCCAGCCCGTCCGACGGTGTACGTCGAGACGAGCGTGATCAGCTACCTCGCCGCTGACCCCAGCGGTGACGTGGTGACGCGCGCGCACCAGAAGATCACGCGCGAGTGGTGGTCCCGAACCGCACGTTGGGAGTTGCTGGTTTCAGGTACCGTGATGCGCGAGGCGTTACGCGGCAATCACCCAACGGCGATGAGGCGCCTGAGGCTGATGGCCGGCTGCAACGTGCTTCAGGTGGACTCCGAGGCGCGCCGTCTCCGCGACGAGCTCATGCGCCGGGGAATCTTCCCGGCAAAGGCGCGCTCCGACGCCGAGCACGTAGCCATCGCCGCGGTGAACGGCCTCGATTTCCTGGTGACATGGAACTCGAAGCACATCGCAAACGCCCTGATTCGGGGCCGTGCGGAGGCCATTTGCCGCGAGTGCGGATATGAGCCACCGGTGATCTGTACACCCGACCAGATGCTGCAGGAGAGCTGATATGTACCGAGACCCGATCGTCGAAGAGATCCATCGCATCCGGCAGGAGCTGCTGGACGAGTTCGATGGGGACATCGATGCCCTGGGCGACGATACGAACCGCCGGCTGCTCGATGGGGAGTTCGGCGCTGTGAAGATCGTCAGCTATCCACCCCGCCGGCCAATGTCCATTTCGGGTTCGAAGATGGTTCGCGAGTGAGGAACGATCCGATGTTCACCCGCGTCCGTCAGCGATCGGGTGGATGATTTCGGGGTGGCGTGGATGCATCGATGAACGAGGCCGATCGCCGGCTGACGGAGAGCTCGGCCATGAGCTTCCCGCCACAGCGGCCGACGAACCTGTGCGGAGACGAAGCGGGATGAGCGACGACATCAACCTGGTGGAGAAGGCGGCGCTGTCGCTGTCGGCGGGGTCGCGGGCGCGGCTGGCGCGGGCGCTGCTCGCGAACCTGGCCCCGCGCGACCCCGACACGCAGGCCTGGTTCGGCCCCGCGGCCGAGCTGGTGGACGCGTACCTGGCCGAGGTGCAGGGCGCCGCGCCCGCGCCGCCGGCCGGCGTGGGCGTGCCCGGCGAGCCGCACGACGAGCGGCTGGACGACGACCCCACCTTCGCCGAGATCAAGCGCCGGCGCGAGGAGATCACCAGCGGCGAGGTGTCGCTCTTCGAAGACGGCGTGATCGTCTCCGAGCTCAAGCGGCGCCTGGGGCTGGACCGGTTCGACAGGTAAGCGCGCCGGGCGAAGGTGCAGGGCAGGGAAGAGCACGTGATCCGGAAGTCTCACCCCAACGGCACACCCACCACGCCATGACCATCACCCTGCTGTTCGTGTTCGTGCTCGCCGGGTTCGTCGGGTACTTCGTGATCACGCGCGTGCCGCCGCTGCTGCACACGCCGCTGATGTCGGCCACCAACGCCATCAGCGGCATCTCGCTGGTGGGCTCGCTGGTGCTGGCGGGGGCCGACCGCGGCAACCTGGCCACGCTGCTCGGCTTCATCGCGGTGACGGCGGCCACCATCAACGTGGTGGGCGGCTTCCTGATCACCGACCGCATGCTGAAGATGTTCAAGCAGAAGCTCCCCGGCGGCGCGGGCGGGGCCGACGGCGCGGCGAAGGCGGCCACCGGCGGCAACGGCACCGCCCCGCGCGAGGAGACGCCGTGATGCTCGCCCTCCTCCTCCAGCTTCCCGAGACGGCCGCGAGCGGCCCCGCGCTCGACCTGCGCGAGGCCGGGATCCAGCTCACCTACCTGGCGGCCGGCGTCCTCTTCATCCTGGGGCTGTACTCGCTCACCAAGCCCGCGCGGGCGCAGCGGGGGATGCAGCTCGCGGCCGTGGGGATGCTGCTGGCGGTGATCGGCACGCTGCTGCACAAGGACATCGTCCGTTTCGAGTGGATCATCGGCGGGCTGCTGCTGGGCACGGCGATCGGCTACCCGCTGGGGATGTTCGTGCCGATGACGGCCATGCCGCAGCGCATCGCCATCAGCCACATGTTCGGCGCGCTGGCGGCCACGCTGGTGGGCGTGGCCGAGTACCAGCTGCACGCCGGCGGGCCGCCGCACGCCACCATGGCGGCGCTGGGGTTCGAGGTGATGTTCGGCGCGCTCACCATCACCGGCAGCTTCATGGCGTTCGGCAAGCTGCAGGGGTTCATCACCGGCACGCCCATCACGTGGCGCGGGCAGAACGCCATCAACCTGACGCTGTTCGCGGCCACTTTCGGCATCTTCGCCTACCTGGTGGCGAGCCCCGGCCACCCGGTGCTGTTCTACGCGATGGTGGCGATGTCGCTGGCCATCGGCGTGCTGATGGTGCTGCCCATCGGCGGCGCCGACATGCCGGTGGTGGTGTCGCTCCTGAACTCGTATGCGGGGCTGGCGGCCAGCGCCACGGGGTTCGCCATCGGCAACACGGTGCTGATCGTGTGCGGCGCGCTGGACGGGGCGAGCGGCTTCCTCCTCTCGGTGCTGATGAGCAAGGCGATGAACCGCAGCTTCGGCAACGTGCTGTTCGGCGCGTTCGGCGCCGCGCCCACGGCTTCGGCCGCGGTGGCGGGCGCGGAGAGCCGCACGGTGCGCAGCGTGACGGCCGAGGACGTGGCGGTGCAGCTGGCCTACGCGCGCGAGGTGATCGTGGTGCCCGGCTACGGGATGGCGGTGGCGCAGTGCCAGCACCAGGTGCGCGAGCTGGCCAGCCAGGTGGAGAAGCGCGGCGGCACGGTGAAGTACGCCATCCACCCCGTGGCGGGGCGGATGCCGGGGCACATGAACGTGCTCCTGGCCGAGGCCAACGTGGCCTACGACCGGCTCTACGACCTGGAGGAGATCAACGACCAGTTCGAGCAGGCCGACGTGGTGCTGGTGATCGGCGCGAACGACGTGGTGAACCCGGCGGCGAAGAGCGACCCGTCGAGCCCCATCTACGGGATGCCGATCCTGAACGTGGACGCGGCGCAGAGCATCGTGGTGCTCAAGCGCAGCATGGCCGCCGGCTACAGCGGCGTGGAGAACGAGCTCTTCTACCACGACCGCTGCGCCATGCTCTTCGGCGACGCCAAGAGCTCGCTGCAGCAGCTGATCACTGACATCAAGGAAGTCTGATATCAGATCCGCAGGAATCGTCGCGGGAACAGGAACCTGCTGAAGACACGCGGCCGGAGCGTCGCGCCCATATCTTCATGCAACCAAACAACTCGAGGAGATGTGTCAGGTTCGGCTGGCGAACGCCTGCACGGAGCAAGGGGAGAAACGGAGAACTGCTTGTCTTTCCTCCGGCCCCTCCACTGCTCCGTGTGACCTTCTTCCGTAACGGTCCTTCCGAATGCGCGGTCGATTGCCGGATACGGTCTGAGACGTAAAAGAAGCCTCGCACGGCGCGAGGCTTCTTCGTTTGGGCGGATGACGGGATGCGGGCGGCTCCTGCTTCTACTGCCGCACGAGCGTGAACGTGTTTCCCCGGTCGTCGCGCAGCGTGAGCATGTCGCCCGAGCGGGTGACTTGGAAGCTCGGGTTGTCCGCGGCTCCGCCTGACGGGCTGAGCGTGAGCACCGCACCAGTGACGGCGTAGGTGCCGCGCATCTGCTCCTCGCCGGGCGTGGGCTCGCGGTTGCGGCGGCCGGTGAGCGTCAGGGCGAACGTACCCGCCGGGTCCAGCTCCAGGAAGCCGCGGCTCAGCTCCACGTTCGGCTCCGTGGGCGACGGGGCCGGCAGGTCGTGCCCGTTGATCTGCCGCAGCGCGTAGCTCCCCGCCAGCGGGCCGGAGGCGGCCGTCGATGCTGACGGGGCCGCAGGGGCGCTGGCCTGGACGGCGGGGCCACATGCGGCGGCGAGGATGAACAGGGTAGCGAGAACGCGCATCGTCGCTCCGTCAGGTGCGGGTGCGGGGGACTGTACTACGGGAGGTCGGTCCAGCCATCCATCGCCGACGCGTCAGCCGTCGACACGTCCACCGCGAGCTCAGCTTCCGGACGCGAGCGGCGGGCGGCCCAGCGGGCGCAGGCGCTGCATCACCGCCATCGTCGCCAGCACCTGCTCTTCGCCGAAGGGGCGGCCCACCACCTGCAGGCCGCACGGCATCCCCGCCGGGTCCAGCCCCGCGGGCACCGAGCCCACCGGTAGCCCGGTGAGGCTCAGCACGAAGGTGGGCGCGAGCCAGTCCACGTAGGTCTCCATCTCGCGGCCGCCCACCGTCTGCGGATAGTTCTCCACCACCGGGAAGGGAGAAACGGCCATGGTCGGCGTCAGCAGGTGGTCGAAGCGCGTGAACAGCTCGGCGAACTGCGCCCGGATGCGCTTGCGGGCGGCCTCGGCGGCGCCCAACTCGGCGACGGTGGTCTTCAGCCCGGCGCGCAGGTTGTTGGCCACGTTCACGCCGAACTCCTCCAGCCTGTCCAGGTGCGGGTTGAGCATGGACACGAACCACAGGCCGCGCAGCGCCAGGAACGCCTTGCGCCCGTACGCCAGGTCCAGCTCCACCTCCTCCACCGTGGCGCCCGCATCGCGTAGCGCGAAGGCGGCATCCCGGCACACGCGCTCCACCTGGGCATCGATGCCGATCCCCGCGATGTCGCGGCAGTAGGCCACGCGCAGCCCGCGCGCGTCTCCCGCACGCGCCGCGGCGGCGAAGTCGCGCCCGTCCACCGGTTGCGCCAGCGGGGCTTCGGGAGACGGCCCGGCGACGGCGCGCAGCATCAGCCCCAGGTCCTCCGCCGTGCGGGCCATCCCGCCGGTCACCTGCATCGTGTCCCACACGTAGTCGCTGGGCACGGTGGGGACCAGGCCCACGGACGGCCGCAGGCCCACCACGCCGCAGAACGACGCGGGGATGCGCAGCGAGCCGCCCAGGTCGGTGCCCTCAGCCAGCGCGAACATCCCCGTGGCCAGCCCGGCCGCACCGCCGCCGGTGCTGCCGCCGGCGCTGCGCTCGGGGTTCCACGGGTTGCGGGTGCGGCCGAACACCTCGTTCCACGTGTTGCCGCCCGCCGCGAATTCGGGCGTGTTGGTCTTGCCCAGGATCACCGCGCCGGCCGCGCGCAGCCGCCGCACCACCAGCGCGTCCTCCCCCGGCACGTGGTCGGCGAAGAGCGGCGAGCCGAAGGTGCAGCGCAGGCCGCCCACCTGCGTCACGTCCTTGATCCCCACCGGCACCCCGGCCAGCGGCCCCACGTCCTCCCCCGCGCTTATGCGCCGCTCCAGCGCCCGCGCTTCGTCCTCGGCGCGCGGGTTGAGGGTGACCACGGCGTTGAGCGACGGGTTCAGCGCCTCCACGCGCGCCATGCTCGCACGCAGCGCCTCCACCGGCGACAGCTCGCGCGAGCGGACGAGCCGGGCGATCTCGGACGCGGTCTGGACGTCGGGCGACGGGTCGGTCATGCGGCGGCGGGTCGGGTGTGGGATGGGGGATGACGGAGGCGATTCCACCGCCGGTGCGCGGCGATCGGTCCATCGTCCAGCGGCTCCCGCCGAGCGGCGACTCGGGAGAGACGGGTGCGATCCGAAGGTAAGGAATGGGCCGGCGCCGCGACAGCCACGACGACAACGGGCCCGCATCCGCGCATGGGGATGCGGGCCCGTGTGCGTGCTGCGGCGGTGGGTTCAGCCGCGGGAGCGGAACGGCACCGTCACGTCCACGGTCATGGGCACGGCCACGCCGTCCACCAGGCCGAACGAGAACGGGTTCTCGCGCAGCGCGTCCAGCACCCAGCGGTCCAGCTCGTCGCTTCCCGACCCGCGCAGCAGGTTCACGTCGGTCACGTTGCCCCGGGCGTCCACGAACACGCGCAGGCGCAGCGGCGTGGGCCGGCGGCCGCCCGCCAGCGACGGCGCCTCCACGGTGAAGCGCGTCATCGCCTGGGGCTCGCACACCTCCGAGCGGCCCACGCGGAACACCGTGGCCGCGCCGGGCTCGATGCGCAGCCGCACGCTCCACGACTTGCCCGCCGCCTGCGGCCGCAGCGACGCCCGCACCAGCGACGCGAACTGGTCGGCGCCGCCCTGCGGCAGCAGGTAGTCGAGATCCTTCACGCGCTCCACCGTTCCCTCGGGGGTGAACGCGATGGAGTAGAGCGCGAACATCCCGCCGTCACGCAGCGGGTGCTGGCGCGCGTACTCGGCGACCGCCGTGGCGAACGTGGCCGAGTCGCCCACGAGCTGCGACAGCGTGGGCAGCCGCCCCGGCGTGGTGGCGATGGTGCAATCGTGCCGCGGCGGCGGGCGGTCGCTCAGCAGCTTTTCGGCACGGCTCTGCGCGGCGGCGTGCGCCGGATGCAGCAGCGCGGCGGCCGCGAGCACGGCAATGGCGCGGCCAAGTCGCCGCGGCGTCGGATGGTTCATCGGGGTTTCGTGAGATGGAGAGTAGGGTGAGATGAAGTCGGGAGATCACCGCGCCGGGGATACCATCTCCACACCTGCCTGCGGCTTTGCTGGACGTGCGAGATGATGTTCGGGACGCGGCGAGCGCCGGGAAGATAAAACATCTGGCGCCATCCGCGCGAGATGGGGCCTTCCAGACGCGGTGGAGCCGGACGGATCCTGCCGCATCAACCGTCGGTGGAAGCGAGGCCCTGCTCGGCCGCGCTCCAGTGGGCGGCCAGCAGCGGGTTGACCTCGACGGCCAGCTGGATGGGCAGGCCGTGCGAGGCGTGGGCGAACTCCACGTAGCGCGCGCCGGGGATGCCGGCGGCCAGCGCCTTGCCGCTGCGCGGCGGGGCGATGGGGTCGTGCGCGGCGCTCAGCACCAGCGTGGGCGTGCCCGCCAGCTCGCCCAGGCGGGCGGTGGCGTCGTAGGCGCCCAGCGCGCGGAGCTGCTTCATGGCCACGGGCGGCGAGCTGGCCAGGTCGTGCCCGAAGAGCGGCGCGAGCCGGGCGGCCAGCGCGGCGCGGTCGTGGCCGTCCAGCGCCTCGGGCGGCATCACCAGCTGCAGGAAGGCGTTGCGGCGCATGGCCCGCGTGCCGATGCGGGTGCGCAGCCCCACCCACAGCATCCACGCGGTGAGCCGGGTGGCGTCGGTGCCCCGCGCGAAGGTGCAGAGCAGGGCCAGGCTGCGCACCCGCTCGCGCGCCTGCAGGGCCAGCTGCAGCGCCACCGGCCCACCCAGCGAGTGCCCCGCCACGTGCGCCGACGTCCACCCCACTGCGTCCATCACCACCGCCGCGTCGTCGGCCATCTGCTCCACGCTGATGGGCGCGCCGGCGGGAACGCTGCGCCCCATCCCCCGGTTGTCGAAGGTGAGGCAGCGGAAGCGGCCCGACAGCGCGTCGGTCTGCGGCGTCCACCCGTCGCCGTGCACGCCCACGCCCTGGATCAGCAGCACGGGCGGCCCCTCGCCGCGCACGGTGTACGCCAGCGGACAGCCGCGGTGCTCCACGACGCCGCGTTGCGGCTCCAGCGTGGGGATGGACATGGAGGCGGGGAGGGAGGAGAGAGACGCCGGACGCGGCGGGTCGGGCCCGGAGGATGCCGGAAGGTGTGCCTTGGGGAAACAAGATGGGGGAGGACCGCGGGTGAATACAACCCGGGCACTCCCCCCTCATTCCATCGTGCCTGCCGAGACCGTCAGTCGGAGCCGTTCTCGTGGACGGCGTTGGCCGGGGCGGCGGCGGTGGCGGTGGCCGGCGCGGCGGGCATGAACATCTGCGCGCGGATCTTCCAGCCGCCGCGCTCGCGCACCAGCACCAGGGTGGTGGTGCCCGTCACCAGCGCGGGCGCCTCGCCGGCGGTGTCGGCAGCCGCGGTGGGCTCGGGGAGCATGGTGTAGCGCTCCACCACGTACAGCAGGTTGTCGCTCACCTCGGCGTCCAGCAGCGCGAACTCGATGGTCCCCACGGTGGGGAGCTGCGCCCGGAGCGCCGTCTCCACGTTGCCGGTGCCCTGCTGGATGGTGCTGCTCCCCGCGAACTGCAGCACCGCCTTGCGGTTGTAGAAGCGCATCAGGGTGCGCAGGTCGTCGTTTCCGAAGGCGGCGCGCCACTGGTCGAGCATGGCGGTGGCGTCGCGCAGCAGCTCGCCGCGGTACAGGCTGAGCCGCTCGTCGGTGTCGTCGCGCGGGGTGGGAAGCGCCTGGGCGTGCCCGCGCGTGGCGGCCAGCGGAACCAGCACGGCGGCGGCGAGCAGCGCGGTACGGAAACGGGCAAAAGCGAACATCGGCGAGAACCTCAATCGGGGATGGAATGCGAAGGAGGCGCCGCCCCGGGCGCCTCCGCACGATTGTACACCCAACCGGGATTCGGTTTCCAGCTTCGGGACAAAGTGTTGCCAGAGCGCTCCTTCCGGCCACGTGGCGGGGATATCCGGTCCGCCGCATTCCTCATCGCGCCATCGAGGCCGTGCCGTGGCGATTCCGATCCCGCCCCACCACGATCGCCCCGGGCCGGTACCCCTCGTCGGCCGACACCGATCCTCCATCACGCGCACGCTTCCAGCGGCGATCGGGCGCCGATGGGAGTCCGGTCCACGTCCGCCTCGAGCCCGTCCTGGGGCGTCAGTCCCCAGCCGTGAGCGCGCGGACGATGGCGCGGGCGATCTTGTCGCCGCCCTGCACGGAGGGCTCGATGGGGTTGGCGTAGTCTTCGGGCTCGACGCACACCAGCCGCAGGTCGATGGTGGGGAGCCCGGCGGCCGCGGCGGCGCGCAGGATCACGTCGTTGAACACGGCCAGCGCCACGGTGGCACGGCGCTGCGTGACCGGCTCGCCCAGGTTGCCGTTGTAGATGGTGCACACGGTCAGCGGCAGCCCCGTGCCCACCACCTGCGCCAGCATCTCGCGATAGCCCGTCTCGAAGCGGGCGCCCATCTCGGCCAGCGTGTCGAGCACCTCGCCGTACGACGTGGCACGGCGGTCCAGGATGCCTGCGTGGCCCAGCGCGTCGTTGCCGCCCACGCTCAGCACCAGGTGCGTGGCGCCAGGCGGGATGTGACGGAGCTGCCAATCGACCTCGGCGGTCACCGCGCCGTCGCGGGCGCAGAGCGTGGCCGTCCACCCGGCGGGAAGCTGCCGCGACAGCTGCTCCACCACGTCGGGCCCGCCCCGCACGTACGCCTTGTTGTCGAAGATCGAGTCCCCCAGCAGCACCACGTGCGGCACGCGTCCCTCTCCCTGGCGCTGTGACCGGCTTCGCGAACGACACCGCGCCCAGAAGCCAGCGCCGTGCCGCCGTCGGCACAGCGGTCCGCCTCCGGCCACCGCGTCGGTGCGGGGGGGAGGATCGGAGACCAGGTGGGAGGGAAACGGTCGTAGGCGGACGGGCAATCAATCATGAGTCCGGTCCAAGAAGTCACGGCCGCCAACTCTGCTCCCGATGAGCAGAGAAAACGGCTTTCGAGAATGCGTTCAGACGCACGACCTCGCCCTGGAGATACATCGGTGCACCCCTCGAAAAGGGCCTCCGACTCGGCTTCCGGACGTCTTAGAAGAACGACGGCAGGTACGAAAGCCCAGGTCTCGTCTCTGGCGACTGCGTTCCGCTCCTGACCCTCGAGGTCGCCACGGAGTTGGCAGCGCCAGGCCCGGTACAACGGACACCAGCGCACCGGCACGGCAGGATCGTCATCTGAGTGCGGATAGAAGGATGGTCCGGGCGAGTGCTGGCCGCAGGCCGGCCAGGGCCACCACGTTGGCTTTGACAACAAAAGCCTTCTCATAGAAGGAAGCGGAAGACAGCACGTCGTTCTCCGCTCCCTCCGCTGCTCCGCGTTCATGCGGTCGAAGGATCATGTCTGGCGCTCGGCGAATGCCGCGGTCAGGCGAACGATCGGGATCACGCGCCGTCTATCATTTGTTGGCATTCTGGAGCTGAGTCGAATGGGAACGATATCCTTGCGCCTTCGAGGAAAACACGTCTACGTGCCAGGGCGTTAACAGCGGTTCGGTTTTATCATCCTTCTTTGATCGGGGACACCATGGACGAGCAGCACGAGGTGGAGATCCAGAACTTGTTCGGGATGTGGAATGCGGCGCTCGAATCCGGCAGCGCCGACGCGGTGGCGTCGCTCTATGCCGACGACGCGGTGCTGATCCCCACCACCACGCAGCAGATCCGCGTGGGCCGCGAACGTATCCACGAGTATTTCGTCGACTTCCTTCCCAGGTTCCGCCCGCGGGCGGAGATCACACAGGCGAATCCCCGTCACCTGCAGTCCATCCGCTGGAACTCGGGGCTGTATACCTTCGAGTTCAGGGCGGGTCCCGGAAGCCCGAAGACGGTCGACGCGCGCTTCACCTTCGTCTACCAACTGTTCGGCGACCGGTGGCTGATCACGCAGCACCATTCTTCCGTGATCCCCGCGGCGGTCAAGAAAGACGCGGACCTGCAGGAGATGCAGTTCTGAAACGGACCCGGCGGCAGGCGGAGCGACCCGGCGGCCCACTCGCGCCATGTCCTCCGCCCGCCGCCGGACGCGTGCCAGTGAGTGCTGGACCTTCGTGACCCAGGAGATTCGATGACCCGTCGTTCGTTCGCGGCGCGCGGCGCGCTCGCCGCCCTCATGGCCGTCCTCGCGGCGCGCGCGGGGCACGCGCAGGCTCCCGCGCCCGCCCGCTCCGGGGTGGTGCGCGCCTACATGGACACCACCTGCGCCGCCTGCCGCGACTTCTACCGCCACGCCAACGGGCGCTGGCTCGACAGCGCCGTGATCGGCGCCGACAAGCCCAGCGTGGGGGCGGGCCAGGAGCTGCGCGACCGCAACCTGGACGTGCTCCACCGGCTGCTCGACCGCGCGGCCGCCGCGTCCCCCGCCTCGGGAGGTGGTGGCGCCGTGGCCAAGGTGGGCGCGTTCTACCGCGCGTGCGCCGACTCGGCGGCGGTGGAGGCCGCCGGGCTGCACCCGCTCGACTCCGAGCTGCGGGCGATCGACGCGGTCCGCTCGCCCGCCGACGTGGTGGCCGCGCTCGCACGGATGCACGCGCTGGGGCTGAACGCCGGCTTCTCGGTGTGGGTCGACTCGGACCTGGACGACAGCGGCCGCTACCTCCTGTACCTGTCGCAGGGCGGCCTGGGCCTTCCCGAGCGCGACTACTACACGCGCACCGACAGCGCGTCGGAGGCGCTGCGGCGCGAGTACCGCGCCCACGTGGCCCGCATGCTGGTGCTGGCCGGCACCCCCGCCGCCGCCGCCGAGGGCGCCGCCGGGCGCGTGCTGGCGCTGGAGACCGCGCTCGCCCGCGCCTCGCTCACCAGCACGGAGCTCCGCGACCCGCGCGCGGCCTTCCGCAAGCGCACCGTGGCCGAGCTGGGCACGCTGATGCCTCACGTGGAGTGGGCGCGCTACTTCCGCGAGGTGGGCGCGCCGCAGTCGGGCCAGGCCGCCGTGATGGTGAGCGCCGCGCCCGAGGCGTTCCTGCGCACCGCGGACAGCGCCCTGGCCGCCACCCCCGCCGAAGACTGGCGGGCGTACCTGCGCTGGCGCCTGGTGGGGCAGATGGCCACGTCGCTCCCCGCCGCGTTCGACGCGGAGAGCTTCCGCTGGGCCTCGCGCCTGAGCGGTCAGAAGGCCATGCAGCCGCGCTGGCGCCGCTGCGCCACCGCCGCCGACGCGTGGATGGGCGAGGCGCTGGGCCGCGCCTTCGTGGACGAAGCGTTTCCGCCCGGGTCCAAGTCGCGCATGCAGGCGATGGTCGCCAACCTGCGGGGCGTGCTGCGCGAGCGCATCACCCGGGCCGCGTGGATGAGCGACAGCACGCGCGCCGAGGGGCTGCGCAAGATCGACGGGGTGACGGTGAAGATCGGCTACCCCGAGCAGTGGCGTGATTACGGCGCGCTCGAGATCGGCCCCGGCGCCTCCTTCGCCGAGGACATGCTGGCGGTGCAGCGCTTCGAGGTGCGGCGCCGGCTGGGGCGCGCGGGCGGCCCCGTCGACCGCGCCGAGTGGGGGATGACGCCGCCCACCGTGGACGCCTACAGCAACGCGCTGAACTTCGAGATCGTGTTCCCGGCCGGCATCCTCCAGCCCCCGTTCTTCGACCCGGCGCGCGACGAGGCGGCCAACTACGGGGCCATCGGCATGATCATCGGCCACGAGCTGGTGCACCTGTTCGACGACCAGGGCCGCCAGTTCGACTCGCGCGGCAACCTGCGCGACTGGTGGACGTCCGAAGACGCCGCGCGCTTCACCCAGCGCGCCGACCGCGTGGTCACGCAGTTCGACGGCTACGTGGCGATCGACACGCTGCACGTGAATGGCCGCCACACGCTGGGCGAGAACATCGCGGACCTGGGTGGCGTGTCGCTGGCGCTGGAGGCGTACCACCGCTCGCTGGGCGGCAGCCCCGCGCCCGTGCTCGACGGCTTCACCGGCGACCAGCGCTTTTTTCTGGGCACGGCGCAGGCGTGGCGCAGCAAGTGGCGCCCCGACCTGCTGCGCAACTTCGTGCTCACCAACGAGCACTCGCCGCCGGTGTTCCGCGTGAACGGCCCGCTCTCCAACCTCCCCGAGTTCGCGGCCGCGTTCGGCTGCGTGGCGGGCGACGCGATGGTGCGCCCGCCCGAGGTGCGGGCGTCCATCTGGTGAGCCGCGGGTCGTGCGTGCGAGGGAGCGGCGACGTGGCCGCTCCCTGGATCGTTCCGATCTGCCCGAAGAAGCGCGGGTGTGGTGGATTTCTGTCTGCTCGCCCGCTGGCTCATCCTGCGCGGATCTGGCTCGCCCTGCGCG
>Ga0247773_1000005_pt1 | contig 89666 bp, 69 predicted proteins | sample UWRJL092311B6_FD_179934 | JGI IMG/M metagenome (GOLD analysis project Ga0247773, IMG submission 179934) | Plant litter microbial communities from Arlington Agricultural Research Station in Wisconsin, United States - UWRJ-L092-311B-6 | ecosystem: Environmental > Terrestrial > Plant litter >... | reverse complement strand
TCAAGCGCCGCGCGCCGGTCGCTCCCGACCAGATCGTGGAATAGATCCACGCGCACGCCCGGCGCGCGGCGCTTGAGCACCTCCGCGGCACGGCGTCCGGCGCTCTCCGTTAGCGTGTAGATCGCAATTGTACGTTTCCCGAGCGCCTCCAGCGGGTCCGTTTCGATGGCGGTGACGGCTGTCGGCGGTGCACCGACTCCCTTGAACGTTGCCGGCTCGCCCAAGTCGCTGCACAGTAGCCGCAGCATCCTCCACTGTTCATCCTCGACCTTGCGGTGGAAGGCGCCCAGCCGTCCGAGCACCGCGTGCAGCAGCGTTGCGCGCGCGGCAGTGTCGGGGCATGGATAGGCGAGGAGGAGGTCCAGGTAATCGAGCGCCCAGGTCAGCGTAGCCGGTGCGTGATAGCGGTCCCACAACGAGACCGCCTCGCTCACAATCGAGCGGTACCGCTCTGGCGTCATTCCGAGCGCCAGGAGCGCGGCAGTTAGGTCGAAGAAGAGCGCTCGGTCCTCCTCGCCCCCCGACGTTCCCATCACCAGCAACTCGACCACCGTCTCGTAGAGCGGCGCGAACTCGCGCGTGGCTGTGTTCCCGGCGCGCTGGAGGTACGCGATCAGCGAGGGTAGAGCCAGGTGCAGCGTTTCGTCCGCCTCGGGCGAGCGGGTCGCCTGAAGCGCTGTGCCCAGTTCGTCGACGGTCACCGGGTGAGCGCGCAACGCCGCTACGCTCCACTCCAGCGCGCCCTGCTGCGCCACCTGCAGCGCCCGTGCGCGGCTCCACGCGGGATCGGTATTCAGGCGCCGTACCCAAGCCAGCCAGTCGGCGGGTACGGCCGCAGCGCCGCCGAGGGGCACCACGACCCCGGCGGCGGTGCCGGCCAGACGCGCGTGGAACTCACGGTTGAGCGGGATCGCGAGAAATGCGGTCCGCTCCGCCTCCGGGAGGTCATCGAGCGCCATGACAGCGACTGCTTCCGCCTGCACGGTACCTAAGGCGTGGGCGCAATCGAACAGAATCCTCGTGCGGTGCAGCCCCGCCGGCGCCTCCTGCGCGTAGGTCAGGGCTGCCTCGTAGTCGGAGTCGAGTACCGCCTCAACGGCCAGCGAGAGCGGGTCGGCTGCCGGCTCAGCGGCGGGCGCGGGCAGGAGCGCGGCGAGCGCATGTATGAACTCGCCTGCCAGCCCCTCAGCCTGGGCGATCTGCAGCACTTCCTCGCCTTGGCGCCGATCTGGGGGGGTGCCAGCGACGGCTGCGATCATGAAGCTCGCGAGCGCCTCGGACGATCGCAGCCCCCGGCGCGTGACGTAGAGTGACGCGTATTCAGGGAGGATGTCGCGGCGGAAGGACGCCACGGCGCCGGCCGCGTCGCCGGCGGCCTCGAAGCTGGCCAAGCGCGTGAGGTAGACTGCCTCGATCAACGCTTGCGCGACCGGGGCGGGATAGCGAATACGCAACAGGTCAGGAAGCTCCGGAAGGGCCAGAAGCTCGTTCCAACGGCCGGACTCGGCGAGGAGTTGCACGCGCAGGAAGAGGAGGTTGCGCGCGTCCAGCCGGCACTCGGATTCGAGTACCCGCATGTGGCCTTCGGCCAGGTCCGGCTGCCCCGCGCGGAGCGACATCTGGAAATCGCGCAGGAGCCGCCAAGTGGTGCGGGGGACCTCGGGCGCCCGCTCGCGGCGCCGCCCGCGTACCGAGCGCCACCGCTCCAGCGCCTTCCACATCGCCGCGCCATCTTTCTTGCTGAGCCCCGCGCGGAACCGGAATCCACGGCCGCCGGTGAACGTCAGGACGGCGGCCTCGACCGGGTCGGCGGGGTCCAGGGGCGCATGGTGGCCGCGGAAGGTGGAGTAGGTGGGTCCCACGAAGGCGAGCAGTTCTTCGCTGAAGCCGCGCATCTGCCGTTCGCTGAACACCAGGGCGTACCAGTCCACCTGTCCCGCCCGCGGCTCCGACCGCCGCCAGCAGGGGAGGAGGGTGGGCTGGGGTGGCGAAAGGCGCAGCGGAGCTACCCACGGACCCAGCCGCGCCCAGCGCTCGCCGGGTGTGGCCCCCTCCACGTCCTTAAGTTCAATCTGGTTCTCCCCTCCGAAGAACCGCTCGAGAAAGGCTTCCACCGCCGGGCTGTACGGATCCGCGGTCATGCGCCGCCTCCCCATCGGCCGCGGAACTCCAGCCGAGTCTCGGCGATCACCGCGGGATCGGTCGTATACTCCACCGCCTCTTCGTTCACCGTGATCCCGCGGACGGTGAGGTTCATGGAACCGCTCAGGTAGAATGAATCGCCCAGGAAACCCTTGGTGTGCAGTTCCTCTGCTGTTCGCACCGACAGCCGGGGATGATGCTCGAATCCATTCCGTAGCGCGCGGAGAAATCCCTCGTTGCCGTTGTCCGGGCGGGTGGCGATCACCACCTCGCCGCCGAGTTCCAGAAGCTTATGGAGGACGGGGACGAGGTGGATGGGACCCTGCGGCCACGACGGCTCGACCGATTGGTACGCGTGCGCGCCGTTGTCGAGGATCTTCACGTTCGAAATCCACGGCGAAACAATCCATAGGCAGCGGCTGGGGAAAACCAGCTCGGCCGTGAAGATCGTCTCCAGCAGGTCGGGAACTGCATCGGTCGCGCCGCGCTTGTGGATGTGTCGCGGGGGCGCGATCACGGCACCACCTCTCGCAGGTGCACGCGTACCGACAGGCGCTCCGGTTCGCGCCGCACCGCGTGCACGCGCGGGTAAAGCTGCAGGAATCCCACGTCGACGGGAGCCGCCGCGACCTCCAGCGTGCACGCCTTCAACAGGGCACACTGGTCCGGCACCGCAACCAGGCGGGCGGAGCCGTACCCGGCCAGCGCCTCGGCAAGGCGTTCGCGCCAGGCGGGGTCGCTCACCTCCACCCATGGCTCCTCATCGCGCAGCAGGTCCAGCAGGAAGGTGCGGTCTGTGGGCGGCTGGCCTGCGAACGGGTTATACGGGCTCAGTGCGCGCGAGCGGACCAGGTTGCCGCGGGGCCACAGCAGGCCGTAGAAGGTCTGGAAGACCCAGGTGCTGTCGCTTTGCTGGGCCGCGCTCACATGTGTGATGCGCTTACCCCAGGCCGGTTCCAGGCTCAACACGTACGCGAACACGCGCGCGTCGATGTCGATGCCTAGGATGTGCTCCAGGCGGTGCCACTCGCGCAGCAAGTCGCGCAGGAGGGCGTCGGTCTCGGGCGACGAGGCAGGTCGGAGCACGCGGGCCGTGATGCCGCTCATTACCGCGTGCGCGACCATCAACCCGCGCTCCGACAGCATATCGCGCAGGTGGTGAACCGCGTCGAGCAGGTCCTGGTGCCCCTGCGGTTGACGGACGGACGCTAGCGCGTCACGCACGCCGACTTCCGTCTCGGTCCACTCCAGAAGTCGCGTGAGCTCCGAGTCGATCAGCTCGAAATCCGAGGGCGACAGGGCACCCTCCACCAGGTGAAAGAAGCGTCGGGGATCGGATGCGTAGCGCCGAAGCAGCTCCTCCACCACGCCGCCTCCGCCGCCGGTGGTTTCCGTGATCCAGATCTCGTGGACGTCGCCAACGGGCACCTCGGTTCCCGGAGCGGGCGGTCCGGAGCCCAGATCCAGGTACAGGTCTCCCGCCGCCGCTTCCGGATACAGCTGGCGGCACCCCTCCAGGAACGCCGCGCCGATGGTCGACAGTAAGCGCTCGCGCGCCCACGCGTCCCATCCCTCGTCCGGCGCGTCCCAGAGCACCGCGGCGTTCTCCGCCAGCGCCTGACCTACGTCGGGTCGGGTGAAAAGCGCGGCGAGCTCCTTTTCTACGCGCTGTCGCTTGCGGTCTCGCGCCGACTCCCGCGCTTCCTCCTCACCCTCGGCCTCCGCTGCATCGTCGTCAGCGGGGAACTCCTCGACATCCAGAGAGCGAAAGATCACCTTCAGAACCCGCTCCGCCGCGCGGCCTAACCCCTTGCTGACGACGAGTCCCTGCGCTTCGGACAGGTGGAGGTTGTTTTTGGCCGCTGTGGCCGTGAGCGCGGAAAGGTAGATCTGGGCCAGCCATTCGCGCTGGAACGAATTCGCGTGCTGGCGTAGCACGGGATCGGTGATCACGCGATGGCGGAAGTATGCCGTCCGGAACGCTCGCACGGTCTCGGCCGGGCTCGCGTCCGGCGCTACGCGCCAGCCGGACGGCAGGCGAACGCGGAAGCGGACCCCGTCCACCTCCTGCGAGAAGCCGACCGCGGCGGGCAATCCCGTCTCGCCGTCCGTGAAGCGGACGGCCGTGTCGTGCGACGTGCCGGCGCGCAGCTTGACCGTGGCGCTGGAGCCCAGGGAGAAGCGGCGGACGCGCACCGCGGAATTGTGCACCTGCGTGAAGAACGCGATCTCGTGCACCAGCCCGCTCCAGAGCGGGGTCCGCGGAACTTCGGCCACCACGCCCTCGTCGGCGGGCGCCAGCTGGCTCCGCCATTCGGGGAATGCGTTGGAGGTGGAGGCGACGTTCTTCGGAACGTTGGTGGTGCGCAGCTTCCAGGGGCGGACACAGCGGAGCGTCTGCACCGCGCCATCCGGTCCCTCGGCCTGGACCTCCCCCAAGTCCTCGAACTCGGTACAGAAGTCTTGAAAGGGGAGATCCTGCTCGCGCGTGTCCAGACGCGTGGGCGCGATCCAGTGGCTGATGTCGGCGTCCTGCACGGCGAAGCGGCGGGTAGCGCGGCCGGGCGCGAACTCGCGGATCGCCTGGATGACCGGCATTGCGTGGTCCGACGGCGGATCATTCCTACGCCTGCCCGGGATTACGAGGGTGACTTCCGGGAGGTTCAGGTCGCTGAACAGGCTCTTGGGAACGAACTCCGGGAGCGGGTGGTCGCGCACGTACGCGTCGGTCTGCCGGGCACTCCCATCACCCACCGCGCCCCAGTTCGCTTCCAGCCGGCGGAGAAGGGTCGGGAGCACCGCCGTCATCAGCGCACGCGGCGGCTCCCAGAACAGCGCCTCCGCCTCCTCGCGTGCAATCCGCAACGCGCCGGCGACGTAATCCAGCAACTCCGCCTCGAGAGCTGGCTCCCGGCCGCTCATCAGCAGCCCCAGGATTTCCGTTTCGCGTTGATGCCGCGGGATACGGTTCTTGTCGAGAGAATCGTCCGTCCGGTGCGGGGTGGCGAAGTCGCGCCAGAGGCTTCCGGGCGGAAGGCCGGCCGGGAGCTTGCCGGCCATCCAGTCCATGAACGCGAACGCCGCCTGGATCCGCAGCACGTAGCGGTTGCGAACTGGCAGGGTGTGCGGCTCCAGCACGGGGTTGAACAGCAGTTCGTATCCCTGGTAGGCGATGCGGTCGCGCCCGTAGTCCGACAGCACCACCACCGTCCAGGGGCGCATGGCGCGCACGCGACCGGCGCGCCCCTTCCGCTGCAGAAACGAGGCGATGTCGCGCGGCGCCTTGTGCTGCATCACCGCGCCCACGGCGGGGTCGCTGTACCCTACCTCTAGTGAAGGGGTGGTGACGATGATGTCGGCGTCGCGCTCCACGCCGGGGTCTTGCGAACTGGTGCGCTCCACCCGGAGCGGCTCGCGCAGCGTGTGGCCGATCTGCTCGGGCACCTTCCACGACTGTCCGGCCGGCAGGCGCTGCGCCGCGTCGGTTCCGGTGGACTCACGCAGCGCGGCGAGCGGAACGCGTTTGCGCTTGCGGCGGCCCCCCTCGTCCAGCCCCTCGGCGTCCAACAGCGAATGGTAGAGCCGGTTGGTGACGTCGAGATCGTCAGTAAAGACGAAGAGCCGTTCTCCGTACAGCCCTCCGGTCCGACGACCACCGTGCACGTCCAGCACGCGGCGCAGGAGCATGGCGGCCTGAATGCTGGTGGAGAGCAGGCTGGTGGCCGAGACCGGGTCGCCGCGCAGGAGGAGCTGATACTCCATCCCCTCCTGCACCATGTCCTCCTCGCGGGGAGCGATCTCGACCACCTGGTGCTCGCCCAGCCCGGTGAGCGAGGCAAAGAACGTCGGTGCATGGCGCAGGGTTGCGGACAGCCCGGTGAACTGGATGGGCGGCCGCCCCACGGCGTGGTGCCAGCGGCGCAGGAGCATGGCTACCTGTGCGCCATGCACTCCGCCGTACGTATGCACCTCGTCGAGCAGCATCATCTCGGGAGTTCGCGCTGCGCCCACGCCCACGAGCTTGCCGTACTGCGAGTCGCCCAGCAGTCGGTTGAGCATCTCCGTGGTGGTGAAGAGCAGGTCCGGTGGCGTCTTCTCCATCGACTTGCGCGTGAGCGGCACCTCGTCCGCTTCCACCGCGCCCGAACAGCGGCGCTCGGTGCACTGGAGGCGCTCGATGCGTTTGCGCATGTTTCCTTCGTACCAGCCGAGGGCGCCGTCGCACACGGGACAACGTAGGAAGGGACAGATGTAGTCACGCCCTTGTGGGATCCATCCAGCCCGCTTCACGGCGTCGTCGAATGTGGACGACGGGGTGAGGCCGAAGAATGCGCCGATCCGGATCTTTCGCTTTCCGGCGGCCTTCAGCGCAGCATCGAGCCGACGCGCGGTGCGGTATGTTTCGGTGAACTGGTCTTTCAGCAGTTCGTTGCGCGGGTAAAGCGCGATGGCCTGCGTCCACGCCTGCCGCCGCTCAACCTGCGATGCAACGCGGGTGAGCGCGGGGAGGTAGAAGGCGAGCGTCTTCCCGCTCCCCGTGCCCACGGTGACGATCATTCCGCGACTCTGGCCGGTCCCCAGGTCGGCCAGCATCCGCGCGGTCGCCTCGAGCTGGAAATCCGCGAGCTCCAACTCGCCCGGGGTTCCGGCCCCAAGCATGGCGCCGAGCGCCTCGCGCTGCAGAGTGGAGAGTGTGCCAAGTTCCGCAGCGAGCCCGTCGGCTACCGCATCCGGCGGAATGTGCCGGCGGGGATACAGGCGCGGGCGCACCATGAAGCGGTAGTCGGCCACAAGCGTTGGCGCGACCTGCCAGTCTCGATCCGGAAAGAGTTGGCGCATCCGCGCGAACAACCGGACCGACTCGGCCATGCGCGTACGGAACACCCCGCCGACTTCGAAGAGGAGCCGCCGGTCGAGCAGGTCGTTCACCAGCTCTCCTTGGGGCACCGCTTCGCCCAATCCGGACAGGAATGCGTACTCGTGCTCGTCGAGTTCCTCGCGGGTGAAGGCGCCGTCCACCACTCCCCAAGTGAGCAGGCGCGCCTGGGCCAGTTCCAGCCGGTCGAGGAAGTCGCGCGCCCTCCGCTCGCGCGCGTTGGCGTTAGTAGCCACGCTCGCCCCCCAGACGGATGCGGAACGAAGTATCGATCCGCCGCGACACCAGCCAGTCGCGGACCTCATCCGTGAGCAGCGAGAGCGGCGCGCCACCCACCCCGGCCTGGCGCAGGAACTCGATCACAGCCGAGGGCACCTCGTCACTTGTGAGCTTGTGCCACGCCGCGTCGATCTCGCTGACGCGCCGGTCCACGGCCTCCAGCGCCGCGGCGCTGGCCGGGAGCTGCTCCTGCTGGTCGCGCAGTTCCCGCAGACGATGGCGGATGACCTCCACCGGATGGCGGAACGTGGGTACCTGCTGCAAGACGTCGAGCAGGTCAGCGTTCACGCTAGGGATGCGGCCCGCCACGTACCGGCGCCATGCGCTCCTGAGTTCGGCGTCCACGTCTCGGCAGACGGCCTGCAGCGCGTCGCTCGCCGGGCGGTACCAGTTCCCCAGGACGGACACCGGATCAGCGAGATACTGCGACCGCGCCTCGTCCACGCGCGCGAGGGCCGCCTGAACGCGGGCGGCGGGGCTTTGCACCGGAATTCCGTGCGCCCGCAGCACGCGCCAGGTCGCCAGCAGCGGCTCCAAGCGCGTTACCTCATCTTGCACCTGCCGCGCGCGGGAGTTGAAGCCGTCGAGCCGATCCGCCACGTCCCGGGCCTGTTTTTTCTGCGCCGCGAGCTCGATCACCGCGGCGGCCTTCTGTGTGATCATGCGCCCTCCGCGGCCAGTTCGCTCAGCAGACCGCATAGGCGGTCCAGCCCGCTCGACAGGGAGTCCTGAATCTGCTCCAGCTCACCTCCACCGCGCGCACGCAAGTCGCGCAGGCTGTCTGACAGGCGCATCCGGGCGTTGTCGAGCGCGATGCCAGTCAGGTCCAGGAAGCGCTCGGAAGTTTGCATCGGCTCGTCAAAACGCCGCCCCAGCTCGGCCAAGAGCGCGCCGAACTCGGATTCCTCGCGTACCCGGATTGCGGCGGACACCGCATGGTCGAAGCCTCTCATGCGTTCCAAGTTCCCGAGGCATTCGTCGTACTCTGCGCGCGGTATCCCCAGCGGCGCGCCGGACTCGATGGCCGTCTGCAGCGCCATACGCGCAGCTTCGATCACCGGCTTGCGCTGGGGAGGGTCGCCCATCTCGCCGGCCACACGGCCGAACCACTCGAGGTAGCGCTGCCGCTCGCCCACGATGGCTTGCTTCAGCAGGTCGTCCACGCGGGCGCGCACCTCGCGGACCGCGGCGTATTCACTCCGGATGTCGGTGGGGATTTCCTCGCGCGGCTCCCAGGTGCGCCGCACCTGCTGGAGCACAGGGACTAGCTGCGCCACGTCGATGACCTTCACGTCCGTCGAGCCGCCCTTGGTGCAGGCGGTGCGCGCCCGGACGATCTCGAGCAGCGTGCCCCGGTGCCGGCGGAATGTGTCGAACAGCGTCTTCCAGGCGGGGGAGCGGGATGAGGTGTCTACGGTGGACCAGTCCTCGAATAGGGCGCTCACCTGTTCATGCATCGAGTCGGTGCTGGCCTGGGGGCGCCCAGCCATGCGTGCCCCAATGGCGAGGAGCTCTGCCGCCGCGGGAACGGGATTCCACGCTTCACCCGACGTACGCGGCCGCCGAAGTTGGGCGAGTACGGCTTCGCTCCAGCGGTCCAGCTCGCGGGCGTAGGCGCGCAGGTAGCGGCCGCCACTCGGGAAATTCCAGTGGCCGTGATGCTCGTAGAGGAGCATGCCCTGGAGGGCGATCGCGGTCTGCGTGATCGGACTCCCCGCCAGCGGAAGCACGAGCTGTACGGTCGCGCTTCCCGCCTGCGTCCCTCGCAGGAAATTAATGCTCCGGGGCTGGAACGGCTTGCCGCCCGCTCCCTGGAAGGCTCCGCGGAGCAGCAGTTCGGCATCCCAGTCGATCCGTGCGGAGATCGCCTCGAATAGCGGCTTTCGCAGGTCGTTGCCCAGGCGCTGCGGGAATGCGTCGCCCCGGGCCCACGCATCCAGCAAGGCGATGCTCTCGGCCAGCGACTGCGGAACTTTTTCAGCGGGCGCCTGCGTTCGCTCCGGCACCTGGATAGGTGTAACCGGCCGCGACACGGGCGCGGGAGCGCGCCCGCCGAGCGGAGGGAGGTCGAACGCCCCGTGGATCGCGGGATCGAGGTCGACGATGGTGCGCGCGCCCGACCAAAATTCCAGCAGAGCCTCGCGCCGCCCGTGGCCGATCGGGTCGAGTTGCCGGAGCTGACTGCTGACGAGGGCCGGCAGCGTCGATCCTCCCATTCGCGCCAGGAGAGATGGGGACGGGAATTCGCCGTCGCACAAGTCTCCCGCGTGGTCGGCGAGCGTGATCTTGAGCACACGGTTCAGCAGCCGCCGCGGGTTGAACCCTTCGGGGCTGGCCTTGCGCATCATCCCGTGCAGCGCCGTGGCGTTGAACGGGTACAGTCCAATCCCGTCGCGTGCGCCGAACCCGGCGTGGCAGGTGTGGCGGAACGTGCAATCGTCGCATGCGTTCGGCAACACATCCGAGTGGGCGCCGTCGGCCTGCCAGGCGCGGAGCGGCTCGTCGCCGGCGCGGACCGCGTTCAGATAGCGGGCGGCGAACGCCTCCACGTCCTCCGGAGCGAACAGGTCATCGCCGCCCTCATCGCTCGCGTCCATCTTCACCCGGAACCGGATGCGCTCGCGCACGGTTTCGGGGAGCTTGTCGAAGTAGCCGGACGTGACCGCCAGCGCCGTGCGCAAGGGGCAGAGTGTGTTGCGCCCGGGCTGGTTGCGCTCTACCAGCAGCGCTTCCAGGAGTTGCTGGTCGATGCCCTGCAGCTTGGCGAAGTCCTCGATCAGCACCACCAGTTCGGTCTCCCGCACGCCCAGCGCCTCGCGCACGTCCAGCATCAGGCGCAGCAGGTCCTCGCCACTGAACTGCAGCACGTGCGCGATCGCGTCGTCGAGGTGCTGGTTCATCCACTCGACGGCGTGGCGCTGCATCTCCTCGTCGGAGAGCAGCAACTGGAACACCTCGCGCGCGCCCTTGCTCGCATCTTTCAGGTCGCGGATGTCCATCCGCAGGTCATCCACGCTGATCGCGCGTCGCTCCTCCAGGCGTTCCACCCGCGCCGACTCCCCCAGGATGTGGACCACTAGGCGGTGCATGATTCCGTGGTCACGCAGCAGTTCCCGCCGCACGACCGGGTCACCCAGCAGGTTGGGCAGATGCTCAACGAGGTACTTTTGCTCCTCGGTCAGGCCATTCCAGTCCGGGTAGCGAACCGGCCCGACCGCGATTGCCAGATTGTCGAGCAGACGCACGCGTGCTTCCTGCTCCGAAAGAGAGCCGGTGGCGCGGTCCAGCCGTGTCCGGTAGTCGTCGAACTGGGGTCCCTCCAGCCCCTCCAGCACCCTGCGGATCACCTCCTTGAGGTTGGTGCCCACCTTGGGGATCAGGATTACGCGACGGCATTCCGTCTGCGGGACGTTCCCTGCCAGCCAGCGGACCAGGTGCGATTTGCCGGTCCCGGCACCACCTAGCACCGCCACGAAGTTGAAGTCGCGTGGGGCCAGGAAGTCGGCCAGGAACTGCTGCTCGGTGTACGCGACCTGCGACGACGCGGTGCCCAGGTCCGCGCGGTGCATGCGGATTGGGTGGTGCGTGGCCAGGAACACGTGATCGGGCGTCTGCAGCGCCTCGGTTTCCATCACGTTGCCGACGTACGCTGGCTCCCAGCAGACGTACCTCTGAAAGGTGGTCGTCATGCGAGGGTCTCCGTGCCGGGAGCGGCCTTCCAGGCGATCTCTGATACGCGCACGTCTTCACTGCCGTCGGGAAGGATCATGGCGTCGGCGTCAGACCTCAGGGTGAGCTCCAGAACTCCCTCGTCCTGAAGCCGCAGGAGCGCGAAGGCGGTGGTGGTGGAAAGCCGCGTTCCGCGCACGACTCCCAGGCGGGCCTCCATCTGCTCGCGGAACACACCGGTCTCCAGCACCGGACACAGCCGGCCCAGCGTGGCGACGAAGTCCTGGATGCGAATCCGGGCTCCGACCGATCCAAAGATCTCGGGGAGCCGCCAGCGGATTTGCGCCGTGGGATCGGGAACCAGCCACAGTCTCGAGGTGGCGGCAGGGTTGTCGTGCGCCCACGCCAGGCCCACCGCTCGGCTCCAGTCGCGAACCTGGCCGAACGAAGCGTCGTTGAGCCCGAGCTTCTCTCCCGTATCTGCGACCACCTGCCTTTCCACGCTGGTCCAGTCGCCTGGCGCGCTCTCGACATCCTGCGAAAGGTACCAGGACAGCACGATGGCAAGATCCTGGTTGCGAGAGTTCCCTGAACTCAGGATCAGGTCGCTGAACGTGACCCCGAGCCGCGCTTCGGCGGAGCCGGGCGTCCGGGCGGGTGCGGGCAGGTCCGGATGGACGGCGTACTCGTCGTCGTGCACCTGAAACAGCCGCATCTCGACACCTTCGAGCAGGGCGAATCGGACCATGGAGCGCGGATTCCGGTCCTGCTCTTCCTTCTTCAGGAGCGGCTCGGGCATCATCAGGCGTTCCAGCGTGTCCTTCGATTCGCGCTGTCCGCGGGCGCACAACAGGTACCGGTACACCCCCACCACGCGGCTCGGCGTTGCCTCGGCATTGCTGAAAACACTCACAGTCCCACCTTCACTCTTAGCTCGTCCATCGTGTAGTTGCGGGTGCGCATGGTGTCGCGCAGCAGGCAGTGGGGCTTGTCCGGGTCGCGCGCATCGTCGGGGACCAGCACCACGCGCGGGGGGCCCCCGCCGGTGGGGAGGAAACCGCCGTGCACGGGTTCTCCCGGTGGAAACACGACCACGCTCGGCACTCGGGGAAGGAGAATGGGTTGAGCTTCTTCCAACGCGGAGAAGAAGGTGAAGCTCCCCGGTGCACGCCCCAAGTCCCTGAGTTCGTCGCGAAAAGTCTCTGGAGCAACCACGTTCCGTACCCCTCCAGAGACGAGCCACTGCAGCAATTCGCGCCGATGCCTGCGCGTTTCGGCGACTGCGCGGTTCGCGGGGTACAGCACGACGCTACCCGGCGCGTCGACCAACTCCTGCACAGCCGCGCTGGCTGCGCGGGCGCCCAGCCACGGGAAGCGCGGCACCGGCATCGGCGCGCAGAACGGCGCGCGCCCTGCCCTGCGGCAAGCCGGGCATCCCCCGCACGCCTCCGCCACCGGAACGGCGCGCGATCCTGGGTAGATCTCGCCCGGCCCGATTCGGTAAAGCTCGGAGAAGATCGCGGACAGACAGCGCGTCCCGCGCAGCGCCTCGTCCATAAGCGTCACGCTCCGCCAGTCGGCTTTTGTGCTCCGGCGCCGCACCGGTTCCACACGGGCGGCCCAGTGTTCGGGAAGCAGGTGGTCGTCGTGGTGGATGCGGATCCGGCGGTGCGCTCGCCACTCATCCAACGCGCGCTCGTACGCCGCGTCGGTATCCTCGGTCTCACGCTCCGGGTCGGGCTGCGGCGGCGGGTCGGGGAGCAGCTCAAGAACGCCAGCGCGCTGGAGCAGGGTGAGTGTGCGCAGGTTCCACACGCGGTTCCAGGCGCCGCGCATGTCGATGTCTTCCATCCGGTAACTGGGGAACGCGTCCAGCGACACCCGGACCGTTCCGGAGCCGGCCGGCACCTTCGATTCGAAAATGCGCTCCCAGCGCTCACTGCCGCGGCCCGGGCCGATGATCCTGCGCCGCCCCATCCGCCTCGCTAGCGCGAGATCGCCGGCGTCGTAGACGGTCAGCGCCACGCACGCCGCACCGTCCCGACCGCCGCGGCCCACCTCCTGGTAGAAGCGGTCCACGCTTTCGGGCACGCAGGCGTGCACGACCGCCCTCACGTCGGCCTTGTCAACGCCCATCCCGAACGCCGAGGTCGCCACCACGAGGTCGATCTCGTCGCGTGCCCAGCGCTCCACCACGCGTGCCCGCTCCTCTGGCCGCGTCTCCCCGGTGACCATTCCCAGGCGGCGATAGCCTTCCGCACGCAGCAACTCGGCCCAGTGTCGCGCGTCGTCGCGGCGCGACGTGTAGAGGATGAGCGGCCGGGGAAGGCGGCGCAGCGCCTCAAGTATGCGCCTGCACTTGCTCCCACCGTCCGGGGCGCGCGAAAACCAGAAGGAGGGCTCGGGGCGGAGTTGTGCCGCTGCGACGACCTCGAACGGTCCTGGAGCGTTGAAGAGAGCGTGGAGCGTCGACAGCGCCGGCGCGGTGAGCGTGGCGCTCAGGAGCAGGGTGCGGAAGCGCTCATCCGGCGAGGAGGCCTCCAGCAGTACTTGCCGGAGCGCTGCGACCTCCTGAAACGCCGTGCGGAACTCGTCACCCCATTGGTCCACGAGGTGGGCTTCGTCCACGACCAGCGCGTGCAGTGCTCCCCGGCGCACGGTGTCGGTCAGCAGCGTCGAGAGTGCGCCGCAGACGCTTTCCGGCGCGGCGAACACGATCCCCTGCGTGCCATCGGCGATCCTGCGGCGGATCGCGCGGTTCCGCTCCCTTGACGCGTCGTCGCGCCCACCTGCGTACGCACACGGATACGGAACGAGGTCGGCCAGGCTCCGCGCCTGATCCAGTGCCAAGGCCACGGTGGGAACCACCACGATCGTGAGCTTTCCCTGCTCTGCGCCCAGGAGTGCGGGAAGGTGGGCGCACAGGCTCTTTCCGCCGCCGGTTGGCAGGTTGACCACGAGCGTGGCGCCAGGGGGCGCGGTGAGCACCGCACGGACGGCCTCGCGCTGGCCTGAGCACAGGTATGCGGCGCGCCCGGCAAGCTGCAGGCAGGGGTCGCCCGATACCGGGTGGAATCCACGTCGCGGCGGCAGCGCGAACGCATCCTCATCTACAGAGTGGCGGGTGGAATTGGGGAGCCACTCCGGGCGCCAGCGGTGCGCCCGAAGCCGGATTGTGCCGTCCACCTCCTCGTGCGCACCGAACCCGAATTCGCGCAGCGCGGCGGCATCCGGAAGGCCCCAGACGGGGGCGACACTTACCGCGTCGCCGAGGCTAGCAGCCAGGGACTCGTCGTGGGCGCGCAGCACGTGACGGAGGAGCACCGCCCGGTCGGCCGGCCCTGCGGCAACGGGACCACGGCCGGCCAACGCGTCCGCCAAGCGGCGCTGGGGAGCCGCAAGCGCCTCACGTGAAAGCTGCTCGGGCGAGGCATCGCCGCGCAGCACCGCGCCCAAGCGGGCGAAAGCATCGTGCGTCAGGTGTCCTCCTCGTGCGGTCCGCGCCCGGAGACCACGATGAACCCCACAGCGTCAAGCCTCAGTTCCGGCCGGCCGATCCCCTTACAGAGTGCCTCAGCCAGCTCCCGTTCGAGGGCCAGTTCGCGGCCGGTGCCTGCGTGGTCGCCCTCGCCACGCTGAAACCGGCGCTCGAGAACGCGGATCCGCGCGGCTAGTTCGCGTGCCGCGGCCGACGCCAGCTGGCGGCACTCCTCGGCGAATTCGGGCCGCTCGCGGAGCGACCGCTCGGAAGCAGTTCGGGCGACGCCGCACACCCCTGCCCAGGCATCGCGGTCAACCAGGTGCTGGAGCACGGCCAGCCGGTGCTTGGTCAGGTTCGTGTCGGTCCCGCCTTCCCGCACCCTGCGGAATGGCCGGGACAGCACCTGCAGGAGGGCCGCGTCAGCGACCTCTCCACCGTGCAGGTCCGTGAAAACGACTTCCATGGAGGGAGGGAAGAACGCATCCGCCCGGCGGAGTAGCGATCGCAGGCCGGACACGGGCACCCCGTGCCTGTTCAGCACCTCGCGCGCGGGGGTGAGGTCCGTCTGCAAGGCGTAGTCGAAGCGGAAGCCCGCCCACTCGGCCCCGGGCTCGCGCGGCCAACCGGGCTGCGTGCGCCAGATGGCGAATGCCTGTCCACGGTCGTCGGCGTGAACGGCGCGGCCGAACAGGTCCACGAATGGATGGCCGGCCCGGTACAGCTCGATGTCGCCCCGCGCCGCCTCTCGATTGAAGGTGCCACGCTGGTGGGCGAACGGGAGAAACCCGCGGAGCAGGAAATCGTGGGACATCAGCGTCCGCTCACGCACAGCGATGTATTGCGTCGCTCCGCCCACGCGCCGCGGCTGGAAATGCAGCGCCCCGCAGATCCAGTCCTCCATCTCCTCACGCAGACGCTCCCACCCGGCTTCCAGCGCGCCGATGGATGTGTCGAACGATGAGATACCCGGCTCTCGGGTGTCGATCTCGTCGAGCACGCTCTGCTCGTCGAGCCTTACCTGCTCCTGCGCGATTTCCGCCCGCAACGCCTCCGCCAGTTCGGCAGTCAGCGCGCCCGGCCCGCCTTCGAAGATCGACTCCAGGATCGACGGCATGCGCGCGTCGACGAAGAACTGGAGGCTGGCGATCGAACCGTCGAAAATACCGAATCCGTCGTGCAGGAGCCGGTACCAGGCTTCGAACGCCGACGGCTCAACGTCGGGACCCAGAAGGACCCGCGTGCGCACCGCCCGGCCTCGCCCAATTCGGTCTAAACGGCCGATACGCTGCTCGATGCGATTGGGCGCCAGCGGCAGGTCGAAATGGATCAACCATTCGGCCGTCTGCAGGTTGCGCCCTTCCTCGCCGGACCGGTCGCACACGAGCACAAAGCATTGCGCGGAGTCGCGGAAGCGCCGGACCTCGCCCTCGACCTCGGCCCCCGTCATCTCGCCGTGATATCCCGCTACCGACGTCTGGCCAAACCGCTTCGCCAGCCGGTGAACGATTTCCCGGCAGACTCGGGGGAAGCTGGTGAACACCACGATCTTCTCGCGGTGCGTCGCGCGAGCGGCTGGCGCGAGCAGTTGCTCCAGCAACCCGATCCGGTCATCCGGTCCCACACTGGCGGCGGCGCGCTCGACCATGGCGCCGAGGATCGCCTCCTCGCCGGGGAAGAGCGGGATCGCCCCCAGTACTCGCCCATGGTGCTCGCCCACATCCGCGACCACTTCCTGCGGGGCGCGGCGAGCAAGCCGTGCCTGCGCGGCCGCGGCCATCATTCCCGGCCAGCTACCCGCGCACTCGAACAGGACGCGATAGATCCCGGCCAACTGGTCGCGCGCCTCGTTCCTCACATCGCCCGGGGCATCCGAGATTGCGGAGAGAGCCGCGACCCGCCACTCGTCCATAAGCCCATGGATCACCTCACCGCCATCGTCCAGATCATGCTCCACCACCACCTGCCCAAACACGCCGGGGTCACGGCGGCCACCCAGCGCTCCAGCGGCGGCCGTGCTTCTCCGGCTGCGCAGCATCCTGCGGTGAAGCCGATACGTCTCGCCTACGTGCTCGCGGATCGCGCGGACACCCGCGTCGCGCGCCCCCACGTCGGTATCGGGTGACGAGAGAGTCTCCAAAAGGCGCTGGACAAGGGCGCCAAGCTCCGCGTCGTCGGGGAACGTGGTGCGGAGGCGCTCTACGGTGCGCTTCAGAACGAATGCGGAGGCGCCTTCCGTCAGCGGCAAGAGCAGGCGGCCGATCTCCTGGCGTTGGCGGACGCGTTGCTGGAAGGCGCCGATGTCGCCCAGTTGGTAGACCTGTGGGTCGAGCAAGTGGAGCATCGCCAGGAAGTCGCGCTCGTGGTTGAGCGCGGGGGTTGCCGAAAGGAGGAGCAGGCGTTCCGTTTGGTGGCAAAGCCCTGCCAGGTGCTGGAACGATACGCGTCCGTCCTCGTGCTCAGACTCGGCCAGGGCAGCAAGGTGATGTGCCTCGTCGATGATCAGTAGCCCGTAGCCGGCCGCGGTATCGACGCCCTGAAGTGCGTCGGTGCCCTGTAGGTGCACACGGCTTCCGAAGTGGCTGATCCGGAACTTGTCTTCAAGTTCCTCGCGCCACTGTTCCACCAAGAAAGGCGGTGCAAGGACGAGCGCCTGTCCGCGCGTTTCGTCGAGCAGGAACTGCCGCAGGACGATCCCCGCCTCGATTGTCTTCCCCAGCCCCACCTCGTCCGCCAGCAGGTAGCGCTGCACAGGGTCTTCCAGCACGCGCCGGACGACCTCCACCTGATGCGGGAGGATCCGGATCCGCGACGAAAGAAGTCCCGTATGCCCGCGAGATGCCGCCCGCTGCCGTAGGAGGGATTGAACGAATCCAGCTCGATGCAGGTGGAAGAACGCCGTTTCGTGACCGTACGCTGCGAGCGTGTCCATAGGGTCGGCCAGCCGTGCTGCGCAGCGGACGTAAATCTCCCTCTCGTGCACGTACCGCGCGCCGCGGTCCGGGAGCAGGACCTCGTACGTAGAGTCCACCTGCTGGCCAATGCGGCCCGCTACCCAGCGTTCCCCTTCACCGACCTGGAGATAGCACCGGTGCTGTGGCCAAAGCCGGACCCGTCGAAGGTTCTGCAACGGCAACTCGATCCGGGAGCGTCGCGCGACTGATTCAAAGTACTCGAGCACAGCACGATCGCGGCTGAGCGACACAACCTTTCCGATCCCGAGTTGGTTTACGTCTGTCGTTACAAGAGAGCCAACAACCATGTGAGGATATTCGAGAGATTGGTGGCAGCGCTGTATTGCAGTGTTTCTGCAGGCGGGAGAAAGGATCTAGGCATTTGTCGATCCCGTTCCGGACGAACGGGCGGGATCAATGATGCACAAACGCCGCTTCAAAAGGAGTCAGCGGTACAGAGCGCCAACCTTTTGGGATGAACACCTATTTCTCATCCATACTTGTCTGCGTAGTTAGCCAGCTAGGAACCGGACATCCAGCTTGCTCGAATGCCCGCTCGACTGCTGCTCTGATGGATACCTCAGCTTCGGAACGAGTTTTCATCGGGAGGGCAGCCAGCAGGGTTGAGAGCGCTTCGGCGGTGTTGCTGCCGGCTACTTCCCGGAAGTACCACGATGTGAGTTTAGTAAGAGTGCCTGAATACGGATCACTGCCGGCGAGAAACCAGCGGAGGGAAGTGTAGGAAACACCGGTTTCAGCTTCGACCGCGCGAAGTGATGCAGCGGCCACACGTTCACGAACCGACTCTCGAAGCACATCGACAGGCACACTCATTCTGCCCGAGCCCCATGACGGTATCGGGCGGAGACTGCATTGTCTCCTGAGCTATTTTGAGCTAATTTGACGGAGGTACACTTGTAATTTTACTCGACCAAGAGGCTGCTGGCAACTTCTCGGTCGCCACAAACCCGCTTACTACGCAGGTCAAATCGCGATGCCCCCGAGCAGCGAAACGTGGCTGGTCTCATTCAGTTGGCTGCTATGGCAGAACTGTTAGAGTCGAGGAACGGCGACCCGGTGGATTTCTGTACCTGGTTTGGAGTGACGGCGACGGCAAACCGCGGAAACGCAGTCTTGGACATAACGACCGGAATGTCGCAATCAGCCAGGCCGAGGAACTCTCGACCCGCTTGGATCGTGAACGACGCCTGGCACGATCACCGGCACGACCACAAGCTTTGCTTACGCTCGAAGAGGGAAATGCACTGGCATTCGCGTCTTCTACAGGGATGTACCCCGCACAAACCAAGCACGCGCAGGAATCCAGGAAACTGGCGGAACGCGGCGCCGAGATCCTCGGTCGGACCTTGTTCTGGGCAGAGCTAACACCTGGGAAAATTCAGTTACTCGTTCGTGTTCTTGCTCGCAGGAGTATCAATGGGCGGGGAATGCGCACGGCGGAGTATATGTGTGATGTCCTGTACTCGATCGCAAACTGGCTTCGTGAGGAAGGTCTCATCCCGGAACGAGCTGCGATGCCGCGAAAGAACTGGAAAGCGCGGCTGAGAGAAGAGTGGGAGACCCTGACCGGCGTCGGGGCTGCGGTGAATTGTCCGCGGTACAGCATTCACGAAACGGCAGCACTGTTCCGAGCACTGCCGCAGGCGGATCCCCGGCTCGCACTGCTGCTGGATCTCGCCGCGGAGTTGCGCATTGGACAGGCGCTACGTGCGCGACGCAGCGATTTGATGCTCCATGCCGTGGGCGGGTTCGGCATTGGTCAATTTGTTGTGCACGGACGTGTCAAGAAGCCCGGCGAAACCGTTGACCTGCACCCAGAGCTTCGTGAACGGGTGGATGCTGCCCTGACATCAGGGTATCTATCGGTTGCGGAAGCTGCCTACCAAGCGCATCCGATCAGCAACTACTATTTGTTTCCGTCCAAGCGTCTGAAGAACGGTTGCGCCACGGTGGAACAGTGTACGAACCAGCATCTCGGATTGACCGCGATTCGTAAGATGTTTCGAGTCTTGGAAACACGTGCAGGGGTGGAGCACCGATCTGGACGTGGTTTCTACGGAATACGTCGGATGGCCACCGACTTGGCCCCGGAGTTCACGAGCGACTCTCGCGTGCTCAACCGCCTCACCGGTCATCTCAACTCGGAAACGAGAGAACGGGTCTACCAGGACCGCGCACACGAACTCGTACGTGCGCGGGCGGCAACCGTCCGTCGCGACATGCGGCGATATCTCGACCTACAAGGCGCCCAGTCGCTGAACAGTCCGGGACCGACTAGTGTAGTGCGTCAGAAATAGCTTTACCTTTTGTGTGCTCCATGGTAATTTGTGGAGCATGCCGAGACCCATCCGAACAGTTCAGCTGAGCGAGCCGGACCGGGCCGAATTGGAAGCCCTCGTCCGGTCCCGCACCGCCGAGCAACGTGTCGTCGAACGCTGCCGCATCGTACTCGCCTCCGCCGCCGGGTTGAAGAGCGACGAGATCCAGGCTACGGTCGGCGTCTCCAAGCCTACGGTTCAGACCTGGCTGGACCGTTACGAGGCGAGCGGTATTTCCGGATTGCTGCGGGATCTGCCGCGCTCGGGCCGTCCCCCGGAGATCGCGCCGGAGAAGATCGCCGAGGTCGTACGCGTGACGCAGCAGGCACCGCCTTCGGGCACCGGCACGCACTGGAGCCGACGCACGCTGGCACCGGTCGCCGGCGTGAGCGCTTCCACCATCGGCCGGATCTGGAAGGCGCACGGTCTGAAGCCGCACCGGGTGGAGACCTTCAAAATCTCCAAGGATCCACAGTTCGTCGAGAAGCTCCACGACGTCGTCGGGCTCTATCTCTGCCCGCCCGAGCGCGCCGTGGTCTTCTCGGTCGACGCGAAAACGCAGATCCAGGCGCTCGACCGGACTCAGCCGGGCCTCCCGCTCAAGAAGGGCCGCGCAGGCACGATGACGCATGACTACAAGCGCCACGGCACAACCAGCCTTTTCAGCGCGCTGAACGTCGCCAGCGGCGAGATCATCGGAGAATGCGCTCCCCGGCAGCGTCATCAGGAGTTCCTGAAGTTCGCCAAAAGGGTCGTGTCCACCGTCGCGCCGGAACTCGAGGTCCACTTCATTCTCGACAACTCCTCGGTTCACAAGCACGAGACGGTCAAGCAGTGGCTCGCAAGCAACGAGCGGGTGCACTTTCACTTCGTCCCGACGAGTTCCTCCTGGCTCAACCTGATCGAGCGCTTCTTCGGAGAGCTCACCCAGCGCCAGTTCAAGCGTCTCGCCGTCACCAGCGTCGATCAGTTGATCGCGGCCATCATGGCTCATATCCAGAACCGCAACCGTTCACCCAAGCCCTTTGTCTGGACCGCTTCCGTCCAGCACATTCTCGACAAGGTCGCGAAAGCTAAAGAGGCTTTGGGTGCACTACACTAGAGTACGTACGACTAGGAGCGATCGATGGCTTGACCGAAGATGCTGATCCTGCCGTCGCAGGAGCAAGTGTTTTGCGCCGCGTTTTCCGAGTGGTGGCACACCTAAAAGCAGTCGCGCATCAAAATCTCCAGTAAAACGCCACAAAATCGAACCAGTTTTTCCGAAAAATGCGTTGAGGCCCTGCATCGCAACACGATGCAGGGCCTTCGCTTAACCTAGTCGGGACGGCCGGATTTGAACCGGCGACCCCCTGAACCCCATTCAGGTGCTTAATTTTCCGAAGTGCTACACCTCGTTGCGGATACTCGACATCACCGCTTGGTCTGTAGTGCTCAGCCTTCGCAGGATCGCCACGTGTTGTACCGTACTCACCAAGGATTCCACCAAGCTGGCGATTACAGCCGCACTGCTGCAGAAGTGGGCAGCGCGAGATTTTCTAAGCAGTTCGTCACTCGGAGGGGGCTGCGCGCCCGACAGCGCGCAGGACTGGCACAGATGCTGGCACCACAAGGCCAAAGCTAAAAATGAACCATTCACTGCGACCACATGGTTTCTAATGAAACGTGGATGTCCGAAGCACTGGCTTGCTACGGAGTTTGCTACGGGACAGCGGGGTTCAAATCTATCGCGGACGATACATGCTGCGGATGCACACGTGACCTGACAGAACCTACTTCGGTGGATGTATGCTCCAGCGGGCGAGGCGGCCGACCCCTCCTCATATCACAGCGCCAAGAGCGAACGTCCGGTCAACGAAAGCAACCCGCGCATGAGCGCCTCTCCATGCTGCGGAAGCGGCAGTACGCCATTCCCCATTAGAAACCACACCGCCTGAGAGAACTCGGTCAGCAGGCGCACATGCTCCGCTCTCGGTTCGTGGAGGGCCAGAAGCCGACAATTGTACGGGTTTTCGCCATCCTCCCTGAACGGGATCGCGACTGCAGCCTGGGTGGGCGGACTCTCGCGGTTGAGGTAGATCAGGAGCGGGAGCTCGCGGGTGACCTTGCGCCGTAGCCGCCAAAGGCCGTCAGAGATGAAGGGATAGCGCGCCGCCACGGCTTCGGCGGGGATGCCCCAGCTAAACGTGAACGACTCCGCCACACTCATCCACAAGGTGACAATGGTCAACCGCGCCCGCCGCGCGCCTTCGACCGCCTCCTCCAACCGCTCACCAGCGAGACAGCCAGTGCAGCCGCCAACCACTTTGACTACTACATCCTCCGGGTATTCGGCTGCGACGCGGACGTAGAGACTGCGGACGTCCTCGCAGCCGGCTCTCCGGACGGTGAAGTCGGCGAGAGGCTCCCCGTCCTGATAGGTCGCGCCGTTGTAGGTTCCGTCGGGATTTTTCTCACAGCGGATCTCAAGGTTCAGCTCGGTTGGCACGGCGTGTCTCCTGTCGATGTCTGTCACGAGTTCCCCGGTGCGGCGACAACCTGCCGACAGCGCGGTACCAATGCTGGGAACATGCCCATTCACGGTGCCCGCCTCGGCGGCGCCATGAAGTCCACAAACCAGATCGCAAGCGTGATCACCCACTCGCGTTCACGGCGGTGAATCAGCGCCCTCTGGCGGAGCACCCGCAGGAGGCGCCAACGAATCCCACCATGACAGGAGCGCGTTCCTGGCGATGTGTTCGAATACGTGGAGGAACATCGGAAGATCGCTGACGCTCCATATTCCCCCCATCGCTCCGGCGCCTCCGTACGCCAGACGTTCGGCCAAGGCGTCACCGTAGATCCCTGGCGGTGTGCACATGGGCGCAGGGAACGGAATGCCTTCGTGCAGCGCGATCGAACGATAGTTGTAGATCGTGCCCAGTGACACCCGGAGGTACGACTTGGTCCAGGGCACGCGGTGTTCCTTCGATGGGCGTACCGACGGAGCTGCCGGCAGGAAGGTGATGCAGAACTTGATGAATTTGGTCGTGGCCCCGAGCGAGTCGACCAGCATCGCCGCAGCGCGCTCAACCAGGTCCGGTCCTCCATGCTCCTCGAGCAGGGCAGCCAGGTGCGGCTTCGACGCCTGCAGTCTCATCGCCGGTGGATCCTGGCCGCGCCGCCATTCTCCTGCGGCAGCCTCGACCGCTGACACCAGCAGCAGCCAGGCAAGTGCAGGCTGAGATTCGGCCACCCAAAGTGCGTCCTGATAAAGGCGGGCGGCGCGCACGACCGCGATGGACTGGTTGGGTGATAGCTGCGGAAACTCCGCCAATCGGCGGGTGCGTTCGAGTTGGTGCTGCCCTGATGCGGCGGGGACGATGGGCCCCCACGCTGTCGTGGCAATGGTCGGGTCCGGCTGGCCTGCTTCGCGAAAAGACCAGGGCCGTCCCCTTGGATCGCCGTCCTTGCTGAACCACCGAGTGGGATTCCCCGCCTTCAGCCGGATTCCGAAGCATAGCGACAGCAGGGCCGCAAACTCGTCGCTGGTGGTACCCCCGTGGTAGCGTGCGACATCGGTCGTCTCCAAATCCCGATAGCTCCATTGCGCGTGATAGCTCACACGGAGCATGAGGACGGGGCGGTGAGGATCGAGCGACACGTCCGCGATACAGTTGAAGACTTGATAGGGCCCCAGACCCTCGGCGATCTCGCCAGTGACCCGGCCATCGCTGAAGAGCGGGTATTCAACCGTGCTGTCAGCTGGAGCACCGGTTAGCGCACTGCGCCAGTTCTCGTAGACAAAGGTGCCGAGTTCGTTCCCCGTTTCGGCAGGCTCAGATGATTCGTTTTGCATAACTTCCACGTCCACCTCACCTCTCCCCTTCCGTTTCCCCTATTGCCGGGCGAGTCGGATGCCCGCGCTTCCACTCCTGCTCCCGCCGGACGAACTCCCGGGCTTGGGCTGCTTCGGCAGCCGCAGGTGATGAGCGTCTCCGGGGTTGCCGCGTGCGCGCTTGCCATGCCTCGAACCTCTGATTCTGCCGTGTCTCGATGTAGAGCAGGTTGCGTGATTCAGCGGCGGCGCATTCCTCCGGAGACCTGAACGGAGTGAATCGCGCGCAGCTCGCGGCCGCGTTGGATTCACATCCGACCTTCATCTCCTTGCAAAAGATCGGCTCTTCGAAAAGCCCGATTCCGTGGTGGCGGCAGACGAAGCAGTTGCGCACCGCGAGCCCCTCGAAATACGCCTCGCGAACCTTCCGCCTGAACAACGAGGGGCGGTCAAGCGACTGCCCGGTTGATGAACGACCCAGGATCTGCTTTCGCAGAGCCGACGGGCGATACGAGGGAGAGGTCGCCTCGCCCGCCGCAACGGACGTTATCACACATTTCCCCCCGGCGTGCACGAGAAAGACGTCCACCGCCATCGGGCAGTCCCCGTTGCACTCGTCACGAGGGCGGTATTTCTTGAGGTTAAACAGCTTCACTCGCGACGACGAACTGGAGATTCCATCTTTTGCGATCTGAACCGCGTGATCCTCGTTTTCGATCTCCACCTCGATGATCGGAATTCCGCTCGATCGTTTTTCGCTGGACGACTGGTGGGTTACCACGAATTCCACGAACAGCCGCTTCTGCGTCCGTGTCGAGCGGAGCAGCACGTCCGCGCGGAACCCATCGCACTCGCGCTCCAGTTCCACAACATCGAACGTACGCGTGAGATCCAGCGTCTCCGTTCGCGGACGTGAGCAGGAGAACCCATGTTCCTCCTGAAAGTGGTTGCACGTCTGCCTGCGCGTCACCGAGAAGACGAAGGGTTGGTTCTCGGCGAGGCACCGCCGGTAGTGTTCGACGAACGCAAGTTTCGCCAAGCGGTGAAGGTACGTCTCGCCGGCGCAGGGCTGCTCGTGACGGTGTGCGAAGTGATGCGCTACGACGGGGCCCAGCTTGGGCGTAAGCTCCCGGCCACACCCGATGCACCGGTACGGCGCGCGCGACCGTCTTGCCTCAAGGGAGAGGTCTTCAATCGCAAGCAGCCAGTCGTCGCGGTCGATCGCGTATCGGTAACGGGCGCCCATGGACTCACGACTTGAACGGGGAACCCGGAAACTGTTAGCCCGGCCGAACAGCGGCAAGTGTGATGCGAATGTCCGCTGGCGCTCGCCTGCACCCCCCGCTGACAAGGAGGGTTGCCATTGGCGCGGCACGATCCCCGCAACGACGTCGAGCCGCGATCCTCCACCTGTTCCTCGATGCCCCAGCGAACCCATTCCACCGCCGGCCAAGCCGTGAATCCCTCCGTCGTCAGCCCGTTCGCCACGGGCGGGGGCGGCGTCGAATTCGAGAAGTACGTCGGCGCCTACTACCTCGCGCTCCTCCTGCTCGACGCCATCCCGTTCGGGCTTCCCGCGGGAGCCATCCGCGAGGTCGAGTTCCAGCGCGCGTACGTGGGAGAGCCGCTCGACGACCTGATCGTCCGCGCGGAGCTGCCGGGATCCACGGCGAAGCTCGCGTTGCAGGTCAAGCGCGACTTCAGCTTCGGCGCCCAGAACGCGGTCTTCCAGGAGGTCGCGGCCGCCGCGTGGAACACCTTCACTGGCGACTTCACCCCCGGCGTTGACCGCTTGGGCTTCGTGCTGGCGCTCTACTCCAAGCAGGTCGACGAGCACTTCCAGGCCGCGCTCGCATGGGCGCGCAACAGCTCCTCCGCGGACGACTTCTTGGCGCGCATCGCGACCCCGCGCCTGTCCCACCAGGCCCAGCGCGGCTTCGTCACGCTGATGCGCGGCGCGCTCGACGCCGCGGCAGGCCGCGCCCTCGGCGACGAAGAGATCTGGAACTTTCTGCGCTCGATGGTGCTGTTGCGCTTCGACTTCCTGAACGATCCCTCCCACAGTCTCGCCAACATCGTGCAGGCGCTCCAGGCTCTCCTGCCTGCCACGGAGCGCCACCGGGCGCCGGCGCTGTTCGGCGAGCTCGTCACCTACTCGGCCGGCGCATCGCGCGCGGCGGGGGCCATCTCGGTGGCGGGCCTGCGGCAGCGCCTCGTCGCGGCCGGGTTCGTCCTGGAACCCGTCGCCGACACGCGCGAGGACCTGCGCCGGCTGCGCGACCATGCCGAGTACGCGATGCGTGACATCCGCGGCCGGATCGGCACGGTGGAGCTCGAGCGGGTGGACGTGGTGACCGCCGCGATTGAGCGTATGCACGGCGCGGGGCTGTTGGAGATCATCGGGCCACCGGGGATCGGGAAGTCGAACATCTTCAAGGCGCTCGTCGAGGAGCAGCAGGCGAAGGGGCCCGTGCTCGTCCTTTCGGCCGACCGGATCAGCGGCACCGGCTGGGACGCCTTCGCGGCGGACCTCCGTCTGGAGCGGCGCCTCCCCGAGCTGCTGGACGCGCTCGGTTCGCACCCGGAGCCGTGCGTGTTCCTGGACGGGGCGGACCGGGTCACCGAGCCCGGCGCGCGGCGCGTGGTGAACGATCTGCTCCGCGCCGTCGCCGCCCACGAGGCCGCCGTGGAGGCGCCGCCGCGCTGGCGCGTGGTGCTGACGGCCCGGGAGGCCGCGCTCCCGGGCGTCCACGCGTGGCTCGACCACGCCGCGCTCGGAGACCCGGACCGGATCCAGGTGCCCGAGCTCGCCGAGGAGGAGGTGGAGGCCGTGGCGGCACACCTGCCGCGCATCGTGCCGCTGCTGGCCGATGAGCGGCTCGCGGCGATCCTCCGCAATCCCTTCCTCCTCGACCTCATTTCGGACCCGCGGATCTCGGCCGGCGACGGCGAGGCGCCGGCCGTGGCGACGGAGATTGAGGTGAGCTCCGCCTGGTGGGAGCGCGTGGTCGGCGGGGGCGGCGCAGCCGCCGGCCAGGCGCGCCGGCTGGGCCTGCTCACGCTTGGTGAGCGGGACGTGCGGGCGCCTGGGCGCCGGATGGCCCCGCAGGGGGTGGAGGTCCCCGCGCTGGTGTCGCTGGTGGACGACCGGATCCTTCTGCGCGACCCCGGACGCGACGTTTTCCGGTTCGGCCACGACGTCTTGGAGGAGTGGGTGCTCTACCGCACCCTGGACCAGCACCGCGACGAGCTCGTGGGCTACCTCGCCGAGGTCGGGGAGCCGCTCGGCCTGCTGCGCGCGGTGCAGCTGCTCGGGTGCTTCCTCCTCGAGCGCGGCGAGACGGACGAGTGGGAGCGTGTCCTGCGCGGCCTGGAGCAGAGCGCCACCCTCGCGCCGCGCTGGCGGCAGGCGCTGCTCGGCGCTCCGCTGCTGTCCGCGCGCGCGGGCCAGCTGCTGGACGCGGTGGAGCCCCTCCTGCTGGCCGAGGAGGGCCGGCGGCTCGGCGAGCTGCTCGTGGCGCTGCGCACCTCGGAGGTCGCGCCGAACCCGCTGCTGTCGGTGGCCGCCGCGGCGGTCGCGGACCAGCCGCTGGAGCGCGAAGCTCTCCTTCTCGGCATCCCGCTCCCCCAGTGGCGGGTCTGGGTCCCGGTGCTGCAGTGGGTGATTGCCCGCGCGGACCGGCTCCCCCGCCGCCTGCGTCCCGAGATCACCCAGGCGATGCTGCTATGGCAGCGCACCACCCCCTCCGGTTTCCCGCTCCGGGACCGGATCGGGCAGGTCGCGCTGGGCTGGCTCCGCGAGGCGGAGGCGAAGCCGTGAGCGGCGGACATGACGCGTGGAAGGGGCACGTGGACCGCCTCCGCCAGGTCGTTCTCCAGTCGGCCGACGTGCTGCCCGGCGAGGTCGCCGCGTACCTGGCCGAGGTCGCGGCCGCGGACGACTGGGAGAGGAGCCGGGCCGTGCTCGCCGAGCCCGCGGCGCTGATGCGCCACCTTCCCTCTGCCTTCGCGGACTTCGCGCTCGCCGTCCTCACCCCCCGTGCCTCGCGGCACAGGCGGGCCGGCCTGGGCGATGACGGGGACCTGCTGGGCGACCTGTACTTCTTCCCCCCCGCACACGTCCAGGGCCCGTTTCTCGGACTGCTCTACGCCTCGGAAGAACACGGGCTGCGCCTGATCCACGGCCTCGTGAACGGCGCGGTCCGCCGCTGGCGCGCGAGCGCCGAGGCCAACGGATGGACGCCCCTGCCGGTACGCGTCGAACTGCCCTCGGGCACGCGCGAGCTCTGGGGCGACGAGAGCGTGTACTACTGGTTCCGGACGCACGGGACCGCCTCGAACACCGTCGCCTCGGTGCTGATGGCGCTGGAGGCGTGGCTCGAGGCGCAGATCGCGGCCGGGCGTCCGGCCGAGGAACTGTTCGACCGTGTCCTGCGGGAGAGCGAGTGCGTGGCCGTGGCAGGCGTCTGCCTGAGCGTCGCGCTCAAGTACGACCGCGCCGCCCTGCGCGCCGTGCTCCCGCTGCTCGCGGCGCCGGCGCTCTGGAGCATGGACGTCGTGCGCTCGGTGCACGACGGGAACCCGGCGGAACTCCCCGCCGCGTTCGCCGTTCCGACGCTTCCCCAGCACGCGCACGTCGAGAAACTGCGCTCCGCCCGCGACGCAGAGCCGCACCGCGGCAGGAACGTGCGCGAGTTGGTGATGGTCGCGATGGCGTACGGGGGCGAGGACGTGCGCGCCGCCCTCGAGCGCGCGGGCGCGCGCTTCACGGTCGATCTCCTGTTCCGGTACGCCGGGGAAGAAGCGGACGAGGCGCACGTCGCCGAGCTGCGCGAGAAGATCGAGGAGTACCAGGCCCTCTGCGTCGCCTCAAACTACCACGACGCGGAGGTCGACGGCCGGGTGGGCATCGTCTTCGAGCTCCCGGCGGAGCTTGCGGCCCGGAACGCCGAGGCGCGCGATGCGGCGGCGGAGGGGATGCTCGCGATCACCCTGGACCAATGGGCCCGGCGCGCGCGCGAAGCCGGCGCGGGCATACCGGAGGAAGGCCTCGCCGCCGCCGTCGCGAGCGCGCGAAAGCTCCAGCGCGACGGCGACTTCAGCCAGCCGGCCAGCCTCTCGACGGACCCCGGAGAGGCGTTCCGGCTCCGCGCGATCGCCGCCACGGCGGCCGCGGTGCTCATGGGAGGGTACCGGTGGGCGGGGGAGAACGACACCTTGGCGTGGTGCCGCGACATCCTCGTCGCCGCCGCGGGCACCCCGCTGCCGGACGACGGCAGTGACAGCCGGTACGGGATCGACGATGGGGACCCGCGCGTGTCCGCGGCGCAGGGGCTCACCCGGCTCGTGGCGCACGGGCACGGAGATCCCGAGGTGCGGGCGCGCATCCTCGACCTGGTGGCCGACACGCGCATGCGCGTTCCGGGAGCGGTCATGGCCGGCCTCGAAGACGCCTGGGACGCGGACCCGGCCCTCTGCTGGAACGCGCTCGCGCTGGGTCTCGCGCTCGCGCAGGTGTCGCGGGCGGTTCAGCCGCCGTACGGAGTCGGCCACAGTCCCGCCGAGGCGGCCTGGCGCGCCGGGCTCGTGGCCGAAGCGGAACGCAGGGTTGCGGCGGGGGAGCTCCCGGCGCTGCCGCGGTTGCCGCGGGACGAGGACGGCTGGTACTTCGCCTGGAACCTCGCGCCCAAGCTCCTCGCTCCGCTGCCGCTCGCGCGGCTGGCGGAGAACCCGGGCGGGAAGGCGGCGCTTCTCCAGCTGCTCGACGACTTCATGGCTTGGACTGTCGCCCAGAACCTTCCCCGCGAGGTCCGCGGCCGGCGGGTGGACGCGAATCCGCCCTACCAGTGGAACCAGGACTTCACGGGGTGGGCGGCCAGCTTCGCCCGCGCTCTGCCGGAAGCGGATGTCGCCCAACACATCCTGACGCCGGTGCGTGAGGTGTTCGAGGAGGCGCCCGACCTCACGGCGGGGCTGCTGATGGGATACGTGAACCACCACTTGGGCTTCTTGGCGGAGCCCCCGCCCGCCTCGGTACGCCAGTGGAAGGAGATTGCTGCGTGGGTACTGGCCAGCGAGAGCGTCCGCGGCTTGGCCGGGGAGCGGCACATGGGGCACACCATCGCGCACGCTGCCACGCTGCCGATCTTCGTCCGGGAGCAAGGGCCCGCGCTTCGCGACGTATGGCCGCACGCGCCGCTCTTTGCGGACATGATCGCCCGGTGGGTGGAGACCCTCGGGACCAACGCATACGCGTTCGCGTGCCTGCTCCTGATGCTGGAGGGACTGGGCTGGAACCTGGCGCCCGCGCCCGCGCTCGAGTGGGTGGCGGACTGCGTCGAACGCTCCAACGCAGACCGGCTGCTGGGGACGCACGACAACGCGGGTCGCCTCGCGGCATTCCTCCAGCGGATCTGGCACGAGCACGCGGAGGCGCTGCTGGCGGACGCCGCGCAGCGGGCGCGGTACTCGGGGCTGGTCGACCGCCTCGTGGGCCGCGGGATCGCGCTGGCCAGCGTGCTGCAGCGCCGCCTAGAGGAACGCACCCGCGGGCGCTGACACGGGTTCGCACACGCGGCGACCGGCGGCGCAAGCCCCCACGCCGCCGTAGCGCGCATGAAGCGGGACCGTCGACCTAGCGAAAAACACACGAGCAGTCCTGGCAACACAAACAATTCAAAAAGCAGGCTTGGGCGACGTGGCCGCACTCCGGATACCAATGGGTCGTAATTCTCCAACAATCCACCAGTAGCTGCCGGCGCCAATGAGCGTGAGCACTCCTGAAACCATCATTGGGATGGCAAATGAGCCCGTGCGAACGAACAAGAAGCCTGTTACCACAGGGGCGAGAATTCCAGCGGTGTTCGAGATTGTATTTTGAATTCCTCCAATAAAGCCGACCATGCTTGGATTTGGAGCGATGTCGCCGGGAATGGCCCATATGCTTGGTGATCCAGCGATCAGACTCGCGTACGAGACGCACAACAACAGAATGACGACTACCGCACTTTCAGTAGAGCCGACTAGCATAATGATTGACGACAGGACCAAGCCCACGCAAAGCGGAGCCTTGCGGGCAACCGTAACACTAACGCCGCTGCGAAGCATCCGGTCCGTCATGAAGCCAGCGAAGAATTCTCCAGTGATGCCCGCGAGAGGCGGAAGCACCCCAATGACACCGACTTTCAGCATCGACATACCTCGCTCTGCCACGAGGTAAGTCGGGAGCCATGTGAGATAGAAGCTTTTCAGATAGTTGTAGCAAAAGAAGCCGCAGGATGCGCCCCAAACTTTCCGGTTGGTCAGCAGATTGATCCACGGCACGGCAAGTCTTGCAGAACTCGACGGTACGTCCGATGTCGACCGGCTGGAGTGAGTGACTGGCTTATACGAACGATACCAAAGAGCGCCCCAACTGAGCCCCAGGACCGCGCACATGAGATACAGCGTCCTCCATCCCCATGTGACCATCACTGCGGCGACCAAGAGCGAGGTCACAATAATCCCTACGTAGGATCCTGCATCGAAGAGGGCGGTAGCCCTGCCGCGTTCTTGGAGCGGGAAAATGTCCCGGACGGTCTTAGCGAAGCTCGGGAAAAGAGGTGCTGCAGCAGCGCCGAGAAGGAACCTCAGAACACACAGGCCTGTCAAGGTGTGCGTCACCGCAGTCAATAGCGTGAGTATTGACCATCCTACACACGACCAAAAGCAGACCCGGTGAGCCCCGAACCGATCCGCGAGCCATCCTCCAGGCAGCATGAATGCTACGTAGCCCCAGGCGAACGCCGAGAGAACCAGCGCCTGGTCCGTCGTTCCGATCTTTAGTTCTTGGGCAATCGGTACAATTGCATAAGAAATATTGACGCGGTCGATGTAGACAATCGCGATTCCCAAGAACATCAAACTGCCAATGCGCCACCGCATAGGAACGGGCATCAGGTCGGCTCCCTCATTGCAAGCGCACTACTCGGCGCATCCCCGTCCAGAGTCCGTTGGGGTCGCGAGGACGGGTGAATTGGGCATCCTTGATTTCGACGATCATGAAATCATCCGAACCTGCAAGCATTGCGACATCCATGATGTAAAAATTGCAGAAATCGGCATCTCTCAAGCGAGAAACCCATTCATCATAGAAGCTCGGGGCAGCGCTCTCCTCGATTGGCGGCATCCGCATACCTTCCGGAGGTGCATCAAAACATGCGATTTTGCCATGAGCCACGAACGCTCGGTACTCGATCGAGGTCGCTGGGTCCGCGGGGCTTGAGCGGAGAGGCACAAGTTCCTTGACAACGATGTCCCTGAAACCCGCAAGCCGTTCGGTTAATTTTCGCCTCACTGAATCGACAGACTCGAGATCAGCACGAGTCACCACTGATTCGCCCTTGAGACTCTTTGTTTCAGTCTTCATGAAGAGCGGAGCGTGGAGGCCTGCACGCTGAATCTCTCGAACCAGTTCCGATGCAGACGCATCGGCGGGCAACACGATCGATTGGGGTGTAGCCTTCGCGATGAAGGGATAGTGCAGTCTGAACTCCGATGCCCGCTCGCTCATCGCAGGTGTGTTTACGAGTCGGATGCCATGTTGGACCAGCAGATCATAAAGGTACAGATACGTTTCGGAAGAAAGCCGGGGACTGCGAAGGATTCCCTCGGTGCCTTCCGTTAGGATAGGGAGGTGTAAATCCGTGACGCGTCGGGCCTGCACCTGCTGCTCGTCGATGTGAATGATCGTGAAACCAAGGTGCTGAAGGACTCTGAGCTCATTTGGATCATGGTTGTTGACTACCACCATGATCGGGAAACTTTGAGATGACTTGTCCATGAGGCCCCCTCAGGCAGCAACGAGCGTGAGCGTTTCGATGAAGTTCGCGAGTTCTCCCGCATTCAGATGCACATGGCCTTGCATCCCGCGCGCGATCGCCGGATCCACATGTGTCTTCCGGTCGTCGACGTACAGGACGCGATCGGGACGGTGCGTACGTCCGCAGCGTTCCAGGACCACATCGTACATGGGCGGGTCCGGTTTGACGAAACCAACTTCGAATGAGGGAACCATGATAAAAGGCTGCATCTCGGTCGGGAACTCTCGCAGGATGAACTCATAACGGCCACGGTCCTCGTTCATCACGATACCGATGTTGACCCCATGAAAGGAGTGCACGTGGTGAAGGAGACTCAGCACGGCGGCATTAGGAATGTACGTGCGCGCCCATAATTCCTGAACCACATCGTCATCGAAACTCTTCCGAGGAGAGAGCTTGCGTACCGCTGCCCAGAACTCCGTCTTCCCTATTTGATCGAGGCGATACGCAATTCCGTGAGGCGCTCGCTCGCTTACCAGATCGCGCGCGCCGCGGCGATCGGTTCCAAGCTCCGTCGCAAGCTGGCTGAGATATGGCTCACTGTAGTGGTCCGCCACCACACCGCCATAATCGCACATAATCGTGTCGATGATCACTGGTCATTCCTCCAGGAGGGTGAGCGCTGCCGCGGGTAACGGCCATTCGCGCAACGTGCCGTCCCCCGCAACGGAATAGATGGATGAGCCCCCGGCGCCGAACTCGGAGCTGTACACGTAGTCGGTGTGACCTTCAAGCACCCATCGTTCACCCGACTCGACGCCCCACAGGCGAACGGTCTGATCTTTACCGGCTGATACCAGAAGATTCCCCGAAGGATGGAAGCTCAACCAGCGAACCATGTCAGTGTGTCCGCTGAGCACCTGGCACTCCCCAGTGGAAAGGCGCCAAAGCCTCACCGTTCCATCCTCCCCGGAAGCGCCGATTAGATTTCCGCGAATGTCGAACCTTACGGAAAACACCGTACCCTCGAAGCCCTCAAATCGCTGGACATCACCACTACTTACGTCCCAGAGGTATACGATTCCGTCTGTGCCCGCCGTCGCGAGATAGTTGCCAGTCCGATCGAAATCCGCTGCAAATACGGTCCCGTGGTCGTGCCGGTACGTTGTTAACGGTTCGGGGATGAAATCTCCTGAATCCTCATAGGCAAGTATCGGAACCTCTGCAGTGCTCCACACCTTTATGGTACCATCCTTGCTCGCAGTGGCCAGCACGTCTCCTCGAGGATGGAATGCGATCCCGTATACCGGGCCGTCATGGCGACCAATGAGTTGGTACTCGCGTTTGCGCGGAAATGCAAGTCGAACGAGGCCCTCTTCCCCCACTGACCCCACCGCGTATCGAAGCGGGTGGAATCGTAGGCAGCGGACCACGCCCCGATGGCGAGGCATCTCCTCGCGCATCCTCGGTTTCAGAGGCCCGGTCGCCAGCAAGTGGATGGTGGAAGATGAACTGCCGACAGCGAGGCGACTTCCATCCGAACTGCACGCAAGCGCAGTGAGTCGCTGCTCCGTACGGAGTAGGATCTCCCCGACCGCGAGCCTGATATCCGGGTGTTCGGAGCGGGCTTGATCGAACCGCCGGCGCGTTCCCGGCGCGTCGGTGTCCACGCGTCCGACGTGGAGCAACATTTCCAGCCTCATCTCGCGTCCGCAGACGACGCGAAATCCGGTATCATTGTTCCGGCTGTGCGGACTTCTCAAGTGGTGCGCGACCGTGCGGGCATCCTCACGGGTACTGCTTCGTGAGCCTCCACGAACGACGCGGTGGGCATCGCCACGAGGATCATTTGTGTCTGATCCCTGGTTCGTCTCGCCGCTTAGGCACCACTCCCAGACATTCCCGCTCATATCGACGACGCCATATGGTGACGCGCCGTCGGGAAACAAGCCGACTGCACTGGTCTGGCCGATAGCGGTTTCGCCAATGTTCTGAAAGCCATCCACAAAGGCGTTTCCGTAGGGATAGAGCAGGCGATTCGGCCCGCGCGCAGCAATCTCCCACTCGAGAGTGGTTGGTAGCCGTACCTCAAACCCCATTTTCGACGAAAGCCATCGGCAGTAGGCGACCGCCTCGTACCAGTTCACCCGCTCACGCGGATGGTTGCAGATCTTCCACTGTTGTTCGACAGGTGCTGACGCTCGCTCAGCCAATCCCTCCCACCACTCGTCGTTAGCATATCCTTCGGGATCGTCTATGAACGCCTGGAACTGACAAAACGTGGTCAGAAACCGCGACATCCGAAACCTGTTCGGAAGCAGTTCTCCCGGTTCGTCAGGGTCTGCCACATTGACCTCGATTTCGACCCAGTCGATGTCGGGCACGCCGTTGACGAGACCGACGCCTGAACGGGTATCCCCGATCATCCCGAAGAGTTGTCCCATCTCTACCCGCTCGACGGGAGGGAGCGCGCCCAACCTCACCAGTTCCGCCAAGGCCCGTTGCAGTCTCGGGCGGTAAGCAGGCTCCAGCGGGTGACCTAACAGATAGTCTCGAATCACCCGAGCTGCGTAGGCAATCCGTTGCCACGCACGGTCCTCGCGGTCAGAGGGCAACGATTCCGAAACCTCGGGGAGGAGCCGATGTATTAACGGCCACAGATCCCGCTTTCGGTATGTAACCTCTTCGGCTAACAGCGCTCCGACTTCTCTCCATGCGCCAGGATCACTTCGTTGTATCTCGATCATATCTCCGGGGAAATTGTCCTCCGAAGCGAGATAGCACGCAGCGAAGTACTCCTGGAGGTTACGGTGCGCAAATTGGAAAATCTCGGGAGCACTCTCAAAGATGAGACCGGCACGGTTCGCAAATATATCTAACAGTTGATCGTAATTGGCCCCTGTAATTCTCAACGCTCGAACCGTCGTCATGATCATCCCGCTTTCAAATTCGGTTGGACCGGTACCGGTGCTATGAACTCTGAACGCAAGATACTCCAGAACTCGGCGAATCTCCTCTCCAGTCAAGCCTGTCAGCTCAAGTATGGTTTGCTTCTTCGCAACGTCTTTGACTTCCCACATGCGTAGCAATGCCTCTGCACACTCCCGGTAAATCCCACCTTTCGTAGCCGGTAGTCGGTCCGCCGGGGGGCGCTCTTCGTGCCTGAGCCAGAGGTCCACCATAAGCGTGAACAGCAACGGGCTGGTCTGCAGTTCGAGCGGCGCGTGGTCGAGTTGCCGCATGAACTGCACAGCCTCTTCCTCTGCCCGGTCCGGGCCTACTCGTTGTCGCAGCAAATTGATAGCGAGCTGCTTCAGGCGATCTGGGTCCATCGATGCAAGTGCAATGTCACCAAAGCCGTCGAGCTTCCAATCTCCTGCATATGCATAGGGCCGAGATGTGACGACGATTCGGCTCTTCGGAAACTTCGTCCGCAACAACTGAACGAGGCTTTTGACCTGTCCACGACGCTTCGGGTCATCCCCCGAGGGCACCTCATCCAGCCCGTCTAAGAAGACCATCGCCGCTCCGCTGCGGAGGTCATCACGCAGCGAAGGAAGCAATTCAGTCAAACCATTGGGTTTCAGCTGGGCGTTATCGATGTAGTCGAGGAATTTTTGGAGAGTTATCTCGTCATCCATGTGCGGGAAGACGGCCGATACCAACGCACGAAGTTGAACAATCACCGGAATGAACGCCTGATACGGCCAAAATGCCAATTGATTTATGTTCCATTCGCATTCCTCACCGAGGGCTCGAAGGATATCACCCGCCATCGAGAGAGCGAGATGGTGGATGAGAGTGCTCTTTCCGCTGCCAGGCGTACCCGTGATCACCAAGTTCCGCATTAGGGCGGGGCCTACTTCGGATTCGAGGCGATCCCAGTCATAGATGCCGTCCTCTATCGCAGCTGCGTTCACACCGCTGTAATCCTCGCTCAAATGCTGCGAAATCCGTACGAGGAGCAACGCGAGTTGCTCCGGGTCAGGAGAGAAACTCTTGAAGGTTCGCTGGCGCACTTCCTCGGAAGTCTCGACTCCCACGGGACGTCCTCGCTCCTCTGGTTCATGCAGCCACCAATCGGCAATCTGTCCTCCGCGGACCTCGATGCTGATGGTAACCCCCAGTTTCAGCGGAACGTAGACTTGAAGGAGAGATACGCGTGCGCGCTCGGTAGCGCCCGGAAGGTGCGCCAACCCCACATAGCCGTGAGATTCGATTAGCTGGCGCAGATATTCGATTTTCTGTGTTGTGATCGCCGGATTCTCCACCTGGAGTGTCGCCGGCGCGGCAACCGTCGTAAGGGGCTTCAACCTTGGATCGAGGCGAACCAGATCCTCACTCCGGACGGCCCAAGCTGTATCCCGCATCCAGGAGGTTTGAGCTGGAGGAGTGTATCGGCCAAGCAAAACCCCGACAACGCCCAGACCGTCCGCGATCACTGGGGCCCCGCTACGCCCGCGCAGGATTTGCTTGCTTTCCAACTGAAGGCAATCGATCCCATCTCGAAGCGTTGCGCCCACGATCCGGCCGATTGCAGAGGAGTATTCCCATTGTGAATGATCTTCGACGACACCGTAACTCGTCACCGAGAAACTGGTGCCCGGACCTGCGAGCGTGCTAGCGACGAGAAGGGCTATGTCAAGCGAGAGTGATAGCGGGGATTTTGCCTGGAGTAGCGCGAGGTCCGAGTTGGGGAGCGTCTTTACAACTGTAGCCGAGATCGGATCGCCCGCTGGTAAGGGCCGAAACACGAACTCGTCTGCCAGAGAGTCCTTTACAATGTGAAAGCAGGTAACGATCAATCCCGATCGGTGCGCGACGAATCCGCTGCCGACAACAGCCCCGTTCCTGGACAGGGTTCCGACGTAGGTCGGGGTCTCGGACACGGCTCAGTCAGCACCCGCGCGCTTGAATACGATCTTGAGGTTGAGGCTGGTTTCGCCTTCCACAGACGCGATGATCACCTTCCCTTCGGCATTGAACTTGATGCCGAATTCCACCGCCAGTTCTTGGGCACCAGCAGTCTCGCGTAGATTGGATACGGCACTCAGAAGCCCGTTCGCGAGGGCGGTAATCGCAACCTTCGCCGCATCAAAGCTCCTTTCTGCCAAGGGAAGCACCGCGTCTAGGGCACCGGTTTCTTCGGAGCCGTACGGTGCATCGGTCTCTACATAGACCGTTGTGCCGTCAAGGTCGATCGGTAGCAGTGTCTTGCGCATGAGGCGAGCATCACTGTTGGGAAGGAACAACAAACGCTCTACACTGATGCGCACCATGCCGCGTGTCAAGCATTGCCTTTATACACTGTCCCCGCCTGTAAGTCTCTTGCGATCAGGACCGAACGAGATCTCCCGTTGAACGGTCGCACGTCACGGCGCTGGAACTTTCAATGTTCGATCATCTCGCCGGGAACTCATCGGCCCTTGCGGATACTGAGAAGACTTCCTAGCTCGCCTTGCTGCTGCCCCTCCCCACGTTCCGGGGAAACTGTGATTCGACGCCATGCGAGGCTCGCCACGATTCTCGCGCTACTCGCCTGCAGATCGGCCTTGGCGAACGCGCAACAGCAGCAGCCGACATATCCAAATATGAGTTTCAAGGGCTGTCTCCAAGCGGAGTTCCGCACCTCCGACATCGAATCGACAAACGCCGACGGATCGCCCGCAACAGTGAACACCGTGGTATCCAACGAGTTCTTCCTCCGCCGTTTCCAAGTCGAGGCCGACGGCTACGTCGCGCGGAGCGTCCGCGTGAAGATGGAACTCAACGCCACCCGCCGCGCGGTGAACCTCGAGGATGCCTGGGTCGACATCGGCTTAGGGCGGTGGCTGACCTGGCGCGCAGGGCAGGAGAAGAAGTCGGTGGAACGGCAGGAGCTCACCTCCAGCAATCTCTATCCAACCGTTGAGCGGGGTGCCCAGATTGCCGGCATGCACAATCAGAACCTGGTGTCGGAGAACAATTTCCTCCTCGCAACCGGCTTTACGAGCCACGACATCGGCACCTCGGTGGAGGTGCACACGCCTGACAACGTGTTCGTCCCCGCATCACTGCGGGTCGGGGTGTAGACGGGGCAGGGAAAGGACAACCCGGAGGTTAACAACGCGAAGACCTTTGGCGCGCGGTTTCAGATCGCACCAATCCGCCGGCTCTCGCTGGGCGCGTCGTTCGTTTCGCATGACGACCCAATCAGCGTCGCGGTGACGACGCCGACCGGGACAACAAAGGTGATCGCCGCCGACAGTGCCGGGCGCTCCACCGCGTTCGGGCTCGACACGGAATGGGGGAGCGTGAACAGCGACGGTCTTCACATTATCGCCGATGCATCGTTCGGTACGGAGGGGCGAGCGGGCGTCTTCACCTCCACGCTCGCCGGGCTGCGCGCGACGGCACCGAGGGCGGATTTCTCGCCGCGCTTCCGCACGATATACTTGGTGGGCGAGTATCGCGTGCCGCTGACCAGCGCCGGCGCGCTGACCGGCATTGGCCCAGTCTTCCGCTTCGACCGCACCACGCCAGACACGGGAAACGACGTCTCGTCGACGTTCATCACCCCCGGTCTGAACCTGTATTTCGGCCGCAATGCGTGGGTGTTGTTCAACTACGACGTGGTGATGCCGGGCGGGCTCGATCTGGGCCGCGGCGCCAGCGAGGCTGTGTACTCGTTTAAATCTATGCTTCGGATCTTCTTCTAGATGAGGACAAATTGGCAGTGCTGGTCGGGATTTCGTGGTTCAGAGGCCCCCGCCATCGCCCGGGGCGCCGCCGAGACTAGAGACTAGGTGCACCTTGGTTGGACGCGGATTCCATCCTCAGAGTTTCCGTACGCGTACGAAAGCATTCACGGAACCCTCCGTCCACATCGGCGGGCGATGGGCGTCCGGATTCAGCCGGCGCCTTCGAGGAACGTCTGCGCGTCCTCCAATTGATAAACACGCCTGCCGCGCGGCTTCTGGCACCTTGCCGCGAATGATCACGTCCGAGGCCGCGAACCGGGCCGGCTTGAGCACACGGAATGCCTCGCACGGCACGCGCGTCTTGTCGCCCGACAGGTTGATCACGGTTGGAGATGATCACGTCGGGCTGAGTTGTCGGCGAGCGGGATGTTCTCGATCTCGCCCTCGAGGGGACTCCACGATACTCCACCCCTGCACAAGAAAACCGTGCTCCCACAAGACCATCCAATTGACCGTTCCGGATCATCCGGCGCTGTAAACCGCCGTCATCACCTGGTCGATATCCGCAAAATCGGCGACCCAACCGGAAACGCTGCGTCGCAACTCGTCTGTGGGGTTCACTGCCACAAAGTGCACGCCTGCTATGAGCGCTGCATCCCAGTCCGCTGCTGCGTTCCCGAAGAACACGACTTCCGCCGGGCTGAACTTGTCCTTCAAGTCTGCGAGCGTTTGCGCCTTTGCGGGCGGATAGCCGTACACTCCCGAAAAGTGAGACAGCAGGTTGTGGCGTTCCAGAATGTTTCGGATCTCCGCCACAGGGGCGCTACTTGCCACATAGCAAGCTGCGGATGCTGCAGAGAGAAACCCTTCCACACCTCGCATCATGGGGCAGAACGGGAGCCGCTCGGCCAATATGGACGCGTAACTCGCAGCGACGGCAGACGCATCCTCCGAACTACCTCCGATGATCTCCCCGACTACGTGCTCAATTTTCATCTGCCGTGGAATTCCCTGGTGGGTCATGTGGTACAGAGCCACGGCTTCCACGGTCGAAGGATCCAGATTGCAGACCCCGGTTACCGCGTCCAAGAACGCAGCGAGCTTGGTTTTCTCCGAGTCAATGAGGACTCCGTCGACATCAAACACAAAGATGTACGTGCTCATAGGGCATTCCCGCACAAGATAAATGAGATGGCACTCTCCGAGCTTCCGCACTCGCGAGGCCGGATTCGGAGGTGAAGAGGGTCGCGCTTCGGTCAAGTCCTTACACAGTCCGAATGGTCGCGCCCCCGATAATGCGATTCCCGCGAGAAAAGGACTACGGGTGAGTAGTTCACACGGCACTGGAGATGCTGATCCGCAGGAGCGGCGCGGTGGGGGGTGGGCGTTCCGGGCACCGCGCTCGGACGCCGCGTGGAACCGGCAGTACGTGGCCAAGCTGATGAAGTGGCTGGTGGAGACCGCCAACCTGGAGCGCGCCCGCGCCGCGGGCGTGGAGCTCCCGGACTACTTCAGCGCCCGCCGCGAGCAGGTAAGCCGGATCATCGGGCCGAGGAGCACTCACACCCGTCTGGTTCCTCGAGAACCCTCCCGGCGCGCCCGAAGGCATACGGGACGACGTGCGGCCTATCGCCGGTCTGCTGAATGTACGGAGGAGCTATTCGGAGTGGGTGGCAGATCAGCGTTGCACGCATGCAACGAGGCAGCCCGCCTGCGAACTCCAGCACGTCCGTTTGACAGGCGTTGCCCGGCGGCGCGAGAATGGGCGGAAAGGCAATCGACAGAAGGGGGCACGAGAACAGACGGTCCTCATCAAACTCCTTGTGTAGCTGCGTGACGATACTCTACATATGAGGGTCACGAGAGATTATGGTGACCCACTGCCGCCCCATGGAATGGTTTGATATGCAAGTGCTATCAATGTTCCTCATGCTTAAGGAGCCGACAGATCCGTCAACAAAGCTCGGCCTCACAGGCATCCCCTGGGAGATTGTTACGAAGATCACAACGCCCCTGATGCTGTTAGCACTTTGCGCGGTGCTGTACTACGCTTGGAAACTGCAGCGAATCCGTGCTTATACACAACAGTTAAAGGTTCTACCTTCGAAGGACCGAGTTGAACTTGCTCGGCGTTTGGCAGAGTACTATGGCGTTCCGGTAAGTGGTCTTGCCCCTGCAGATCGCATCACAATTGTGATGCGGGAACTCGAGACAAAACACTCTGAGAGACGTCACAACGCGTCTTTAGCCTTTGGTGCTTTCGCCCTTGCCTCTATCTTGTGGTTCGCTAGTACGCTGGTCAACAATAAGCCCGCGCCACAGAGAGATGATGACCAAGTATGGGTGCAGGGGAACGTCTACGACGCTGACGGAACACCGATTGAACGAGATGCTTTTGTGAGCGTGCCAGGACAGCCAGGGTCTTTCCCAACCACTGAAAACGGGCTTTTTAGCTTCCGGATTTCTCGGGCGGCATTATTAACAGGCGATTGGGTCGAATTAAATGTACGTGCATATGGAAAAACGCTTGTAGACACAGGTAAAGTTGGAAATTTCTCGAATCGACTTAGGTTTCCAACACGCGTTCGTCCCTCAGACCATCCTCCTACAGACACCGCCGGAGTTCGTCAGATTCCGCAGGAAACGAATCATGAAGTGCGATCGCATCATGTTGATTCCGGGACGGATGGTCGGCTAGAGAATGCCACCGCCGCGGACAATCGCGTCGGGATCTTCGGGACAAGAATTCCGACGTCAGTCATGAACGCACTTCGCTCCCGGATCCGTGACGGTGGCCATCGGATCACCGACATCGCGTTCTTTGGTACTTCCGGGTACGTCCTGGTCGAAGACCAATACACTCCGAGGTATGAAAATTTGCCGGAGGCGGCTAAAAATGCACTCCAGGAGATTGTCAACAAAGGGATGCGGATCCGTCGAATCGTGACTAATCCGTCTTTTACTTCGTCGTGGCTCGTGCTGTACGGCGACAACGAATGGATGAACTCCTCAGGCCTGCCGCCGAGCCTCCTCGACTCCCTCACTGCCTTCCATAACTGGAATCGGCCGATACGCGACGTGACGCTACTGCCCGAAGAGGGATGGCTGATCATCGAGGAGAACGACTCCGTGGTTGAGGTGAATGGAGATCTGTTCAAACGGCGTATCCTCGACTCGGGGCAGCACGTAAGCCGGCTCGTGGTGAAAGACAGAGGCACGTGGTTCTTCCTCCGCCCACCGAATGGCGGAACCCCCAACGGAATCGGCGACGACCTTTCCGCGGTGCTCACGGCCGTGCGAACCCCGCACACCCAGATAGTTACTTTCGCCTTTACTCCCGCCGGAGGGTGGATCCTGCTGACGGATCACAACTGAACCGCGCTGCGACCCGCGAGGACAGGTGCGCGACGGGCCCCGTTGAGCCCCACGCAGACGACTTCGAACCGGCAGTGAGTAATAATGTTGATTGATCGTTGTATCGCTCCATCCAGCCGCCGTCCAACGTCAGGGATGTCAGGTTATAGAAAGAATACTCTTGCATTTTCTTCCACCACACTGAGTATTAACGATGCAGCCATTTTCGACTGCTATTGAACGTATATCTTCCAATGAAATCCGCGCTAGGCACCCTGCGTCCCGCTTTGCAGAACGATCAGGGGTGAGGTGTATTCGAGAGAGAGCATGCGAGCATCCAGATCGTACCTTCCTGTGGGCCGAGGTTCCTGAGGACCCGGCGAGAGTAAAAACATCATGGTCAGCTTCATCTGCCGAACGCCCGTGCGCGGTCTGATTCTAACGACTGCGATCGCTGCCTCCCTTATGTGTTCGTTGGAAGCTGCCGCACAGGAGAATCGAGCAGACCCCTTTCAGGATTGCGCGTCAACGTCACCTCGATCGATCGTCGAGACGGGGCTGCAGGTCTCGTTCAACCAGTTCGGGCAGATCGACCAGACGGTCCTGGGGGCTTCAGGGGCCCTTGGCTTGTGCGCGACCGGCACGGGGGTGCGGTGGCGGCTTGAAGGCAATTACGTGCATGTCGATGAGGGCACCAACAATGCCGAAGCCGTGAAGATCGGAATCGGGTTCACCGCACGTCCGATCCGCGGCGTATCCGGCCTGACAGTGACGCCGGTCGGCAGAGTGGGCTACGAGAATTTTTCGGTTGGGCAATCGAACCGGCTCTATGGAGGAAGCGTCACCTTCGAATTCGTGGCGCCGACCGGAACCGGCGAGGACTCCCAGCCCGGTCTGCTGTTGGAACTCGTCGAGCGTCCAGAGTTCGTTTCCCGGGGGATTGTCCACAGCTCTGTCCCCGTCGCTTCCGGCTCAACCAACACCTTCAGCAATTTTGCTTCAGCCGGCCTAGACGGCCCGTTCGGAACGGATTCGCAATGGCGCTGGAAAGCCCTTTTGGCCAGCACGTCCATTGCCGAGGACGTCCCAACCAATCAGGTGTTCAGCGGGGTCGTTTCGATCCGCCCCACCAGTGAAGAAGGCACATCGTACCCTTGGAGCGTGGAACTGTGGTTCAGCCGCGGCAACGGTAGTTATCGGGGCTTGCTCCTGTCCTTCACCCTTCGTTTCGACTGAGAGCCATCATGGATCAGATCATCTCAAACTGCGTCGCCAAGCGCGCCTTCCGGCACGGCCTGGTGGTCCTTTGGATCGTCGCGGGTTTGGTAACCGTGGCCGCGCCCGGGGCCACCCAGGAAACACGGCTCGCCACACTCTCCCTCTGCAAGCTTGATCTTCCCCTCCGCGACACGATGAATGTCAAATATCGTGCGACCGTTCTTTGGACGGACTCCAATAGGGTTAACAATACCTACGTCACTTTCTATATCGGAGCGCTCAATCCCAACGATGAGCTCTGGCCTCAGGTGAGTTCCAGACAGATCCTTCGGAATAGGGAGGGTCACGTTCGAACCGCTAAGATCGAATTCGTCGTGTCGCGGCGATCGATGTTTCCGACACGCTTCGCTGTGTACGGGCTGGAGCAGGGCGCGGAGAACACGCGCGCGAACGCCTGTAGCTCGTCCAGCACCTGCTATCTGCAACTGCCCATCGATGAGGTCCACTTGGTGAGCAACGAAATTCCGATAGAGACCTTTCGCCAAGGCCGAGATATGGCGCCCTGTCGTGATTGAGAGGGCGGCGTGGGAGGGCTGGTGCTAACCTTTTCTATTGGCAAAGCGTTGCAGAGCGATACAATCTCGTGCCCACCCTCCTCGCTAACACCTGAACGGTTACGTTCGCCGGGATCCCCATCTACGCTGGTCACTTTGCGATGGCCGACGTTCACGTTGGTCTCGTGCGTGACGTCGGGCGTCCGAGCGGCTCAGTCACGCTATGGCGACGACGTCCGATCTGCCTTGACATTGGCCGCCTCGGCGTCGAAGTAGGAAGGCAAGGCGCCGAAGGTATTCTCGTTTGCCGTGAAGCTGGTCACATAGACATATCCCGCGCTGCGCGTTCGGCTGAGATCGAGCGCTGTATTCCACTCAGACGAGTTCGCCGTATGCACGATATGCCAGATGCGCGATGCGTTAGCGGGCGTTTCCCAGCCGCGGCCCGACGTGGACCAGGCACTCTGATAGCTGGCAAACGAGCTCTCAAAAGTGACCACGATGCTCGCCACGCTAAGATAGCAAGTATTGACCGGCATCCCGGGATTGATGATCACGGTCGCGTCAGGATGGGCGTTCTTGATGTGGTCGTAAATGGGCCGATAGTAGGATTGGGCGTGCGCGCAGTCGGAGCCGGCGGTCACCTCATCCAAGAAGATGCCGTCTAGGTTCGGGTAGAGGCTGTAGTAGCGGTCGATGTCGGCTTGGACTGCGGCGATCGTTCGATCGTGAACGCCGCCGTGCAGCGGGTTGGGTGTGGTGTTGGCGTACTTGGTATAGACATATCCGAGCACGCGAGCCCCTCTGGCATGCGCGGCGCTGATCTGCGAAGTGTAGCCTGGATCAGGACCGTTGTTCGGATTCATGACGATGATGTTGGCCGGCGGCACGTAGGGCAGCAACCCGCTCCAGTCTTCGAAGTACGCGGGAACCGCGATTTGCTGGCGCCTGACGGGTGGCGGTAGGTCGGGGAGGTCACTGCTGTTGCATGCAGCGACTGCCGCAATGGTCGTCGCCAAGATCGTGGCCAACGCACCTCGCCGCCCCTTTGCATAGCTCATCATGGGTGAATCTTTCCCTCAGGGTCACCCCGCCGGGTCAACGAACTCCCAATGATCACTTCTAATGACCACTTCCGCCTCAGACAGCAGACACCTGCGTAGTCCGGGCGTCCGGGCTGCAAACTAACAACGCGGCACAGAGCGTGCCCGCGCCTTACGTCCGCGACGCTGTGCGAAATCGACTGAGAGTCGGACAGGGCAGCCCATCGATCCCGTGGAGCGACTGCGCTGACCGGCTCGCAGGCACCACGAACTCACGCCGAGCGACCTTCCCGATTTGTGACGCGCGCTCGTCGTCCAGCAGCGAAGTGGTGAAAAGCACGTGCTTCGTCGCGTGTGCACGGTTGAGCTGACAACGGCGCTTTTCTCGCTTGGATTCTTGATCTTATTGGCGCCCATTATTGAACGCTCTCACCACCGGAACTCCCTGTTGGTAGAAGTCTCTCACCGCATGCGCGGCCGTGGGACCAGCACTACGTGGCGATGTTGATGAGCGGCTGGTGGAGACCGCCAACCTGGAGCGCGCCCGCGCCGCGGGCGTGGAACTCCGGACCATCATCTTCCGGCGACGGCGGTCTGCCACGAGCCGCACCCGAAGCCCAACACGCAGCAGCCGGCGCGGCCGGGCGAACCCGGTACGCTGCTCCTCGCGCTGCTCGGCCCAGCCGTAGCGGACGAGCAGGGTGACCGTATCGGCCGACTGCCGGATGGAACGTTCCCGCTCGAGAACCCTCTTGAGCAGATGCCCGCGCTCATGCCACCCCGAGTGGACTTGGAGGTACTTCAGCACCGCCCAGACCGAACCGTAGATGAGAAAGCTGTCCGCCGGCGGATCCGCCCTGCGGAACGGGATCACGTTGCTCCCCAAGAGCTTCCCCTGGGGTGGCCAGCACGCGGCGCCCCACCTCCGAGATCCGGAGCAGCGCCACCCGTGGCCTCGGGTGATCCGGGTTCGCGACCCTCACCCGCCCGACCAGCCCCGCCCTGATCACCGCCCGCACCGAAACTTTGCAGGTTCACGGCGTCACGCAGTTCGAACTCGGTTTCCCAGCTCTGGCCGCCCTGCCACCGACACCGTACCCCATCCGCTCGATCACGCGCAGTTATTCCAGGCTCGCTCGCTCGTCCGAACTCGCCACATACGACGCGATCATGTCGTGCTCCGTCTCCCCGGTGACAGTATCATCCTCCTCTCCGGGTGTTTCGGACGGGGTGACGGCACCGGGCGCGCGCGGCGCCGATCGCCTTCCCTCCATCAACGGACACGTGGGCCGCGCAGCCCGCCGGTGCCGCGCCGCCGCTCCCTGCGCTGGTGCAGCTCGCCGTCGAACGCGGCCACCGCCGCCTGGAACGTTGGGCGCCTCTCCTCCGCGTCGGACTGCGGATGACGGAGGAAGCCGGCGACGACGCGGCGCAGCCCGCTCGCGTCGACGTAGCCCGTCGACCGCGCGGCGTTGTTCCATGAGCGCGTGACCTCCTCCAGGAGCGCCACGCCCAGCAGCACCCTCACCCAGGCGAGTAGTCGGCGCGGCGGCGGCAATCCCTCCGCCACGCACCACTTGCCGACCGTGCGCTCGTTCACGCCGAAGATCCCCGCCAGCTCCTCGCTCAGCCCACAGTCACACGCCACCTCTGCCGCCGCCCGGACCAGCGTCATCGCGTTCGGCGACACGTACCGCGACAGGCCGGCCTCCAGCCGTCGCTTGAACGGGCGCGCATGCGCCGCCCGGAACCGCGGCACCAGCGCCTCGGGCCCACCCTCGAGCCGCACGTCGACGACCTCGCTCACACCCCAGCCGAGCAGCACCTGGATGTCCGCCGGATCACTGGCGGCGAGGTCGACCGCCACGAGTACCGGCAGGAGCGGAGCTGCCGCAATCAGTTGGCTGAGTCTTGGATCCGGCGCGCCCGACGAGGCGCTGAAGGGAGCCACGAGGATGGCGGTGGACGGCGGCGCCCGCCGCACCGCGGCGTGGAGCGCGTCCCAGCCCAGGACCCGCGTGGCGCGGTAGCCTGCCGCTGGGAACGGCAGCGGGTGGAATGCGGTGTCGTCGAGTACGAGCAGCCTGCGGGCGGGTGGGGTCCCCAGGGATGGCGGTTCGCGTAGGGTCATTTCCGGTAGCGCATGTGTTGGCGCTCCAGATGTGGACGGTTGATCTTGGACCCGCTTCCACGCGGTCCTTCGTCCACTCCGAACTGGAGCACTGCTCATGTCCGCACGTAAACTCCTGCCGTTGCTCGTCCTCCCGGTAATCCTCGGCGCATGCGGGGCCGGGAGCCCCACGGCGCCGCGGGCGACGGGGGCTCCGCGACACTCATCGGGTCCTGCCGCGAGCGCCGCGGACTCGCTCCAGGCGGCCGAGGCCGCCCGGAATGGCGGCCTGATGTTCGGATCCGGTACCTGACGCATCTGGGCCGGCCCACGCGCGCTCGCTTCCGCGCATCCGTGGAAGCTGCGGGGAAGAGGGCGCGCGTGGTCCGGCTACGCGGCGTTGGAGCCGCACTCCTCCACACGCATGCTGGCCTTGCCGGCGTTTGAAACCAGCACCGTCGCGAGCTCACCCGCCAGCAGATCCTCGCCACGTGCCAGTCTGCCGCTACCCGGCGGCACCGCTCGCTCTACCTGCTCACCACGGCCGAGGCGCTCCAGCGCAAGCGACGCCTTCACCACGGTCTCGTTGTCCCCACCCACGGTCGCGCTCTCCACCGCAACCGTCAGCGCGCGCTCCGCGTCGTCCCTGCGCGCCTGGTCGAGCGCGCCGTACCCAAGCTCCAGCGCGGCCGCAGCCCGCAGACGCGGATCGACATCGCCGTCCATGATTCTCCACGCCCCTTCCCAGTACCGGGAGAACCCCTCCGCGTCACCCGTTGCGCCGGCCGCCCGAGCGGCGTAGCCGAGCACGTGCAGCCGGGGCTCCGAATCGGTGAAGTACATGAGCAGCGCATCGAACACCCGAAGGGCCTGGGCATAGTGGCCGTGCTGAAACCAGAGCCAGGCGATGTCGTGTGCGAGCTTCGGCACGTTGGGGTGGCCGGGCGGATACCCCTGCAGCGCTTCGCGAGCGCACTCGGCCGCCTTCGCCAGGTTGCCGGTGTACACGGCCACCACGAGCAGGTCGTGGTAGATGAAGGGGATCCGCTCCGTGATCCGGGCCCGCCGCGCGGTGCGCAACGCGGAGAGCAGGAGCTCCTCCGCGCGCGGGTAGCGGCCCAGCTGCTGGTAGAGGTTCCCGAGGCTGTTCAGCGCGATCGACTGCGCCTCCCGGTCCGCGTTCCAAACGGCCACCCGGCGCGACCGCTCCAGCCAGTGCTCCGCGTCACGGTGGTTCCCGCGCCCGCGGTACATGCGTCCCGCAAGGTACGCGTAGCGCGGGTTCGCCGGCGCGACCAGGGCGGCCGCCTCGGCCAGGCTCACCGCGGTGCCTGGGGCACCGTGCTCCACGCACCAGTCGACGAGCGCCGTGCAGGTGAAAGCAATCCACTCCACGTCGACGCCCGCCGGAACCCGCGCTGCGGTCGCGATCGCCGCCACACCGCTCCACACCTCCGCGTCCCAGGTGCCCACCTGCTCCAGCACGTGCTGCTCCCAGACGGCCAACTCCGCCTGATTCAGCGAGTGCACCACCCCTGGCACCCTGGCCAGCGAGAGCACGAGCCGGTACGTCCGCCAGAGGGGCAGCGCGTATTCCCGCGGCAGCTCGGAGACGAAAATGGCCCCGCCGATCTCGCCTCGCTCGACGGAGAGCGGGTGCGCGAGCTCCAGCGGGGCCGGCGGCAGGGGGGACCGGGTGCGTTTGCGGGGCGGCTTCATGCCTTCCTGGCGAGCTACGGTGCGGGCGGGGGAGCATCGCAGAACGGCGCCAAGTGTACAGCCCGGCAGGCCGGCACGTCTACAGCATGAAATGCCTCTATCCCGCGACTACTGCGAGGACAGCGTGGCCGCCATCATCGAGAAAATCCTGAGCCCCTCCGGCTTGACGGAGAAATCCCGGACCAGCCCGATCCGTCCGAACACTTCGCGCGCCTCGGCGAGCGCCCGCACCTGCTCAACCGTGAGAAGGACGCGCACCCGCTCGCGAGTCATTCCAAGACCCGCCTGCTCGGCCTCATACTCGGGCTGGTCCCACCTCATCGACACCGTCCCCGCCATGATGCTGAGCGGGGCGTAGGCGCCTTGCATCGTCATATCACCGGAGGTGCGGACGATCTCCAGCCAGAACTCCGTCGGCTTGCAGTTCTCGCCCCTGCACCGCGCCATCAGCACCACGCGGGGGGCGGGGTTCTCCAGCATCCCCGTCCCGGTCGCCGCCGCTTCGGGGGTGACGAACGCACGGTTTCCCGTGCCCGGGTTGTAGCGGACGTACATCCCGTCGCTCTGCGCGGCCAACCGGCCCGGGAGGGCGGCGAGGACGAGCGCGCCCGCGAGGGCGAAGAGCGTCGAACAGAATTTCGTGCGGGTCATGCGGCGAGGTCCTTCCTGAGAGAAGCTAGGGGTAAACACCAAAGAAGCCGACCATAGTCGGTAGACGAGGGTGCAGCATCCGGCTTAGACAATCGGGATGCCTCCACGCGCCCCCGCCCCCAAGACCGTCGGCAACATCCTCCGGACATACCGCGTCGAGCGGGGGCTCACGCAGGAGTCCCTCGCCGCGGCCGCGGGATTCGACCGCACCTACATCGGCATGGTCGAGCGTGGCGAGCGCAAGCCCACCGTCCACGCCGTCTCGCTCATCCTCGACGTGCTCGGGGTGAGCTGGGAACGAATGGGCGCCGCACTGGCCGAGGCTGTCGCGGAATCTAGGTAACTATAGTCGTCTTTTCCATCTCTGCAAAGCCCGCCCTGCCAGCGGCGCGTCTGCCGTCGACCCCACTTTCTGCTCATCCCACACGCAGTCCCGTTAACTCTGGCCGATCCATTCCGGTTTTGTCCGTTCCAGGTGTTGGCGGTCCAAGACCGACTATAGTAAGCTGCGCCACCCTGCGTTTACCGCATTTACTTACGCAGGACGGCCGTTCGCCGGCCGGCTCCCCCCGACCAGGCGAACGCGCCCATGCGCGGCGCCGGGAAGCCGCGCGTGCATGCCTCACGACGCAACCAGTCCATCCCACCCACGCTCCGCCAGCACCCGCCCCGAGGACCGTGAGGCGAGCCTGCAGGCCGCGTACGTCCACGTCCACCGCTACTTCCGTCACTGGCTCCGCGATGTTCCTGGCGGAGCGCGTCTCGCCCAGGATCTCGCCGGCGAGACGCTCATGCGCATCGCGCGAACCTCAAAGTATTCGGAAGAGCCGGGTCCAAGACTGATCGCTAGTTGGCTGGCGGCCGCCCACGAAGTGGCAAGGGAGGTGGCCAGTGCCACCCGGTAACCCAAGTCACACGCGCGACGAGAACCGGTGCATCGCCCCGAACGCCTGCCTGCGCCAGCGGCTGCGCGTCCCGCGGTACACCTCGGCGGAGAGCCACGCGGCCTCGGCCTCGTATGCCTCCCTGTCGACGTCGGCGTACCACGCGCGTGGGCGGCCATCCTCGCCCGGGTTCCAGCGGTAGCCGCGGGCCTTGAGCGCCGCCTTGCATCCGAACGGCGCGTCGGTGGCCCAGATGCGGACGGTGAGCTTCTCGGATGCGGCGAGCAGCAGCGCGAGCGGCCTCTCGCCGGATCGAAACGGCGTGGCGAGCACGTGCACGCCCGCGTGCGCGTCCTCATCCGCGCGGTGCCCCTCGGCGAAGGCGCGGCAGTGCCGGAACAGGAGGTACTCGAGCTTCGCCGACGGAATACCGTGCCTCGCCCACGGCACCTCGGTGTGCGAGCAGGCCCAAGGCCGCTCGCGGAAGACGTCCAGGCGCCGCTCCATCATCGGCCGATCGAAGATTGCGTTATGGGCGATCACCAGGTTGGCGCCCGCCGCGAGCTCGTTCACCGCCGCGTCGTCGATCCGCCGGCCCGCCACGTCCCGCTCCGAGATCCCGGTGAGCGCGGTGACGGCGGGCGGGATCGGCCGCCCGGGATCCTCTAGGTGCACCTGCGCGTCGCCCACCCCGAAGACGCGTCCGTCGTCGGGCGAATACTCGAACGGCACCAGCGCGAGCTGGATGATCGCGTCGGCCCTGGTGTCGAGGCCGGTCGTCTCCACGTCCACGAAGAGCCCGGTGAGCGTGGACGACCCGTCATCCTCGGCGTACCGCGCCCGCGGCCGGAAGCGGCGGGCAACCTGGTACGCGCCGGTCGAGTCGAGCGCGTCGGCGATCCGCTCGAGCGCGGCTTCCCGCAGGACGGTGTCAGGCATGGTAGCCTCGCTCGCGCCTGCGGTACGGCCGGGGCTTCCGGTCGGGATCGAACGCGGCCCCCGCGTACGGACCCACGCCCCACTCCGGCAGCGTGATGACGACGCGCGCGGCACCGGCGATCAGCTGCCCGATTGCCAGGTCGAGTTCTTCCTGCGCGGGGAGCCGGTAGCCCGAGCGGATGCGGAGCACACGCCAGCCGAGATGGACCAGCCCACGCTCGCGCGCTGCGTCTTGGGCCTGCCGGGCGGGATGGCCATGGAAATACCAGGAGTCGAACTCCACCGCGATGCGGACACCCGCGCGCTCGATCGCCACGTCGATGCAGCGCCTGCCCACCCGGTGGTTCAGCTCGCCGCCCAGGTGCCCGGCGAGCCTGCGCTGCACCTGCGACACCAGCAGTCCGTTTACGCGGCCCTGGCAGACGTGGCAGCTGCTGCCGAGCGTCACCGACGCGTACGACGTCTCCCACTCGTGCCCGCGCGGACAGCGCCAGCGCGTCGGATGCGAGTTCCGCGCGGGACGAGGCCCGAGCCACTCGATCCCGCGCTCCCGCGCGATCGCGGCGTACCGCTCCGGGGGGATTCGCATCCTCTCGTTCCTGCGGTCCAGCCTGCAGCGAGGACACGCTCGTCCCTGCGAGACCTTGTGGTAGCTCGCCCGCCACGTTCGCCCGCAACCCCTGCAGCGCCATCCCGTCTTCGCGTGCGCGGCGGTCACCAACGGCCCGAGCCACTCCAACCCGGCGGTCTCTCCGATCGCGCGGTACGCGTCCGGCCCGTGGCGCTCGCGGGCGCACCGCTCCCGGTGCGCGGCTGCGGCGCAGCGGGCGCAGCCGCCTCGCTGCTTCATCTGGGCATACGTCGTCATCCAGCGGTGCCCGCGCGCGCACGCCCACTCGGTCGGGTGGTTTGCGGAGGCGGGGTACGTTCCCGTCCACCTGAGCCCGCGCGCGGCCGCGAGCGCGTGGTACTCCGCGGGCTTCGTGCGGTTGGCCTCGTTGCGCCGAAGCACGCAGCAGGCAGGGCACGCGCTCCCACGCTGCAGCGAGTTGTAGATCGCACGCCACCTTCTGCCGCACACCAGGCACTTCCACCACGTCCTCGTGTTGGCGTTGGGCGCCACCGGGCCCAACCACCTCGCGTTCCGCCGACGGGCCATCGCCTCGTAGTCCGCCGGCTCCTTCCGAATCGCCATCGTCCGCTCCACGCCGGGGCGGGCGCCGGCCGGAGCACCCGCTCCATGCCAGGGTCCCCGCCGTCCGGGCGGGCGGACGCGCAGGCGGCACCACCGCGGGGCGGTGCCGCACCCCCGTCCGGGTAGCCGACCACGGGAAACGGCAACGCCTCGGCAGGGGTAGAGACGATGGACAGAGTGGCACGGACGAGAAAACTCGTTGTCCTGCTGGCGCGGGCGCGCGAAGGCGACGAGCAGGCGCTGGAGAGCCTGCTGGCTGAGGTGCACGTGCACGTCCACCGCTTCTTCTCCCGCTGGCTCTATCGGCGCCCCGGCTGGGAGGACACGGTCGACGACCTCGCGCAGGAGACGATCATCAAGATCGCGCGCAGCCTGGACACGCCGCTCGCCGAGAACGACGCCATCCTGCTGGAGTGGTGCACCACGGTGGCACTGAACGCCGGGACCGACTACCTGCGCAGCATGCGCGACGAGTGGGACACGAGGGCGTTCTTCTCGGAGGCTGAAACACTCGGCGCTCTGGATTGGGAGCTCCAGGATTGCGACATTGAAGAGGACGCGGGCGCGCGGATCCTGCTGCGCATCCTGCGCGAGGCGCACGAGGAGGAGGGAGGCGATGCCCAGACCCTGCTCTGGCACCGGCTGATGCAGGGCGACGAGTGGGCCGAAACCGGGGACGTGCTCGGCATCGCCCACACCGCCGCAAAGCGCCGCTTCCAGCGCATGCAGGGCAGGATCCGGCACGCCGTGCTCAGAAAGCTGATCGCGCTGCCATCCGACGAGTTCATCGCTGCCCGCAGGTGGATCGCGCGGCTGGATATACGAGGTGAATACACCATGACAATGACTTCCATCCGGCCGGGATCCCCCACCGATGCCTGATCAGACCGATCCTTCGCACACCAGCTGGCTGGACCGCCTGATCCAGGCGTACCAGTCCGTCACCGGCCGGCCGGGGCGGCCGAAGATTCCCCCGCCCCCTGATCCGGCCGAGTACGTGCCCGACATGAGCCCGCCCACCCCCGAGGAAGAGGCGCGGGCGAAAGCCGCGGCGCGCGAGGCCATGCGCCGCCTCCGCGAGAACAAGTGAAGTAGCTCTTCCGCAACGCATGCAAGCACCGCCGGCAGCTCCCTCGCTGCCTGCAGTGCTCTTTGTTCCTCCCCCGCAGTCCGAGCGAACACGCCCGCGGCATGCACCGAAAAGCCTTGCCGGCAGCGGCGATGCAGTTATCTTCCCCGTTCCACTCACGCCGTTTTTCTCCCTCCGTTGTGCCCTCCGATGGATTCTCTGATCACTCTATTGTGCGTCGTTGGAGCTGTGGTCGCCCTGGTGCTGGCGGCCCGCAGTCCACAGCATCGAGCCACGCTCTGCTTCACCGCGTTGGGAGCGCTCCTGGCAATTCCCGTAACCCGGGCGCTGGCGCCTCAATCGCAACTTCCGAGTGCACCGGTGCCGTCGAGCCCGCTGGCGCAGGAATCACGCAGCGCGGATCCACGAAGCGACGGATTCGGCGCGATCAATTCCTTCGATGAGCCGTCGCCACCAGCCGCACGGCGCCGCTCGAGCCACTCCTCCGATGACGGCGGAGTGGTGGAGCACGTGGCCGAAGCTCCTCGTGGCGAGGCGCCGGCGGAAGACGTTGGGGGAACGGAGATCGCCGTGCGCGGTTCGTGGGCCGGTGCAGACCTTGAGTCGGCGCTGCTTTCTGCGCTACAGGACCGCGCGTGGTCTGGCCTGTCCCACGGTGGACGAAAGCGGCTGTTTGTGAGCGGCGCCGTTCACGACCTGGAACCAATCCTCGGACAGCTAAGCGCCGCGACCGTCTCCGCGCGCTGGGAGCTTCGCTCCGCGTCCGGCACCCTCCTGGCGCAGGGCGCCGCCTCCGATACCCGCGGACGAGGCACGGACGAGAGCGACGCCCGGCTCGCTGCCGTCACGCGTGCGGCGGCCGAGATCGCTTCGCAGGTTACCAGCGGAGCACCCTGACCCTTCCCGGCGCTCTGCTCCATCCATTCCACCGCGCGCGCTTCCAACAATGACCCATATCAGAATCTCAGCACTGCTCTGGCTTGCTGCTGTGTTGCTTCACCCCTGCCGTGCTGCGGCGCAACGTGAGGAGACGTTCGACGAGGGCATCGTCCACATCGCCGAGAGCTTCGCGCCTGCGCTCAACGGGAAGACAGTGGCCGTTTTCGAGTTCCCCGACTTGGAAGGCCGCGTCTCGAACCTGAGCAGGCTGATCTCCGAGCAGCTCACCACAGAGCTCGTGCAGCGAATGGCGAGTCAGGGAACGGTCGTGGAGCGGCGCCAGGTGCGGCAGGTGATGGCGGAGTTGAACCTGCAGAAGACCGATCTCACCGCGGCCGAGGTCGCTCAGGTAGGCCGGCAGCTCGGCGCCGACGCGATTGTTCTGGGGAGCACCACCGTGCTAGGCAACCAGATCATGGTCAACGCCCGGGCGGTGACCGTCACCGGCGGTCGCGTCGTCGCCGCCAGCCGCATGAACGTCTCGGGTACGCCAGAGATGCTCGCGCTGGCGAGTAGCGGTCTCGACGCACCGACACTTGCCCCCCGTCCTTCGACCGCTGCATCGACGTCGGCGCGCACTCCCGCCCAGCCTGCTCCGCCCCCGCCGCCGCAGCCCGTCGAGCAACGTGCGAACGTGGGCGCCGTTACACTCGTGCTGAAAGGGTGCAAGTCGCGGGGCGGCGCCCTCGAATGCGAACTGACGGTCACCGGCACCGAGGACGAGCGTATCAGCATCTCGCATATGGATGTATTCAATGACCGCCCATCTCGGATCATAGACCCTGCGGGAGTCCTTCACACTGTCGACAACATCAGTATCGGTGGCCGGGGCGAGGGTGCCGACCTCGTCGCTGGAGTTCCGGTTTCCGCAGCGATCAGGTGGGAGCAGGTGCCCGATATGCGTGCGATTCCGCTGATCGAGCTGATGGTGTGGTACCGCGAAAACTGGAGCACCGTACGCTTCCGCGATGTTCCCGTCCGGTAAACAACATGCGTACCGCACGGTGACCGTTCCGGCCGGGGCACGTGGCGTCCCACCCGCCACCAGACCTATTGCTGGGGAGATAACGACCCCGCGAGGCGATTGGCCGCTTCGCGAGGGCTGCTGAAGTATCTCCCCCACCAGTACAAGCACCGCCGGCAGCTCACCAGCTGCCGGCGGTGTTCTTTTCTCCCGTATCCACCTCCATGGATCCGACGGTGCCGCGCTCGCGTCCGCGTGCCCGGAGAACGCCGCCGCGCCGCGGCGGGAGCCCAGTACGGCAACACACCGGGACGCGACACATGGAACGAGAGCACCTGCGACCGCCCGCCAGTGATGATGATCAGACCGGCACAATCGAGAACGACGGTGCGACCCCCAAAAGCACGATAGCGTCCGGCATGGCCGACGAAGCCCACGTGCCGGCCAGCAAACCCGCACTCGAGGTGGTACGCGGCGCGGTGATACGCGCCGCCCGCACCCGGTCGGCCCGCGTGGTCGCGAAGGAGGCGAGGGTCGAAGTGGACGTGGTAGAGACCTTCATCAGGGGATCGTCCCCGGATACGACCGCGCTCCAGCGGCTTCGCACATGGTACCGGGTGCATGCCGCTGGCAGCGGATGGGGGCTGCCGAAAGCCACTCCCTGGCGGACGATCGCGCCGTCCGTCGAGACGCTTCGCGACGCCGCTAGGTGCGCCGCGACGGCGCGGTCGACCCGCGCGGTCGCCAGGGAGATCGGGCTCACCCCTCCAGCGCTCGGCAGGTTCACCACGGGTCTCAGCCGGCCGCATCCGTCGACCGTGCGCCTCCTGCGCAGGTGGTACGTGCGGGGGGCCACGGATACGGACGTGAGCCCGGATATCCCGCGCGCCGCGCTCCGGGTGCTGCTGGAAGGCGTGCCCGAGCGATTGAAGGCCTTGGCGAGCGCGCGCATGGCCGACGCGGTCCGCGGGGTGGTCGGCGAGGAGGGCGTGAAACCGCCCGGGTGGACGCAGGAGCTGAAATCGAACTGATGTGGTGCAACCGCTCCCCCGCGAGGTGCCGCACCCGCGTCCGAGTGCCCGGACGACACCGCACGCCCGCGGTGGCCACGGCCCGCACACGGAGACCGGGATGGAGAAGACGCAGCAACCCCCGTCGCCCGCGCAGCACGGACTCGCGGACGCTCGCGCGCGGCTGTATTCGGCCGCGCTCCGCGCCCGGCAGTTCGAGCCGCTCACCCCTGACCAGCTCGTACGCGTGCGCCGCGCGCTGAAGGCCGGCCGCTCGCGGTGCTGCTCCGACGCCGCCCGGCTGCATGCCGCGCGGCACTGCCTGCGCCTAGCCGAGGAGCTGGAAGGAGGTGCCAGGTGAAACGCCGCGCACAGCCGGAACCCGAGAAGCCGCTCACCGGCCGGGAGGCCGCCGTGCTCCTGCGCGAGTGGCTCGACGAGCGGGTACCCGCCGGAGCTCGCCCAGTCGGTGATGGATCAGATCCCTTGGAAGGACAACCCGGAGCCCATGGGATCCCGCAAGGCCCTCTGGTGGTGGTTCCTCTTCAACATCGCCGTGCCGGTCGACATCTCCCGCAGCTACCCGCGCGAGCTGCTGTGACCCAGCCGGACTCTCATCCAGACCATGGAGACAGCATCATGCCGGAACTACCCAAGCCCAGCCTGCACCAGGAGCGGAGCAGCGACCCGCGCGCCTATCAGCGCATGATCGAGCAACTGCGTGACGCAGTCGGCTTCCGCATCGAGGAGACCGGGCTCAGGCCGACGGCGCGCGAGATCGGGATGAGCGCCACCGGCCTGGCGAAGTTCGTCAACGGCTCGGAGCCGCAGATGCAGACGCTGCACAAGATCCGGAAGTGGCACTCCGCCCGCTCCGCGCCGGAGACGGAGGAGACCTGAGCACCGCCAGCACCACGCACGTGCGCCCGCGGGGTTCGTGTGGCAGCCGCGGGTCGCGGTCGGCTCTCAGCTTTCCCCGCCGGAGCCCGAATACCCCGTCATCAGGGGCCTGAGGACCAAGCCTGCTCGCTGGTGCGCGGCCCCGGGTCCCGCTGGCAGCCGCCATGAATCCGGTAACCAGGGCTCCTTCGGCCACTTTGTCCATCTGGCGAATCCGATCCAGCGGAGGAGCCAGCGCCTGTCCCCGGGATCCCCGCCACCTCCGGCGATTCTCAACTGATCCCGCCGACCACCTCTCCCCAGCCGGTGCCGCCTGCGCGTCCGGCCACATGGAGATACCAGACCGCCGGCGCCCTGCCGGTCATTCATCAGCCACACAGCCGGGAGTTCAGATGGAGGACGAGGTGATCACGGCGGCCAACGCGCTGGTCGCGTCCAGGGGACTGCGGCGCACCGCCGCCGCGCTCGGGGTTCCCTATGCGACCCTGCAGGCGTACCTCGCCGGCCGCACGCCGGGCAGTGACGTGCGCGCCAGGCTCGAGGCGTGGTACGCGGCCATGGGCGCCAGGACCGAGCCTGAAGCCGACGGGCCGGATGTGGAAACACTGCGCGCGGGCGTCAGGGAAATCGTCGCCGCGACCAGCGCGCGGGTGGTGGCGCGCGACGCCGGCGTCAGCACCGGCGTGATCAGCAAGCTGGACCGCCGCCTGCCCACCCCTCGGTCGCTGAGCGCGTTGCGGCGGTGGTATCCTCGTCGCCACGAGACCGTGGCGCCGTGGCGGCAGCCCGCGCTGGATACTCTCCGCGACGCGGTAGAGCGAGCGGTACGCGCGCGATCGCTGCGGCGGGTGTCGAGGGAAATCGGGATCACGCACGGCGTGGTGATGCTGTTCATCGGCGGCAGCAGGCCGAGAACGACGACGCTCCGGAAGTTGCACGCGTGGTACATGCGGGAAGGAGCGCGTGACGCGGTGGAACCCCCGGACGACGTCGCGCGCGCGGCGCTCGCGGTGCTGCTGGAACGCTTCCTCGGGAGTGCCAGGGAGAACGTCGTCTCGCGCATCACGGGCGTGGTACGCCAAGCGGCGGGCGAGATGGGTATCGAGACGCCGCGGTGGGCCGCGGACGGAGGAACCGCGGAACCGCCGAAAGAGCCCGGCCTGGGCGCCGGGGGAGCCTGTTAGAGACCTGGTCCCCGAATCCCGGGACGAACCGGCGCCTCGTCCGGGCCAGCATTCATGCCCGTTCTGGCCAACAGAGGCCACGTTGTCCTTTTTGTCCGACCATCCGCGCGGAGCCTGTGACCGAGCCGGCGGTGCCGGGGCCGCGTCCGGTGGCTCGACGCCACCGGAGCGACCGGTGCGCGCGTACCTTCGTCAGCCACCGCGCCACGATGAAGCTTGGATACAGGCTGGGGCCGAACGGCGTCACGCGCGACGAGATCGACGCGTATGCCGACGAGCGGGAGATGGAGCGCCTGCGTAGAACCCTTCGGCAAGAGCTGGCCACCCATCGCGGCCAAGATGCGCTCGCCCGCGAGATCGGTGTCGCGCGGATCGTGCTCCGGAAGTTCCTGGCGATGACCGCCACGCCGCGGCCGAAGAACCTGCAGAAGATCCGGGACTGGGCCGAGAACCGCCCGCCGGTGTGGACGCCGTTCGGGGCCGTGCTCCTGGCCACCGCCGTGCGCGATCTTCCGGGCGACGAGCGGGCCCGCGTGCGCCGACATCTCGCCCAGGCGCTACACGATGGCTTCCGGCGCGCGGGCGTGACAGTCCCCGCGTGGCTGGACGCTGAGAGGCGCTGAGGCTTCGTGCACGCGAGTATAAGCCCGCACACGCTTGAACCCGCACACCCACGTCATCGACACTCCCAGAGTTCGAAATGACGATATTGAGAATTGTCCCATCCAGGTTGACACCTGGACAGGAGGACCATCATTTGTTCGTCTGTTTAGCACGGGTGCGAACGCGCCCCGAAGAAATCCCGCACATCAGGCCGCCCCCTTCCGTTCATTGATGATACCGTCGACTCATGCCTCTGAGCGGGATGCCTTGGATCAGCCGACCACCTCGGGCTGGCCGGCTCGCAACGAAGAGAGGTTCCAGGCGCTGATGCGGTTGGAAGACAACCCGCTTGCGGGGCATGTCCGCACCGCGCCGAAGGACGATCTGCCGGACTCGGTCCTGGCGCGCGCCTACCGGGAACTCTGGTTGGCAGGTCGCTTCGAAATGGCGAACGCGGTTGCAAACCGTCTGTTTGGCGGCCGTCCGGATCTCGATTCGGGCGAAGCGGAACCTGAGTACATGCGGTGGCTGCTCGTCACGGCATACGCTTACGCCCGCAAGTCGCCGTCGCGGGAAGGACCCGACCTGTACCAGAGCACCCTACGGCAGATCCTTCGCGCGCTCCGCGGCTCTCAGGGAGCCCAGGCCCATACCGCTTGGAGATCGTTCTGCTATGACCGCCTGAACGACGCGTGGCGAGAACGGACCCGGAAAGACCCGGTGATGGTCGAACTGGAGAAAGAGGACCCCTCCTCTCGCCAGCCGCTCATGCTCGTGGACCAGGCGATCGAGTACCCGTGGCAGGGCTCCGTCGCGCCCGACCATGAGGAAGAGCTCACCGCCTTTCTCCAGGACCGGCTCCGAGCCAAGGCAAAGGACCCGCTCGTAGCCGAGATCGGCCTGGACCAGTTCTTTGGTGACCCGTCTCCCATCGACGTCCGCGATCCCGAGCGCCCGGACCGGGTGCCGCTGACAGAACGGCTGAACCTGGGACGGTTCCAGGTCCGCCGGCGGAAGGACAAGGCGCGGCTAATCCTGAAGCTCGCCTTGGAGGAGTGGACGGAACACAATCCGCGCCCGTGACGTGCTGAAAACGGTCACAGGCAATACGCAAAGGAGAACATCATGCCGTCCGCCAACGAACCCGTGCTCAACAGCCTGTTCGCACAGATCGAACACGCGTGGGAGGAGCACAGCGACACTGAACTGGTCGAGCAGCTCGCGGACCAGTATCCCGAATACGCCGAGGATCTCTTCGCCTTCTTCAGTGCGATTCTCTCGCGCGACGACGAGCTACCTGCTGGTGCAGGCGCCGCGGCCGTCCGCGACACCATGGCATGGCTCGAGGAGGAGCACGCCTCGGCACGGGCCGAGCGAGTCGGCGCACCCGCTCCGGCGCTGGGCGCGTCCGGACCTTCGCCGCCCCAGGATCTCCTCAGTTTCCTCTGTAGCGAGACGGGTAAGCCACCCCTCGTGGTGATCAACGGGATGGAAGACACCACTTCCGAGCTCCTGGACCTGTTCTCCCGGTATCCACACGTGGTACCTATCGGCGCCCGTCGCGCGGTGGCAGTCAGGGCGCAGCGGGCGCATGGCGTCGATCCAGTGAGGGTTCGGAGGAAGTTCGACGAGGCTATCCCCCTCGCAATGGCTGCATCACGCACCGGCGCGTATGGCGCAGTTCCGGCGAGCTACGAAGAACTGCTCGACCGCGCTGCGCTACCGGCCGATGTACGCGCGCGATGGTTGGCCTTCGCGTCTGACGCAGACACCGAGGAATGAGGAACCTGCAGCACGTCCGTGCCCGCGCGCGGGAAGTCCGTGAAGCGATCGGGTGTGACCCCGTTGGGCTTTTCGAGAGGATGGACGCTTACATCCTCCGCGAGTTCGGCAAGTATCTCATGCCGCTCGCCCCCGAGGCGATGGAGGGCAGCCGCGCTGAGGTATCCCTCACCAGCGTGATGGTGCGGTACGACAAGACGCTCGACGAGGATCCCGGCCAGCGTTTGCTGGTGATCGCCCACGAGCTGGGCCATCTCGAGCTGCACAAGCGCCTGTCCGACCCGACCATCCCGCCGGACCCGCTCCTCGGGTCCGCATACATGGGATCCGGCGCCGCCGGCGTTGCGCGGTACAGCGAGAAGGCCAAGGAAGAGGCACAGGCCAATGCGTTCGCGGCCGAGTTCCTGTGCCCAGGCGACGAAGTCCTGCAGGAGTGGCTCGCCGGGGCCGGCCCGTACGAGGTCGCAGAGCGCCGTGGAATCGCCGTCGACCTTGTCCACGCGCAGCTGGCGGAGGCTCTTTACCACTTCGGAACCGGCCCCAATCCGACACCACCGGACTTACCGGAGCGGGAACCCACCGACGCGCAGAAGAGTGCCGCCGGGGATTTCGGCCATCCGGTGCTCGTCGTGGCCGGCCCCGGAACCGGCAAGACGCGCACGCTGGTTCTCCGGGTCGAGTACCTTCTCCATCGCGGCGTGCCACCCAGCGAAATCCTCGTGCTCACCTTCAGCGTGGAGGCCGCGGACGAGCTCCGTGAGCGGCTGGCGCTCCGCTTCGGTGACGATGTGGCCGATGCGATGGAGATCTCCACTTTTCACGGCTGGGGCTACGTCTTCCTGCATCACTTCGCCCAAGAGGCAAACCTTCCTGACGAGCTCACCCTCCTGGACGAGCCCGCGCAAGCCGAGTTCGTGCTGGACGTGCTCGCCAACGTCGATTGCGACGCCATCCTGGACCTTCGGAATCCGCGCGAGACTGCGCGCAGGGCGGCCGAGAGTATCGCCTTCCTGAAGGACCGTCTGCTCGCACCAGATGATCTGGAGCGGGAGATCAACGCCTGGGTGGCAGGGGAGGGCGAGCCCGACACCAGGCCGGCCATGCAGGCGCTGCTCGCGGTGTACCGCGCGTACGAGGCCGAGAAGGCCCTGCGGTCCGCTGTGGACTTCGGCGACCTGATCATGCTGCCGCGCCAGATCCTGGCCGCCAGCGAGGATCTCCGCGCAAAGGTTGCGGCCAAGAACCCGTGGGTGATGGTCGACGAGTACCAGGACGTCAGCCGGGCCGTGGCCGAGCTGCTGAAGCAGGTCTGCGGGCCCGCCAACCCGCCGTGGGCCGTCGGCGACAAGCGGCAGGCGATCTACCGGTTCCGGGGCGCGCACCCCGAGAACCTGGACGAGTTCGAGCAAGACTTCCCGGGCGCCGTCCGACACGAGCTGGATGTGAACTTCCGTTCCGGACAACAGGTCGTCGATGTCGCCAACGAGCTTGCCGCCCTGATGGAAGACGGGGACCTCCAGGGACCAGCCCCGGCGCGATGGCAGCCGGCCCGCGATTGTCCCCCCGTGGCGCCGCCCGCCGTGGCCATCGCTGAGGCGAACTCCGACGCTGCAGAGCGGGAGGGCATCGCCGCCCAGGTGAATACCTGGGTGCGAGACGGGGTGCAGAAGGCCGACATCGCCGTTCTGGCGCGCAGGAACGTGGACGTACGGCAGATCTCCCTCGCGCTCAACCGGCTGGGTGTTCGGGCCGTCACCACCGGCCTCGTGACGGCGGAAGGTTCAGCGGGAGATCTCGCGGCTGTGGCGGCGCTTCTCGATGCGCCGCGTGCCGCGGTGCCGCGTCTCGTGTACGCGCTGTTCCGGGGCCGGGTGGCGAACGGCACGCTGGATACAGTGATCGAGCACATCCTCTCCGTGATGGACGGGGACGGAGCATTCGAGATGCGCCCGATACCCGGCGGAGACCACGTCCTCACGCGCATCGCGGAAATCCGCGATCGGCTGAACGAGTTGCGCTACTCGGGGGACGGCTGGGCCGTCCTCTGCACCTTCCTCTTCGGCGACGGCGGGTACCTGCGGGACCTCCTTCGGCGGGCAGAAGATCCCGGAGCGGGCCTCGCCGTCGAGGAGGTGGTCACCACGCTTTCCGTAGCGGCGGCGCACCGGTATGCGCACCGCAGGACCCGCGCTAATCGCGCACGCCGGGGGTTCATCGACCGGCTTGGTGACATGCTCTCGAAGGCCACACCCCTGCTCGCGCCTCCGCCCGTGCGGCGGGACGCCGTGCGTGTGATGACCTGTCACGCCTCCAAGGGCCTCGAGTTCCCCTACGTCGCCGTCGTGGGGCAGACCTTTCCCGCGATCGTCCCGGACTATTCCTGGCTGCCCCCCCGGCTGCGGCCCGATCCCGAGGAGGACGCCCGCCAGGCTGATTCGCTGCTGTTCGTCGGGATCACGCGTGCCGAGAACGCGGTCGTGGTGTCGCACGCCCGCACCGCCAGCGGCACGGACAGCGCTCGCCACCAGCGACAGCGCCCACTGCTGTTCGAGCGCTGGGACGCCCGAACGGACGTCCCGCGTCTGGCATGGGAGGGCGGGCGCGCGGAAGCCGAGGTCTTCCGGGCAACCGGCCTCTGGGGTGGCGACTACCCCGAGATCGTTCCCGCCTATGCCGTCACCGGAGGTGGTTGCGGCATCCGCACGTACCTGCAGCGGACACTCAAGGCTGAGTTCCCGAGCGCCGTCGAGTCCCTCTGGCCGATGTACGTCGGCGTAACCCGGCGGGCCATGCAGCAGCTGGTCCGCCACGCCAACGTCACCGGCACACGCGTGGACCACGCACAGGCAATCGCCTTCCTGGACGAGGAATGGACGGAGGTCGAAGGACGCAAGCACCCTCTTCTGCCACTCTACCGAAGGCACGCCGAGGGCAGGGTGACCCGCCTTGCCGACGCATACATTCCGGACGGCGCTGGCGCCGAGGACCTCGTCTCGGAGGTCGAGGTCGCGGTGGGCGAGCACGGCCGACGCGTGCGGACTGATCTGCTCGCCTATTTCCAGCTTCCGGATGGGAGACGCCGGGCGATCGGCCTGGAGGATGGTTCGTTGGCCGGCATGGTGCGATCCGACGGCGAGATCAACTGGAAAGATCTTCAGAAGGGCCGTATGCAGTCGCCGTTCTCGCTGTTGGAAACCGCCGCGCCCGGCGACCTGGAGATCTTCGTGTACTCCGATGCTGACGGACGCCTGTATCGCGCCCGGTGGAGCAAGCAGAAAAAGAGCATGGACGCTGCGCGTAACTCCGCACAGGGACAGGTTCAGCGCGGCGCTTCGCGAACCATCGAGGCGCGAATCAATGAATTCCAGTGCGGCCGGTGCCTTCACCGCGTGCACTGCCCCTACTGGATCCGTCCCGGAGAGGCACCAGCGTAAACGTCCGCACATGGACAGGGGCGCTTCCGTTGATTGAGGGTGTGGGGCCGAACGGTCGGTCCCGCACCCTCAACCTTTTGGGAGAACCCATGAACACCACCACGAAGAAGCCGGAGACGCCCGGCAAGCAGGAGATCGTCATCCACATCGACCAGGAGCAGTACAAGGTCACCCGCGCCGAGATGACCGTGCGGGAGCTGCTGCAGCTGGCCGGCGAGAACCCGGCGGAGACCACGCTGGTCCGCCGGCACGACAACAACGACCAGGAGAAGCTCACCAACCCCGACGACATCGTGCAGCTGAAGAACGGCATGCACTTCGTCATCTTCCACAACACCCCCACCACGGTGTCGTGATGTACGGCCCCGACCGTCTTCTGCGCGACCTTGGGGAGATGGGCTACGAGGCGGAGCGGGTGGCCACCGCTGATGGCAACGTCTACGTGGTCATCCGCGGCTTCGAGGTTCCCATCGGCCGGTTTACCGGGCGCATGATCGACCTTGGCCTGCTCGCCACGCCCGACTACCCGCGGACCGTCGGCTCCTCCATCCACGTGCGCGCGGCTCCCCAGCTCTTCGAGTACGGCTCCGTGCCGGGCGTGCGGAACGTGATCGAGAGCGGCCTCGGATCGGAGTGGAGGTACTGGAGCCACAACTTCGGCTGGACCGGTGAGCGGTCCACTCGCCGCCTCATCTCACAGGTCAACACGATTTTCGCCAATGCCTGACACGCTTCCCAACGAACTGAGCGTCGCCCTCGCAGGCGACATGGACGCGGAGATCGCCGCACACCTGATCCGGGAGGACGGGGACGAGGACGTGCTGTTCGCCCTCTGGACACCGTCGCACGGCTCTACGCGGCTCACCGCGCTGGTACACACGCCGCTGTTCCCGCTGAAGGGCGATCGCCAGCGGCACGGAAACGCGAGCTTCAATCCCCAGTACTTCGAGCGCGCGTGCGCCGAAGCGTCGCGCCAGGGGTGTGGGCTGGCGTTCCTTCACAGCCACCCCGGCCCCGGGTGGCAGGGGATGAGCCGTGACGACGTGGCCGCGGAGCACAGGATGGCCGGTGCGGTTGTCGCCCTCACCAACCTGCCGCTGCTCGGGATGACCGTGGGCAGCGATGGCACGTGGAGCGCGCGCATGTGGGAGCGCACGGGGCCCAGGCAGTACCGGCCGCGCTGGTGCCACGCCGTGCGGGTCGCAGGCGAGACCCTGCGGGTGAGCTTCGCGGACCGCTTGGTGCCGCCGCCACGGTGGCGGGAGGAGTTCAAGCGCACCGTGACCGTCTGGGGCGAGGAGGCTCACGGGACGCTCGCCCGGCTGCGGGTCGGCATCGTCGGGCTCGGCAGCGTCGGCAGCCTGGTCGCCGAGGCGCTGGCCCGCATGGGAATCGAGCGGTTCGTACTGATCGATTTCGACGAGGTGCAGCGCCACAACCTCGACCGGCTCCTGGGAGCGACCCGGCGCGACCTGGGCAGGCGCAAGGTAGAGTTGGCCGCCCGGCAGATCCGGCGCGCCGCAACCGCCGCGCGGGGCTCCATCCGCCGCGTCCCGCACCCAATCACCGAGGAGGCTGGGTACCGCGCAGCGCTCGACTGTGACGTGCTCTTCTCGTGCGTGGACCGGCCGTGGCCGCGGCAGGTGCTCAACCACTTGGCCTACGCCCACCTCATCCCAGTCGTCGACGGCGGGATCCAGGTGCGGTTCCGGCGCGGCCGTTTCACCGGAGCGGACTGGCAGGCGCAGACGGTGGGGCCCGGCCGCCGCTGCCTGGAATGCCTGAAGGCGTTCGACCCGGGCGATGCGGCGACCGAGCGGGAAGGGAAGCTGGACGACCCCTCGTACCTGGATGGCCTGCCGGCCGATCACCGCTACAAGCGGAACGAGAATGTCTTCCCGTTCAGCGCGAGCTTGGCCGCGATGGAGGTGATGCAGTTCGTGGCGCTCGCCACCGGCACCCGCGGCCTCGAGATGGGCGTGCAGCGGTACCGCACCATGCCCGGCATCATGGAGCAACTCGGAAACCAGCACTGCGAGAGCACGTGCGACAGCGCGCTCCTGACGGCGCGTGGAGACCGCGACTTCGTGCTCTACGGCCACGACCACTCGGCCGCAGCCGCACGGAAGCGCCAGACCACACCGGGTATCGCGGACTCGGCTTCACCTCCGTGATCGCAGCGAAGCTGCCGTCTCGGCGGCGACCCGTCTGCCTCCCTTGACCCGGGCCTGCGCACATGAGCAGGCCCGGTTCCGTTCTATGGAAGTAGACCCACACGCGCGTGCGAGCTTTCGCTCCAGCACCTCGTGGGGAGCAACGTGGTTAGCATGGACGAACCGTTGAACGAGGAGCCGATCGAATGCCGGAGCCGCTGCAGTACGTCCCCATTCTGAAGGCCCGCTCGGGCGAGCTCGGTGCGCTTCGAGAGGTACAGCCGCTCGAACGCAATCGCATCATCCCCTTTCTGGATGTCGCTCCCTGGGCTCCCACCAGCGAGGACGCGAGACCGGGGAGGCCCTTCACGCGACTCGTCGGACGGCTCGCCAGCGCGTGGGCTGAGTCCGGCCGAGTGTTGATCGACACCTCGCAGGCCGGAGCGGCCGCATACGAGGACGGCGACCCGCACCATATCCTTGCCCGCGGCGTGACGGAGGACGGGCTCCGGATCGTGCCGGTCATCGCGCCCCACGCGAGCGAACTGGCGCGCGTGCACCCGCTCCTCCTGGGTAACGGGCTCGCGATCCGGCTCCGTCCCGCCAACTTCGCAACACCTCCCGAGCCCGCCCTCTCCAGCGTCCTCGCAGCCGCTGGCGTCACCCCGCATGACGTTGATCTGGTGGTCGACCTGGGCGCGGTCCGGAGCGACGCTGACGAGAGCAGCTACTTCGCTGCCGTGCAGATGCTGGCAGCTGTCGCCCCGCTCGGTGCCTGGCGCACGCTCACGCTCGCCGCGTCGTCGTTCCCGGTCGATCTCCGCGCGATCCCGGGCTCGGGCGAGACCCGTGTTCGTCGCGGTGAGTGGGCCCTGTGGCGCCGCGTGCGCGAAGCCCGGGTGATCCCCGCCGCCATCAACTTCGGCGACTACGGTGTCTCCCACCCGGATTTTCCGGCCGGGCCTATGTTCCAGGCTCCGCCGAACGTCCGATACACCACCGTCCACGAGTACTTCATCGCGAAGCGCCGCAAGCGCGCGCGCCCCGGCGAGGAGCCCGGGCGCGAGCTCGCACGGTTCCTGGTGGGCACGCCCGAGTACCAGGCCTACGGTCCCGGGTTCAGCTGGGGCGACGAAGAGATCGCGCGGTACGCTGCGAAGGAGACGAAAGAGAGGGGATCCGGCTGGGGAGGGCCGACGGAATGGCGGAAAATCGGGACGTCACACCACCTCGCCGTGGTGGCAGCGGAGATCCGCGTGGCTCAGCCCTGACGCCATTCCGTGCGGGTCTTCAGCACCTCGCGCACTGCCGTCCGGAGCGTTGGCAGTTCGAGCCGCTCCGCGAGCGCCGCCCACACGTATGGGGCCGGCCTGCTGCGAACTCCCCGCGCGGCCCCATGCTGTTCCAGCAGCTCCAGCGCTTCCGCGCGCCAGAGCAACTGCGCGACCGAGTACGCGTCCACGGCTGGGTTGCCGACGCCGGCGCGCTCATCGAGGAGATGAACACCGCCGGTCCCGGGCACCGCAACGCAAAGGCCCCACCACGTGGGCACGATCTCGGCCGCGCGCCAGAGATGGCACTCGGCCGCCACCAATGTCACCTGGTCGAACACGGTGCTGTATGCCGCGGCCTGTGCGGGGAGGCGGGAAAGCGTGTCGCGCGCGCTCTTGAGCTCGTACCCATGCAGAGCGCCGTTCACGACCGCGACGTCGATGCGGAACTCGCCGCGATGGATTCCCAGTTCGTCGATGATCCTCGTGTGGGGATCGCCTTCGTACCGGGCGAGTTCGGTCGCGTGCAGAGCGGCGCGTACGTCTGCGTCTCGCATCAGGCTCGAGCTTGGGGGGGAGGGTGTCGCCCGCCGCGCGTGTGACGCATGGCTGGGTAGCTCGGGTGCTCGGACCGGGAACAGGTTACGCTTGCAACCCACCGCGGTGCAAGCATGTCTGAGGGTGAAACCGTTCACCGGTGCTGCAACTTCTGATAGTGCGGCAGCACCTCGCCGCCTATTGCCGTCGCGGCTCTGTGCTGCCTTCAAGCGTTTTGAAAGCCACCGCCACGTCTGAAGTTACGCCGCGCACGTGGCGAGGCCTGGTTCCGTTTATTGAAGCATGGGCCAGTTGCTCGAGCGACCCTGCTATGCGTCCGCTGTTCGTGAACGCGTGATACCACTTGGGGACAACCCCCGGCCCTAGCCGTTTGCGTCGTCGTCCGCACGGCCTCAAGTACACCCAGCGACGCGAGGGCGTCGAGCGCGCCAGCGACGTGCTCGCGCTGGCGTGGGTGCAGCCGAGCCCGCCCGCAGTCCGCATCCTTCTCACCATAGCGCACCTGCGCTCCAACCTCTTCCGCTGGACGCGCAAGGAGGTCGACTGCCATTACCCGGGGCCGGGGAAGCCGGTCACCGGCTTGACGCGGCCGATGGTGTGTCGCTGGCCGGAGCGTTACGATCCAGACCAAACTTTCTTGTGCTCCCCACAGACTCCCCCAGCCGTCGAATGCCCCTTCTACCGCCCCATCCGCAGTTTCAGGCACGAATCGACATCGTCCCGAAGGTGCTCGAATTCATCAGCACGCTGAGCCCGGAAGACATCGTCACCGAGCTCGTGCAGAATGACCTCGATCAGGGGGCGAGATCGACCCGGATCCGCTTCGCGGCCGACGCGCTCATCGCGGAAGGCAACGGGAGGGCCGTCGATCCTGCCGGATGGACGCGGCTCTCTTACCTCCTGGGTGCCGGTGGCGAAGTGGAGGCGAAGCAGGACGGCATCGGCGTGAAGAACCACGGGCTACGGTCCTGCTTCGCGCTGGGCGACGACATCGTGGTCCGATCGGCCGGACAGCGGGCGTTGCTGACGCTCTGCACTCCGGAGGAGCGGCGACGAGTTCTCCGGCCCGGGGCGTGGGTCCACCCGATGCCGGACGAGGGCGCACCCGCGGCGGGCGCGCGGATCGAGGTCCCCCTCCGGAGGCAGCCGCTGCCACGGGACGCGAAGACCGACACGGGCCTCATGGTCCCCACCGCCGACGAGGTAGAACGGCTCTTCCGCATCGCAGTCGCGGAGGCCCCTCACCGCTTTCTCGGCTGCGTGCGACCCGGAGTGACGATGCGCTACGTTCTTGCGCTGGAGCACTGGCGTCTCGGCTCCTGCGTGCTGACCTACTCCTGCGGCCCGCTGCGTCAGCGGGGCCGGTACCGCGCCTTCCGGCGGCGCTGCACGGCGGTCCTTCCGGACGGGACGACCACCGTACGCGAGGAGGAGGCGGTCCTCTTCCAGCCCCGCGTGGCAGGGTTGGGGCGGGTTCCGCGATTCTACCGGGGCGTGTCGGGACCGGTGTGCGAGATCAGCTGGGTCGTAGGCAGGAGCGGCAGGCCGCGCGGTGAGCCGGGTCGGTTCCGGTACCCGATCGCGTATGCAGCTGACGCCGCGCAGGCGCGGACCGGGGTCGGCGCGTCCTTCTCTGCGCCATTCGTCTCCGACACGACGCGCCACGGCCTCGCCGCGGGCGTGAAGTCGCAGAACGAGCCGCTGGTGGCCGCCTGCGAGGAGGCGCTCGTCCGCGTTCTGCGCGAGTACCTGATCCCGGCGTATGGGCTGGCCGCCCTCGCAGTACTGGAAGACCCGCAGCGCGGCGGCTCGGAGCGTTGCGACCGCCTCGTCCTCGCCGCGGCGCGAGCGGGCGCGCTCCCCGCGTCCGACCGTCCCGGGCGGGGGGGCCGGACCGGGGCTGAGAACCGTCCTGGGACGGCGTGCATTCCTGCCGGTCGACCGGGCAGGAGGAGCTTTCTAGTCCCCGCGTTCCGGGCCGGTGGCTCCGCGGAGCCACTCGCGGCACTGGCCCCGGCGGGCTACGCACACCTGCATCCAGATGTGCCTCCATTCGTTCGGGCCTCCCTCGTCGCGCGCCGTCCCAACGAGGGCGAGGGGCTTCCCTACCTCACGTTCGACGAGACGGATGTCGTGGCCCGCTTCTGCGGCAGGACCACTGGCGCTCATGCGTGGGGTTCGGAGGCAGAGTGGCGCAAGGACGTGGCGGACCCTCTCCGGGCCCGCCTGTACTTGGACGTGATCGGCCGGGGGTTCAAGGCGGGGTCCTTGGGGACCACCCACGCCGACGAGATCCGCAGGCTCGCCCTGCTGCCGGACCGCAACGGTACGCCCCGGCCATGGTCTGGGCTGTGTCGCGAGCGGGACGAGATCCCGGAGGTTCCCGGGGTCCCTGCACAGCCAGGGGTCCACCCCGCGCTGGTGGACCACCCGGTCGTGGCATCCAGGATCAGGATCGAGCCGTTCAGGCTGTCGAGCTACCTGGCCAACGCGAACTTCGCCTCGGCCGAGAAAGAGACGCGCGCGCGGTTCTTTGCCTGGCTGCAGAGGAACAGTCGACGCGTCTCGCCGGAAACGATGGCCGCGCTCGCGGCGCAGCCCATCTGGCCCACCGCCGGGGGAGGTTTCGTCGTCTTCGAGGAGCTGTGCGCGGCCGCACCGGCACTGCGGCGGGTGCTCGCGGAGGTCGTACACCTCCCGGCGCCGGCCGTGAGGACGGTCCGCGGCGTACGCACGGATGGCCGCGGCCGCCTGCGGCTGCGGACCCGCCCCCTCGGTCGCGAGCTCCGGGCGTGGTGGGACGTCACGCTGGCGTCCTTCCCGCGGAACCGAGCGCTCGATCGCAAGGAGGCGGCTGCGTGGCGCCGCCTGGAGCGCGATGTCCTCCGGCTCCGTTCGGATCCCGTCATCCGGGCGGAGATGCCGTGGCTGGGCCCGGATACGCCGGCGCTCGCGGCGGACGGGTCGCTGCGGCCCGTTGGCACTCTGCACCTCGCCGGCGGTTCGGTCGACGCGTGCGCGCTCCTCCCGGGGGACAGGCTGGCCGGCGGCATCGCCGAACTGCAAGCGGCGCTCGGCGCACGCACGCGCGCTTCCGCGGAGGCGCTGGTGCGGGCGCTCTCCGAGGATGCCGAGAACGCCCCGGCGCTGTACGCTCGCCTCGCCGCTCTGGATGCTGCCCGCCGGGCGCATGACCTGCCTAGCGCCGACATCTCCACCCTCGCCTTCCTGCCGGTCGAGGAGCGCCTGTACGCGCCACGCCAAGTGGCGCTGCGGGGCTCGCCGGACTACTGGGGTGCGTGGCGGGTGCCTCTTACTCTCGACGGCGCGATGGTCGACCGGCAGACGCACCTGCTGGCCGTCGGGGTAGCGGGGCGCACACCGACGGTGGAGACGTCTGTGGCGTTCTTCCACTGGCTCGCCGTGCAGCCGGAGAACGTCCTGAAGGTCCACCTCGACCAGGTGATCCGGCACCTCCTTCACAAGCACGGGCCGCTGAGCTGGTGGGACAAGCACCCGACGTTGCCCTGCCTGCCGGTCTACGCGTACCGCAGGCAGGTGCGCCTCATCTCCCGCCGGGATGCGCTGTCGCCGCGGAATCTCGCGCTCCTCCCGGACTTCGAGGTCTTGGAAAGGGAGATCATGGAGCGTGACCGCCGGCGCTACATCGTGATCGCGGACACCTCCCGGGTGACGGGGTCCGCCTTCGGGCGGCTGCGGGAGGCCGGCTTGCCGTCGCTCCGGAGCGTCGTCGGGGCAATGGTGTCGGTGAAGACAGAGACAAGCACTGGTGGCCGCCGGGACGAGGGCCTGACGGAGCGCCTCCGTGTCGTCGCGAGCGAACGCTTCGGCGCCGTATTTTGAAAGCGGCTCCAGGAGATGCACCTCCCCGCCGAAGTGGTCCGCCACCAGTGGCTGCACCACGTCCGCGCGCTGGAGGAGGTGCGGGTCGTCCCGGGTCTGCAGGCGTGCTTTCGCCTCGGGAAGGAGGATTACTGGCTGCGGGTCGACAGCGCCGCCGACGTTGAACGGAAGGTCCTCTGGATCTCGGCCGACGCGCCAAGCGCGATGGAGGCGTTCTTCGTCGCGCTGGCCGAGCGCGTATTCGAGGCGGGCTCGCCGCCGTACCTGGCGTACGCGCTCCAGGGGGCGGTCGCGGCCGGATACGTGGTCCGGTTCGATAGCCCCGGCCAAGCGGAGCAGGAGGGTGACGGAGGGCCAGGCGGAGCGGGGAACGTGGACGAAGGCCAGCCGAGTCGTTCGACGGACGTCCGTCCGTCACACAGCCTCGGGGAGGCGGACGAGATGCCGAACGCGCCGACACCTGCGCCGCTGCCGCAGCCGGGCTCGGGCGGTATAAACTCCAGCCGGCGGAAACGACGCGGTGGCGACACCGGCCGTACCGAATCGCCGGAGGAGCGGGCCGCGACGGACCAGCTGAAGGAGAAGCATTATGCGTGGCATTGCCAGGTGTGCCTCGCCTCGGCCGGGCCGTTGCGCCTGGCGCCTCGCGGGACCTACGCGCACCGGCCGCTGCACCGGCGGTCGTTCATGGTCGGTCACCACGTAGATCCGGTCCATGCCGAGGGCGTGCGGTGGGTAAGCAACATCCTCATCCTGTGCGACTACCATCACCGGCAGCTGGGTGACCGCCTAGAGCATGCGGCGATCGCGACTGCTCTCGGGGCAGGCGAAGCACGGCAGGTGGAGTTCGAGGATGCGGATGGAGGGAGCATTCGCGTGGAAGGGACGGTCGCGCAGGTGCAGCTCGACAGCGAGCCGTTTCAGGTATCCGTGTTCTTCACAGCTGAGCACGCCCGGTCGTGGCTCACGGCGTAAGCCCGCAGGGGTTCCATCTGCAGCAGCCTGCGGCATCGCCGATGGTCCGCTGCCCGACGCGCACTGGCACAAGTGTGACAGCGAGTGTGACTGCGTGTCACAGACGGTCGCTTCCGCACACCGCTGAAATCGACGATGACCGCTGACGCATCAGCGTTCCCCAGCGCTTTTCTCACCGATGGCTAATCTGTAAGTCGCCGTACCAAAACAACTTACAAAAACGGCTCTGAGTCGTTGGTGATGGATGTTGGCTTCAGGTCTGACATAAACAACACCGGATCAACCCCTCTCCCTTGGACGTACACTTCGTAATAGAGATCAGGGCGGAATAGCCCAGAGCCTATGTTGTTTCCACACAACGGTTTGAACCTCTCCTTTGTTCGTGAGTGTGACAGGAGCGAGACAGGTTCTGCACACGGCGCCGTTCCAACGAGCGGCGATCTTCGCCCGGCCGTCCAGAGTGGACACAGAGGCTCCTGCCACTGCGTCCACCTTCTCGACCGCCCCCAGGGGCGCTACGCCTGGTTCCCGACGGGCTTCGCGCCCCTCGTATCTTCACCGCGAAGCGATGCCAGTTCCCGGTTCAGGTGCTCAGGGGAGAGCACCTGCTCCGCGAGGCCAGGAACACTTACCCCGGGGACCGGGTTTGCGGCGGTGCGGTGAACCGCCGGATCAAATTCCACGCATAGGTATGCCGCCGTCGCCGAGAACCACTGGTAGCTGTCGTCCATCGCGATGCCGGTCTTCACGGACCAGCCGCCGACCATGGCGATAAGCCTGGGGTCGAAGGCACCCGAACGCTCGCTTCTCCACATCCGGCGGAACGGGTGATACTGGCCCATGACCAGCTTCGGCAACACATTGCCGTGTTGCCGCACGATGGCCTCGAGCGTGTTCATCCACCGCCAGACCATCTCGTTGTTCAGGCACCGCCCAGGGATGAACGGGTGCGGGAAGAGGTAACCGTCAGGGTCGTCGGGGCAGGGGTGAACCCTGAGGTACTGTTCGATCTCGGCCCGGACGCGCCGGCTGATCGGGGTCACGCGGGCGTACTTCTTCTTGTCCGTTTCGCTGGCCCAGTGAATCGCCCCGGCTGGCCAGTCGTCCGCCCAGTCTTCCTGATGGAACCCGCCGGCGCTCGCAAGCGCCGAGCGGACCTGCTCTTCGGTCCTGAGGACGTGCCTCACCCGAAGCTGGCGGATGGCCCCGATCCGTCGGCCGGTTTCGCGCGCCATCACCACCACGAGCCGGAAAAGGCCCTCGAGGTGCGGGTTCGCCGCGTCGGGGTACTGCTCCTGGAGGCGTGCGATCAGATCCGGCTCATGCTTGAGAAGCAGGCGGTAGCGCCGGATGTTCGACACCGGCCGGCGGACATTCGGATCATCCGCCGAGAGGCGGACTCCCTGCAGCGGATCGCTCGGAAAAACCGACCTCCCCTCGTGCTTCAGCGCGCCCACGAAGTTGAGAATGGTCCCGAGTCGCACGATGCCATTGCGGGCACTTCCGTATCGCACACCACCCCAAGACTTCACCGAAAGTCCCTCTCCCTTGATCCCGCGCATCCGAGCGGCAATGAACTCGTCGACGAGGGGCTGGTTGATGTCCGCAACCCGCAGGTCCTTACCCCAGACGAAGCAGAGTTGCTTCATTGCCGTATTCATCGCCAACTGCGCCGTGGCCGAAAGGTGCGGCAGCCGTAACTCGCGGTAAACGTCGAAGACCTCACCAATCGTCAGGTCCACGCCACGGGCGATCAGCCATTCTGCCGAACTCGAGATCGTGATCCCGAGTTGCTTTGCCAACTCCGCCGCGAGCGCCTTGGCGGCGGAGAGCGCCTCCTCAAGGTCGGGCGTTTTCGCGCTGACCCGCATCCGGTCCTGCTGGCCGTCTTTCTCGACGAGCGCCTCCAACTGGAGGTTCGGGGTCCCGCGGCGACGCTTCACGTCGACCGCCACGCCCAGCACCGTCACGCTTTTCAGGACGTGGTCGCCCGCCGCGGCGCGCAACTGCTTACGCTTACTCATCTGACTGCCCTTTCTGTTTACGGGTTTACACTGTTTGTCCGTTAAGGATCTACGTTGTTCTGTTGTCGTGCCCGCATTCTGCGCACGACCGCGTCTGCCGTGACGGCTGGGTTGAAGCGTTTCGCCCCAGACCTGCGTTTCGGAGGCGCTGGTGCACTGGCGAGAGTCTTCCTGGGAAGCTCGCCCCGCAGCACACGGGGTGAGCCCTTCCTGCCGGCGTTCGTCAGCGTCCCATCCGCGATCAGCGCGCGCAGGTGCGACGTGCTGTAGCCGCTGAGCGCTGAAGCGTCCTTCAGCGTCAACTGCTCCATCTGGTGGCGGCTGATCGCCGCAGCGAGCTCGTTCGCGTGCGCCTCGCAGACCTGCGCGAGGGATCCGAGCCCGTACCGCTCCCGCAGGTGGCCCGCTTCCTTCCTCCACGCAGTCACCAGCGCATTCAGTTCTGTCTCTGCCATCCGTACAGCTCCGCCAGCGGTCCGTGGAGCGTACTCGCTCCGCTGAAGTGCCTTTCAGCGGTTGTGGACGCGGGTACGGCACCGCCGACCTCGGCCGCGCTGCGCGGCTCGGGACAGAACTGCGGGAAGGGAAAGAAAAGGGGGGTCGAGTTCAGTTGGAGCGAAGCGTGGTATTCCGAGTCGAATCGAGCGCCTCAGCCGACCCTTGATCCACCCTCATTCCATCCTTCTTTTTTTCTTGTTTTTCAGTTGCGACGAGCGGAAGCGAGACCTTCCTGCGCTAGCACAGCATCGGATGTCATCGAGTGTCACAGAGCTTTTGTGAACGGCATGCATCGGTTATCCCCTGCGCCGTACAGCATTCTGTTCGTTATCGTATTTTTCAGCCGTTTCGCCCAACTTTTTTCTTTTCTTCTTTCGCCGTTTCCGGTCGTACGTCCTCGCCTTCAGGCTCGGGCAAGCGCCGCACTCACATCGAGTAGTACTACCTTCCTTCTTTTCTGGTACTAAAAACATCCAGTAGTAAGTAGTTAACTACTGCAACTACTGCGCGCGTGCGTGTGCGTGCGCCCACGCGCGCGAGGGATCTCGCCCGTATCTCTACCCTAGCTTTTACGACGAGGGCGCCCTGCCCCGCCTCCAGACACTGCATGAGAGCATGAGCACTGCTTTGACCGGCTCCGGAGGATCCGTCTCGGCGGAGATGCTCCCGGAACTGCCCGAAGGGCTCGAGCCGTGGATCACGGCGTGGATCCGCCGGGTCGAGGAGGAGAACTGCGTTCTGCGTGAAAACGGGGCGAAAATCGCCGCCGCGGCCAGGTGCCGGGCCGTCGTCCAGTTCATCGAGGCAGCTCGAGAATGGCTGGACGCCGAGATCGACGTGGCGGAGGCGGCCGAAGCCACCGGGCGGTGCGAGGAGACGGTGCGGCGGGCGGTGCGGAACGGCGACATCCCGGACCAGCGGCCGGGTGGCCGCGGCCGGCACCGGGTCAGGCGGGGTGATCTCGCGGCGCTCGCGCGCCGCTACGACCCCGCTGCCGACGCAGTGGCACTCGCGGGCCGGCGGGGTGGCCGATGACCCCGACAGCTACCGCCGCGTCGGTGTGGAACCCGAGGATGGCAAGAGGAAAACGCTCCGCGCGGAGCAAGGCGAAGCGTGCCGGCGGGCAGAAGAAGAAGTGCTGGTCGCAGTCGGTGGGCGAGTACGGCCTCACCGTCCGCGTGTTCGAACTGTACGCCGGCTCGAATCTGTACCGGTCGGTGTGGGTCGCTGGCCGTGATGGCGAGGAGGGCAGGGAAGACAAGAAGACGCTGGGGCACAAGGACCGCGACCGCGCGATCCGCGAAGCGTACGAACTGATCGCGCACCTGCGCTCGGCCAGTGACGGCGTGCGCCAGGGCGAGATCACGCTCGGCGTGCTGATGACACGCTACCTGGCCAGCAGGAAGCACGCGGCGAAGAAGGAGCGCACCGCGAAGGAGGACGAGCGGAAGCTGAGGCGCGTGGTGGGGTTTCTCGGATCTACGCGGAAAGCCGCTTCGCTCGACGAGGAAGCGGTCCTGGAGTTCGTTGAGGCGCGCCGGCGCGGGGACCCGTCGCTGCTGTTCGTGGCGCACCGCGCCGCCGCGACCAGCGGTGTTGCCGTCCGCGACCGCACTGTCGAAGCGGACCTCGTGGCACTGCACACGATGCTGCGCTGGGGCTGCGTCACCAAGAACAGCGTCGGCCAGACGCTGCTCGCAAGCGACCCGCTGAAGGGCATCGAATTCCCGCGCGAGCTGAATCCGCGCAGGCCCATCGCCACTCAGGACGATGTCGACGCGCTGCTTCGGGCAGCAGGCGCCGTCCACCCGCTGCTTCGGCCCATGCTCGTTGTGTCCGACGGCACCGGACGGCGCAACGGCGCCTGCCGCCAGCTCTACTGGAGGAACGTCCGGTTCGACCTGGAGGCGTTCGGGGCGATCCACTGGCCGGGCGAAACCGACAAGAACTCGATCGCCCTGTTCCGGCCGATCAGCCAAGCCGTGCGCGAGGCACTGCTCTCGATCCGGCCCGTGCGGCCGGACTCGGACGCGCCGGTGTTCCCGTCGCCGCGCAACCGGCGCGAGCCGGTGGGGAAGAAGCTGTTCTACACATGGCTGAAGGATGCATATGCCGCGGCGGGGCTTGAGCCGGAGCCCGGTGGGATGTGGCACCCGCTACGACGCAAATGGGTAACCGAACGGAAGGGTTATCCCCTCACCGACATCGCGGCTGCGGGCGGATGGAAGGACGAGCGGTCGCTGAAGAGCTATATGCAGGACGATCCGGACACTGTCCGGAAGGTGGTGCTGGAGCCGACGCATAAAATCCGGCGAACCGGCGAGCGACGGTGATGCAGGCACAGACCCCTCAGCGGCACGGCTATCGAATCGGCTCGTATAGCCGCGCATAGAGCCACCGCCAGCCGGACGAACGCCGGGGGACGAGGAGCACGCCATATTGCGGCCGTCGAGGGACTCGCCCCGCGTCGATCACTCACGGGGGTGGTGGAGCAGCGACGCCGAATACTTCGTCGAGTGCCTCGGGATCGAGCGCGAACGAGGCAAGCCTCACGCTCTTCGTTCCGAACCTGAAGACGCGGTCGTACGGAACCATGGCGCTAAAGAACCGGCGGTGCAGGAGGTCGTCGTTGAGGTACGCGGCGATATCGCGTCCTTCGACGTGGTCTCCCGCCACCAGCCGGATGTTCTCGTTCCTGATAATGATATTGCCCGAGGCGACGAAGCTGCCGAACTCGCGGAGCCCGCGCACGGGCTGCCCCTTGTACGCGGCGCCCGAGAACATGCGGTTCGTGAGGACGATCGCCGAGATCACCTGCTGGCCGGGGTGGATAGTGAGCCCCGAGCTTCGACTCAGGTACGCGAGGAATTCGGGATCACCGGCGAGTCGTCGGACTCGCTCCAACTGCTTCACGGCCTTGTTCATCTCCGTCAGCGTGCGGCGCAACTCGAACGGGTTCACCGGCAGGTAGACGGACTTGCACTCGAGAAAGAAGACGTGCTCCCGCGTCGCGGCGAGGACGTCGATTTCCCCTTGGTCGCGACCGAAGCGATACCGCTGTCCTTGAACCGCCGGGATCCCGGCCTGATCGAACGCACCACGTAGAAGGACCTCGGCGGGATCGGGCTCATTCGGCTCTTTCAGCCTCGTACGGTGGACGAATATCAGATTCCGCAGGCAGTCGGAGGCGCCGGCGACGTTCATGGGCACCGCGATCCACTGCCCGGCCCGCACGAACGGGAAGTATTGCAGGTCGAAGACCGAGGTCGAGGCCGGATCCCAGGTGAGGTGCTTCACGAGCTCGCGCGCCTTGCCTTCCTCCTCCAGGAACACCGCGACAAGGCCCTCGAGCACCTCCGGCGTGAACACGGGGACCAGCGAGCGGAGGACTGTGTCCGGCTCTCGCCGTGCGAGCCCGTCTAAGTGTCGCCATAGGATCGCCGACAGCATCCGGAACCCTCGCCAGGCACGCAGGATGTCCCATCCCGTGAGATTCCCGACGATCCGGTGCTCCATCAGCGCCTCCGGTTCAATGAGGTGCTGCTGTTCGGCATAGCGAAGGTACTCCGCCTCGCCGCGGAGTACTCCCTTCTCCCTGAAGATGGCCGCGAGCTGTGGGATGAGGGGGAAGTGGAGCGCGACCCGCCGCATCGGCCGCTCCACTAGGCGGAAGACGCCCAGCCGCGAGAAGATCCGGTGCAGGTCCTCCACAACCCGGTCTTCCGGGATCAGCTCCGCGCCTTCGAATTCGCGGGCGGCGTTTCCGACGGCGATGTCCGTTTGGATGTACCCGAAACGCAGCCCCTTCTCGAGCGCCGGGTCCCGCGCGCCGATTCGGGCGGTCGATCCATCCGCGTCGGCGGCACACTCGTAGACCCCGCGCTCCACCAGCACTTCCCACTCGCGATACTGGCGGATGCGGGCGGCGGACGCGAGCAGGGGACCGAACTCGTCACGGCGGATAGCCGTGGCCTCGGTCGGGTAAGCCGCGGCCCGCGGGTCATGCCCGTCCGTCTGCAGGTATAGGAAATAGCAGTATGAAAACGCCTCTCCCAGTTCCTCGATGCTGAACCGGTCCCACTCGTCGCTCGATCCATCGCGGATGGACTCGTGCCTGCGCGCGAAGAGAAGATCGACGAAGGCGAGCATCGACCGGATTCCCTGAGCGCCCGCACGGCGAAGGTCCCCGCGCAGCTGCCGGTAGGCGCTCCTCACGCCGTCGCACACGCGCAGCAGGTTGGCGAGGGAGTGAAAGAACCGCTCGTTCTCCGGGGTCAGCATCAGGCGCGGGGTGGCGTCTAGGACGGATCGCACCAGATCGGCGAGCGTCCCGTGCTCGAACGCATACGACGAGGCGCGAAGAGCTCCCGACTCGATGACGTGTTCCATCATCTCCGCCTGGTCGGACGCGAGGCCTGCCACGAGCCAGTTCGTAGCCCGGCCGGACCGTCCGGTCGTGAGCTCCGCGCGCATCCTCGTTAGCGCGTCGGCGATGTCGCTCTCCGCCGCCGGGCTGTGTCGGAGGTGGTCAAGCAGGTCGGGGCGGTCCTTCAGCCAGAAACCACGGGGCGGGGCGTCAAGCAGTTCGCGAAGCGCAGGCATGCCGTTGTCGATTTCCGTCGGGTGGTGCATCGAGGAACTGCTCCGGCCACGGATGCGGCGCGGAATGGGTAGGGGGCACGCGGCCACGGACGTCACTCACGTATTGCCGTGGAAGGCCCGCTGTGGTGGTCACGCTGCGCCTCGTCCTCGATTATGGAGACGACAGGCCACGCCCCCTTGGTGCTACGGCATAGGCACGGCGGGCCGCATAAGGCGGCTCCAGAGGATCATCCAAAATCCACTTGGTCAGCGTCGGTAAACGGCATACTTCCCACCGCGGACCAACCGGAGCCCGCGACCTCCCGCTTGGGTTGTCCGAGGCCAAGCAATTCGTACCTGTTGTAACCTTGATTTCCGGTATCGTAGCTGTCACGCCCGGAGTGAATTCGGACGGTATCCAGGTCCACCAGTCGCGACAGGGCGCGGCTGACGTCATTCCTGCCCACCCCAGTGTAGTGATTGATCTTTTCGTAAGAGAGACTGGTCTCCCCCGTCTTCCCGTCGCGAAACGTAGCAAGCACGAAATACACTTTCAGGGCGGCCAGATCAGCCTTGGACCGCGCAGAAATTCGTTGAAAGAAGCCCGACCGCCGTAAATGGCCAATCGGTATCATTCGCCACCCTGGCTGCCCCGGCGGCGGATAGCCAGTGACGGCGTATACATGCGTCCTCCCATCCCCGACCTCTGCCCGAACCAGCTTTTGAGAGGTGAGCAGGTCCAGCCCAGGACGAATCATGCTGCGGGAGAGGTCGGCCAGTGTCTCCAGTTGGGTATAGGAGAGCCTCGCACAGCCCAATCCCTCGGATCCTTCACCGTGCCGCACTTCTCCAAGGATCGTCAGGTACAGCTTGAGCGCGGCAATCGACGGGCCGGGTGAGCCAGCCTGGAAGGAACGAAGGGCCATCCGCTCGGAAATCCAGGCGGATGGCATCTTCGCCCACGGCAATCTCGTCCAGCTCATTTGCTGTTCTCCTTCGTCTTCGTAACTGCCACAATCGCCTTCAGAGCGATGCGGCCGACAACTAGGACCGCTACCAACACGACCAGCAGCGCAAACTGAAGGGGATCCAGCTTCGCCAGTACCGAAAGCACCTCCGTTACGTGCTCCATGATTTGTCTCCCATCGCGGGTTGGAAGTGCGCGGGGCGGGACCCCGGCGGTCACGGAGCAAAATTTCGAATGGTCCTGTTCTCTTATCTAGAACAAGTATCGAGGTGTATTTGGCGATTTAGACTAAAGATTTCTAGGTTACATGCGGATTTTAAAGCCGCATTTTTCGGTCCACATGTATCACCATATCGGTTCGTGAGATCCAATTTACCATGCCTGCATTGCCGCCGCTCTCATCTTGCCGACTCCTGAAGCGCAGTGGCCATCCAAGGGACCACCTCCCGGGCCCGGAAGCGCATAGGGCCAACGAGCCGCCACGAAGGGTCCCAACTTGTCACCATGCTCCCGGAGCGCCAGCAGGAACTCGTCCACGGGGGAAACTGCCGAGCCTCGCCAGGATCGCGGCTTCCATGGCTTCCAACTCGGCGAGCGTCGTTACTTCCGCCATCGCTCAACTTGAGTGTGGGAACGCGTCGGGGACCCCCTTTGGTTGTTTGGGAACGAAAGGTTAGGAGTCTACGAGGATAGCAGATGCCTTCATACGCCGGTCGTGGATCGGGGTACTCCGCTGCGGCGGCTCGAACGCCGGACACTGTTCCTCTCCCATCTGCCCTGATGCCAAACAACGTCCACGACGTTCCTCCAAACATGCAGACTGTTGTTGCACGCAGCCGATCAGCATCACCGGTACCCGTTTCTAACGAGTGGTCGGTCGGCGGACCGGTTGTGCAGATGGTTGCTCAACAAGAAACGCGTGACTGCACGGTTGCGTGCGTCGCGATGGTAGCCGGAGTGGATTACGATACATCTCTCGCGGCACTGCGACAGGTGGGCGGGAACAGGTACAACAAATCCTATCGCCTGTGCTACGTCGAACGAGCGTCCGCCCTGCTGGGTCGTCCGCTCCGGAGGCGGCGCCGTGGCCAATACGACCCGCGACTCACGGCGGGGGTGATCTGTATGCGCGGCTACCGGAAGTCCCACGTCGCCGTGCTCTGGTACGGCATCCTCTTCGATACCGATGGGCACGTGTGGCTCCTAAACGACTACTTGGCGCACTGGGGGCCGCACAGCCGCTTCTGCACGCTCCTTGAACTCGAGGACGCGCGGCGTGACGACTACGGCGCAGTGGGGACTCACGCCCGTGCCGGTTTCTCGATGCCCAAGCCCGGACCGTCGAGATCGATCGAACAGACTGCGAGCGGATGATTCACAGCAAATAGAAACTCTTCTCCCACCACGGGATCGCCGAGAAAGAATATCCAGGGCATTGGAGAGATCGTCCCGTTCTTTCGGTCTTCCTTACGCCGGTGCAGCGTCTTGTCGACCGCCAAGTCCAGCTCTCTTTTCACGGCCCGAATCTGCTGCTGAGTCCACCCAGCGGTGCGCACAAGCAAGCGAAACTTGCGTGTCCGGTCCCCCGACACGCCTTGGACAAACGTCACCTCATACCCGTCGGGCCGCGCCAACACGCCGGCGCCGAATAGCAGTGAGCCGAAATAGATCCGACGGTCCTTGAGCCTGTCCCTCACATTCCAGGAGAGCACGCGGAAAACAGTCCCATACGTGTCGCCGCGGCAACCCAGCACACGCAGTGGCTCGTTCCGCAATGCGGGAATCTCGCGGTACAGGCGCGCGACGGCTCGGACACTACCTGCTCGCCGTCTGCCCCAGGGCCCACTTGGTCCTCCAGGGCCGTTCGGTCCGCCTGGACCGGAAGGTCCGTCTGGATCATCCGGATCCGGTAAGTCGGAATCCTCTTCGCTGCCAGGCAGTACAAGCTCATCGATGATCAACCGTCGCCGAACAGATCCGGGACCGGGCGTGGGGTTAGTTGGAGAGAGATCTTCCGCGAAGGGACAGTCCGGTGCGTGGGGATCCCGCTGCCTGAAGTGTGGTTGCAGAAGGTTGTCGGAATAATGGGAGACCAACTGCATCTTGCAGCGACACCGTTCACATTCAAAATCTTTGGGATTTATTGACGCATCATCCAAGAAGTCCTCTGCGTCGTATAGAAGGCCGTTCTTGGTCCAGATGGCTTCCGATGACATCGCGTCGAGAGGCTGAAAGGCACTTTGCGAGGCAAACTCGCCAACTCACTCCCCGAGCCAACGCGCCGCAAAGCTGAAGGCCCTGCACCGTAAACCGGTGCAGGGCCTTCACTTAACCCAGTCGGGACGGCCGGATTTGAACCGGCGACCCCCTGAACCCCATTCAGGTGCGCTACCGGGCTGCGCCACGTCCCGAACCCCGGTTCTCCGCACCAGCAAGCCAGTTCGAAGAGCCGGAAACATAATGCCCTCGCCTCACCCGGTCAACCCGCGCCCGGCAATTCGTCGCGCATCGGCCTCGGGTCATCGAACACCCCTGCTCGCCACCGTCCCCCACGCCGCAGCCTCACCCCTGGTAACGGTCCGCAACGCCATGCGCCGAAACGCCTTGTCCTCGTGGCGCGCTGGAGCGCCCGGTCCGCCACGCTCGCCGTAGCCGGCCATCCACGGCTGCCACGTGAGCATCGAGGGGCCCCGCGGCGAGCCGGCGTCCACCTCGCCGCGCCTGCGCCAGCATCGAGCCGACGCCGCCCATCCCTCCGGCGGCCGCTCACCCCGCGGCATCCGCTTCGCGGCGGCGGCGGCGGTTCTGCTGCTGGAGGTAGTCGACCAGGGCGCGCAGCTTGGGGGCCAGGTTCCGCCGGCGCGGATAGTACAGGTAGAAGCCGGGGAACGGGGGGCAGAACTCCTCCAGCATCGGCACCAGCTCGCCGCGCGCGAAGTAGGGGCGAAAGGTCTCCTCCATCCCGAAGGTGAGGCCCACGCCGGCCACGGCCAGGCGCACCATCAGCCCCATGTCGTTGGTGGTCACGCGCGGGTCCACCGCCACGTCGAAGTCGCGGCCATCCTCCGTGAACTCCCAGCGGTAAGGCGCCACGTCGGCCGAGGGGCGCCAGCCGATGCAGTCGTGCGTGGCGAGCTCGCGCGGGTGCGTGGGCGTGCCGCGGCGCCGCACGTAGGCGGGCGAGCCCGCCACCAGCTGCCGCTGCGGCGCCGAGGCGGCCACGGCGATCATGTCCTGCTCGATCACCTCCACCAGGCGCACGCCCGCGTCGAACCCGGCCGCGACGATGTCGGTCGCGAGGTCGCTGATCGCCACGTCCAGGCGGATCTCGGGATAGGTCGCCAGGAAGCCCGCCAGCGTGGTCGCGGTGAGGAAGCTCTCCGCGATCGACGACACGCTCAGGCGCAACGTTCCGCTCGGCCGCTCGCGCAGGTCGCCGACGGCATCGAGCGCGGCGCCGAGCTCGGCGAGCGCGGGGCGGACTCCGTCGTACAGCCGCTGGCCGGCCTCGGTCAGGCGCACGCTGCGCGTGGTCCGCTGCACCAGCGCCACGCCCAGGCGCTCCTCCATCCGCCGGATCGCCTGGCTCACGGCGGACCGGGTCACGCCCAGCCGCTCGCCCGCCGCGCGGAAGTTCCGCAGCTCGGCGACCGCGGTGAAGACGGGGATTCCGTCCAGGTCGAGTGGGTTCATTAGTGACTCAATCTTACCAGCCTGTGCAGCATTGGCAAGTTGATGATGCCAGCGGATCCGCGCATCGTTGAGGCCACCGGCGGGACGACGGGTGGACGATGGCGGCGCGGTGCCGCGACAAGGCCGGTGGAGACCCAGGATCGGGAGGATTCGGAGATGAGCTCGTACAACACGGGGATCGGGGAGAAGGTGGTGGTGGTCACCGGCGCGTCGAGCGGGATCGGCGAGGCGATCGCGCGGCGGCTGGCGGCGGCCGGCGCGGCGGTGGTGCTGGGCGCGCGGCGCACCGAGCGGCTGGACCAGGTGGTGCGGGAGATCGAAGCCGCGGGCGGCCGCGCGATCGCGGTCCGCACCGACGTGACGGAGCGGGCGGAGGTGGCGCGGCTGGTGGAATCGGCCGTGGAGCGCTTCGGGCGGGTGGACGTGCTGGTGAGCAACGCCGGGGTGATGCCGCTCTCGCCGCTGAACGCGCTCAAGGTGGACGAGTGGGACCAGATGGTGGACGTGAACCTGCGCGGCGTGCTGAACGGCATCGCCGCCGCGCTCCCGCGGTTCGAGGCGCAGGGGGCGGGGCACTTCGTGAACGTCACCTCGGTGGCGGACCGGGGCGTCTTCCCGACCTCCGCCGTATACTCGGCGACCAAGCACGCGGTCCGCGCGCTCTCCGAGGGGCTGCGGCTGGAGGTGGGCGGCAAGATCCGCGTGACGCTGGTCGCGCCCGGCGCCACCGAGTCCGAGCTGGCGAACGGCATCTCCGACCCGGAGCTCCGCCGCGTGGCCGTCGAAGGGTTCCGCGCGCACCTGATCCCGGCGGACGCCATCGCCCGCGCGATCGAGTTCGCGATCGCGCAGCCGGCCGAGGTGGACGTGAACGAGCTCGTCGTTCGCCCGACGGCGCAGGAGTACTGACCGGCGGCCGCTCGCGCGGCGACGATTCTACGGATGTGACCACGGAGCCACGCGAGACACGGAGCACACGGCGAGCGCGGAGTTCGACCGCGCCCCCCGTGCCCCTCCGTGGCTCCGTGTCCACGGCTTTTGCGTTTCCGCCCGCGCGAGGGCTCGCCAAGCGCACGGGCGATCGTCATCATCCCGAACGATCGAGCCGTTCCGGGATTTGCACTGGAGAGAGATCCGATGAAGCCGTACGTGATCTGCCACATGGTGTCCGCCGTGGATGGCCGCATCCTCCCCAACCTGTGGCACCCACCGCTCGCGGACCGCGCGCTGTACGACAGGCTGCACGAGGAGATCGGCGGCGACGGGTGGCTGGTGGGGCGGGTGACCGGGGCGGAGTTCGCCGAGCGCGATGCGCCGTATCCGGCGGACGCCGATGCGCCGTTCGGGCGCGAGAGCTGGTTCGCGCGGAGGGACGCGGACGGGTGGGCGGTGGTGCTCGACGCGTCGGGGAAGATCGCGTGGGGGCGCGCGGACGTGGGTGGCGACGCGCTGGTGGTGGTGCTCACCGAGGCCGTGCCGGACAGCCACCTCGCGGGCCTGCGGCAGGACGGCGTGTCGTACATCTTCGCCGGCGAGCGCGAGATCGACCTGCCACTCGCGCTGGAGACGCTGAACCGCGAGCTCGGCATCGAGCGGCTGCTGCTGGAGGGCGGCGGCGGGGCCAACGGCGCCCTGCTGCGCGAGGGGCTGGTGGATGAGCTCAGCCTGATCATCGCCCCCAGCGTGGAAGGGGTGCCCGGCGGCCCCGCCGTGTTCGACGTGAACGGCGGGCCGGGGAAGATGGAGGGGATGGGGATGTCGCTGGAGAGCTGCCAGGTGCTGGACGGCGGCCTCGTCTGGCTCCGCTACCGCTTCTCGTGGGGAGGATGATCCATCGGATCGCGTTGACCTGGAACGGAGGATGGTGACCCGACGCTCCCGCGCCGAGCGCGGCCGGCGAGGCGGGGAGCGGCACGATCCGTGGCGCGATGCGCATCAATCGTGAGGGGTGTGTTTCATGGCGGGTCAGCGGCACGTGAGCGTGCCTGCGCCGGCAGCCAGGAACGCGCATCAGCCCCGCCCCGCCGACATGCGGTCCGAAAACGGCTGGAGAAGACGCGACACGTGCAGCGCCGTGCGCGCCCATCGAAGCATCCCTCCAGGCGCCGATCGCCCGTGCTGGCTGGTTCTCGCCCAATCCGCATTCCCCGAAGACCACCGTCCCGGGCCCGCGCCGCATCTCCTGGATGATGTAGCGCAGCGCCTGTTCGGGCCGGGCCTCGAGGGTCATCCCTCAGCGCACGGGTGACGTTTTGTCCACGGCACGCAAACGGCATCTGTCGGGCTCATTCGGGAAGTCCAGATGCAGCAGAGTTGCAGCGGGGGCGGTCCGTCCGGGCCGCCCGCCCACACCGTACGCGACCCGGGAAAACGAATGCCGCGCACCCGTCCCACGCCCCTGTTCCTGCTCGCCGTGGCCATCGCCGCGTGCTCCGAACCCACCACGCCGCTCGCGCCGGTGGGTGGAGCCCCTGGCGCCGGCGGCGGCGCTCCGATGCACCGCCAACGTCCGCTCCGGCGCGGTGACCTGCGCGTCGCCCACGGCGGAGGGCGCCGCCCGGCGCACCATCCTGGGCGGGCAGGACCTGAACGTGAAGCTGGCTTCCAGCAACGTATCCTACAGCACGGCCGACGGTGGCGTCCTCTCTGCCGACATCACCGTGCAGAACCTGCGCGGCGAGGCGATGGGGGGCGAGAGCCCGGTCCGCGTCTTCTTCCACGTCGCGCCGGTGGTGGTGGATGGCACCGGCGAGGTCACCGTCCGCAACGCCGACGGAGTGGAGACCATCACCGGCACGCTGCAGCCCTACTTCGCGTATCCGCAGACGCTCCTTCCGGGCGAGACCTCGGCGCCGCGGCGGTGGGAGTGGAGCGTTCCCGCATCGGTCACGCAGTTCATCTTCACCGTATACGTCGACGCGCCGCTCGCCGCGGCACCGTCCAGCGCGGGGCTGGCGTTCCGCTCCATCACCGCGCACGGCGAGAATGCCTGCGGCGTCACGCTGGCCGGCGAGGGATGGTGCTGGGGACACACGGCGTACGGGGAGATCGGCGCGGGCGCGGCTCTGATCCCGCAGGGCGCCGCCTATCGCCCGGTGCGCGTGGCGAATGGCCCGTGGGAGCAGATCGCCACCGGCGAACATGGCGCCTGCGGGCTCAAGCAGGGGCTGGCCTGGTGCTGGGGAACCGACGTCCAGGGGGCGCTGGGGACAGGCACCGTCAGCAGCGGGTGCGGCGGCACGGCGGACTACAACGCGGGGTGCTCGGCGCTGCCGGTGAAGGTGACGGGCGAGCTCATCCCGGGCCAGACCGCCGGCGGCCCCGAGGTGGTGTTCACGCAGATCTCCGCGGGCGGCCAGATGGCCCGCAACTACGGAGTCCCTTATGGCCACTTCACCTGCGGGCTGAACGCGGGCGGCCACGCCTTCTGCTGGGGGAGCAACACCGCGGGCGCGCTGGGGAACGGGCACCAGTATCCGGCGGCCAACCCCGCGCCCGAGCGCGTGGCGGGCGATCACGTCTTCCGGCAGATCGCCGCCGGCACCTGGCACACCTGCGCGGTGGACGACCAGGGGAAGGCGTGGTGCTGGGGGCTGGCAACCTCGGGCCAGCTCGGCTACCCGGCACCGGCCGGCGGAATGGGGCTGGTGCCCGGCGCGGTGCAGGGCGGCCATACCTTCCGCCAGGTCGCGGCGGGAGGCGGCGCCACCTGCGGCGTGACCGTCGAGGGCGAGGTGTGGTGCTGGGGGAGCAACGGCTACGGCCAGCTGGGGACCGACGCCGCGATGGGCACCTGCAACGGCTTCGAGTGCTCGATCGAGCCCGTGAAGGTGGAGAGCGACCTGGAGTTCGCGCAGGTCACCGTGGGCCACTTCCACACCTGCGCCATCACCGTGGATGGCGAGGCCCTGTGCTGGGGGCGCGACACGCAGCTCGGCGCCGGCCCCGAGGGCGAGAACACGCGGCCCTGCTCGTCGAACGACGTGGTGAGGTGCGCGTACACGCCGGTGAAGGCGCGGACCTCGCAGCGCTTCGTGCAGATCGCGGCCGCCCGCCAGGCGACCTGCGCCATCGGCCGAAGCAACCGCAAGGTCTACTGCTGGGGGGTGGATGCCTACCCCCAGGCACAGGGCCTGGGCCAGCCGAGGTACGTCCCCACGCAGATCGTGGAGCCCGCGAGCTGACGCAACCGCGGAGCAGGCTCCCGCAAACGAGTTCACATCCGTAATCGCCCACCGCCGCATCGGGCGAATCGTGCGCTGCGTCCACGCTGAGCGGCGGTTCGGAAGAAAAGGCCCGGCAACTCCTCGGTTGCAGGGCCTTTCTCCCTGGATGTCTCGCGGACGTACGACATGAGTCATCCCGAATTTTGGCGAAGAGCCATGAAGGGTGAGCTGGTACAGAGCCAGAGGTAGCTGAGGGCGATACGAATACGGTAAAGCGGAGTCGGGCAAACCCGGCTCCGCTTTCCTGT
>Ga0247773_1000004_pt1 | contig 113934 bp, 37 predicted proteins | sample UWRJL092311B6_FD_179934 | JGI IMG/M metagenome (GOLD analysis project Ga0247773, IMG submission 179934) | Plant litter microbial communities from Arlington Agricultural Research Station in Wisconsin, United States - UWRJ-L092-311B-6 | ecosystem: Environmental > Terrestrial > Plant litter >... | reverse complement strand
GACGCCCGACAACCTGACGCACCTGATCTACACCTCGGGGTCCACCGGCCGTCCCAAGGGCGTGATGATGGAGCACCGGGGCGGGGTGAACCGCTTCGTGTGGATGCAGCGGCTGCACCAGCTGGGGGTGAACGACGACGGCGCGATGCTGCAGAACAGCTCGTTCAGCTTCGACGCCTCCGTCTGGGAGCTGCTGTGGCCGCTGAGCTCGGGGGCGCGCGTGGTTCTCTCTCCCCCGCAGGCGCACCAGGACCTGGACGGGCTGGTGGAGACGATCCGCCGGGAGGGCGTGCGGGCTGCGTTCTTCGTCCCCTCCATGCTGCAGCTGCTGCTGGAGAACGGCGGGGTTGAAGACAGCGGGCTGCGCCGGGTGATGTGCGGCGGCGAGGCGCTGCCGCCCGCGCTGGCGCGGCGGCTGGAGGAGGTGCTGCCGGGGGTGGTGCTGTTCAACATGTTCGGCCCGTCCGAGGCGTCGCAGGCGGTGATGGGGCGGGTCCACGTGCGCGAGGGCGACACGACGGTGCCCTTGGGACGGCCCAACCCCAACACGCGCGTCTACATCCTGGACGCGAGCGGGGCGCCGGTGCCGGCCGGGGTGGTGGGCGAGCTGTACATCGGCGGGGTGCAGATGGCGCGCGGCTACCAGGCGCGCCCGGCGCTCACCGCCGACCGCTTTCTTCCCGATCCCTTCGGCCGCGAGCCGGGGGGCCGTCTCTACCGGACGGGCGACCTGGGGCGGTGGCGGGCGGACGGGCGCATCGAGTACCTGGGCCGCGGCGACCTGCAGGTGAAGGTGCGCGGCTTCCGCATCGAGCTGGGCGAGATCGAGGCGCGGCTGCTGGAGCACCCCGGCGTGCGCGAGGCGGTGGTGCTGGCCCGCGAGGACGCGCCGGGGGAGAAGCGGCTGGTGGCCTACGCGGTGGGCGACGAGGAGGCGGTGACGGCCGAGGTGCTGCGGGCGCACCTGGGCGAGACGCTGCCCTCGTACATGGTGCCCGCCGCCTACGTGCGGATGGACGAGTTCCCGCTGTCGCCCAACGGCAAGCTCGACCGCGCCGCCCTCCCCGCGCCCGAGGGAGACGCCTACGCGCGGCGGGGCTACGAGGCGCCGGTGGGCGAGGCCGAGGCTGCGCTGGCCGAGATCTGGGCCGAGCTGCTGGGGCTGGAGCGGGTGGGCCGCTGGGACAACTTCTTCGAGCTGGGCGGGCACTCGCTGCTGGCGGTGCAGGTGATCTCGCGGCTGCGGCGGCGCGGCCTGCACACCGAGGTGCGGGCGCTGTTCACCGCGCCCACGCTGTCGGCGATGGCGGCCGAGGTGGGCGGCGAGTCGCGCGAGGTGGAGGTGCCGGCCAACCGGATCCCCGCCGGGTGCGGCCGGGTCACGCCCGAGATGCTGCCGCTGGTCGACCTGGCGCAGGAGGAGATCGACCGCGTGGCCGCGGGCGTGGAGGGCGGAGCCGCGAACGTGCAGGACATCTACCCGCTGGCGCCGCTGCAGGAGGGGATCCTCTTCCACCACCTGATGACGCGCGAGGGCGACCCGTACCTGCTCGCCTTCCTTTCCAGCTTCGACAGCCGCGAGGCGCTGGACCGGCACCTGGACGCGCTGCGGGCGGTGATCGCGCGCAACGACATCCTGCGCACGTCGGTGATGTGGGAAGGGCTGCGCGAGGCGGTGCAGGTGGTGTGGCGCCGGGCGCCGCTCGTGGTGGAAGAGGTGGAGCTGGAGGCCGGGGAGGGCGACGCGGCGGAACGGCTCTACGCGCGCTTCGACCCCCGGCACCACCGGATGGACGTGCGCGAGGCCCCGCTGATGCGCGCCCACGTGGCGCACGACCCGGCCGGGGGCCGTTGGCTCCTCCTCCTCCTGCGCCATCACCTGATCGGCGATCACACCACGCAGGAAGGGGTGCAGGCCGAGATCGACGCGCACCTGGCGGGCCGCGGGGACGCGCTCCCCGCGCCGATGCCCTTCCGCAACCACATCGCGCGGACGCGGCTGGGGCTGGGCAGGGCCGAGCACGAGGCGTTCTTCTGCGACCTGCTGGGCGACGTGGACGAGCCGACGGCGCCGTTCGGGCTGCTGGACGTGCGCGGCAGCGGAACGGGGATCGCGGAGGCGCGGCTGGAGGTGGACGCGCGCCTCTCGGCCCGGCTGCGCGAGCGGGCGCGCATGCTCGGCGTGAGCGCGGCCACGCTCTGCCACGTGGCGTGGGCGCAGGTGCTGGCCCGCGTCTCGGGGCGCGACGACGTGGTGTTCGGCACGGTGCTGCTGGGCCGGATGCAGGGCGGCGAGGGCGCCGACCGGACCATGGGCCCGTTCATCAACACGCTCCCCATCCGCGTGCGACTGGGCGAGGTGGGGGTGGAGGCCACCGTGCGCGAGACGCACGCCGTGCTGGCGAAGCTGCTGCGCCACGAGCACGCCTCGCTGGCGCTGGCGCAGCGGGCCAGCGGGGTGGAGGCGCCGGCGCCGCTGTTCACCTCGCTGCTCAACTACCGGCACAGCGCCGCCAGCGTGCGCGCGGCGGCCGTGGCCGCCGCGGCGGGAGACGGGATGAGCCGGATCCTGGGCGAGGAGCGCTCCAACTACCCGCTCACGCTGTCGGTGGACGACCTGGGCGAGGGCTTCTGGCTTCGCGCCAAGGTCAAGCCCGAGGTGGAGCCGCGGCGGGTGTGCGCCTTGATGCACACGGCGCTGCAGGGGCTGGTGGACGCGCTGGAGACGGCGCCGGAGCGCGCGGTGGGCCGCATCGACGTCCTCCCCGCCAGCGAGCGAGCGCGGGTGCTGGACGAGTGGAACCGCACGGACGCGGCGTATCCCGCGGTCTCCGCCATCCCCGAGCTGTTCGAGGCGCAGGTGGAGCGCACGCCCGACGCGACCGCGGTCGTCTTCGCCGGCGCGCACGTCAGCTACGCCGAGCTGAACCGGCGCGCGAACCGCCTGGCGCACCACCTCCGCGCGCTCGGCGTGGGGCCGGACGTGCGCGTGGGGATCTGCGTGGAGCGCAGCCTGGAGATGATGGTGGGGCTGCTGGCGCTGCTGAAAGCCGGCGGGGCGTACGTGCCGCTGGACCCCGGCTACCCGGCCGAGCGGCTGGCGTACATGCTGGAAGACAGCGCCCCGGCGGCTGTGCTCACCCAGTCGCACCTGCGCGACCGGGTCGACGTCGCCGGCGTGCCGGTGATCGAGCTGGACGACCCGTCCGCGTGGGCATCGGAGGTGGACATCAATCCGATGCGCGATGGTCTGACGCCGGATCACCTGGCGTACGTGATGTACACGTCGGGCTCCACCGGGCGGCCCAAGGGCGTGGCGGTGCGGCAGCGCAACGTGGTCAACCGCCTCTCGTGGATGCAGCGCGACTGGGGTCTCGCGCCGGGCGACGCGATCCTCCAGAGCACCACGCTCAGCTTCGACGTGTCCGTCTACGAGGTCCTCTGGCCGATCAGCATGGGGGGCCGGGTGGTGCTGGCGCGGGCGGACGGGCATATGGACCCCGGGTACCTGGTGGACGCGATCCAGACCGAGCGGATCAACATCGTCAACTTCGTCCCCTCCATGCTGCAGCTGTTCCTGGAGCATCCCCAGGTCGAACGCTGCACCTACCTCCACCGCGCACCATGCGGCGGCGAGGCGCTGTCACCCACGCTGGCGCGGCGCTTCCGCGAGCGGCTGCCGTGGGTGTCGCTGCACAACCGCTACGGCCCGACGGAAGCCGCCGCATCCGTCACGCTCCGCGTCGGGGACGAGGTGCGCGGGGGGAGCCCCGTGCCGATCGGCCGGCCGGTGGCGAACACGCGCGTCTACGTGCTGGACGCTCGCGGCGAGCCGGTGCCGGTGGGAGTCGCGGGGGAGCTGTACATCGGCGGCGTGGGGGTGGGGCGCGGCTACCTGGACCGGCCGGAGCAGACGGCGGAGCGGTTCGTGGCCGATCCGTTCAGCGCGGAGCCGGGAGCACGGCTGTACAGGACGGGGGATCTGGCGCGGTGGCTCGCGGACGGGACCGTCGAGTTCCTGGGGCGGACCGACTTCCAAGCCAAGGTGCGCGGCTTCCGCATCGAGCCGGGCGAGGTGGAGGCGCGGCTGGTGGAGCACGCGGCCGTGCGCGAGGCCGTGGTGCTGATCCGCGAGGACGCGCCGGGCGACAAGCGGCTGGTGGCCTACTACGTGGGCGTGAACGGGGGGGTGGAGGTGGAGTCGCTGCGGACCCACCTGGGCGAGCGGCTTCCCGACTACATGGTGCCCGCGGCCTACGTGCGGCTGGAGCGGCTGCCGCTCACGCCCAACGGCAAGCTCGACCGCGGAGCCCTTCCCGCGCCCGAGGGCGACGCCTACGCCTCGGAGGCCTACGAGGCGCCGGTGGGCGAGACGGAAGCCGTGCTGGCCGGGATCTGGGCCGAGGTGCTGGGGCTGGAACGGGTGGGCCGCCGCGACGACTTCTTCCGCCTGGGCGGGCACTCGCTCCTGGCGGTGCGCGTGGTCTCGCGGGTGCGGGAGCTCCTGGAGGTGGACGTGGCGCTGGGCGAGCTGTTCACCCGCCCCGTGCTCAGCGACTTCGCCCAGGAGATCGTGGACGCGCAGCTGGCCCAGTTCGACCCCGGGGAGATGGCGGAGCTGGCGGCGCTGCTCCGCGACTCCACCGCCGGATGATGGGCGCGGCCGCCATGCCCCCGTGCGGGGCCCGACCCCTTCCCCCGCCTTCGTGGCGGCGCGCACCGCTCCGTATGGATCGGTGCGAGCAGGTGTTTTCCGCGCGGCACCGCGATGTGCGCGACTCCCTTTCTCCCGCCGCGCCGCGCGGGTGGATGCGTGCGCCGGCCGCTCGGGCTGAGTCGAGCGCGCGAAGCCGGGCCCGCGTCCGGCGGCAGCCGCGCCGCGGGGCGCAAACCGCCGTGAGCGCACCGCCTCCATCGACCCCGTTCTTCGGGGCGAGGAGACCCATGCCTGTTCGGCTCGTCCGCATCTCTGGAACGTGCAAGCCATGAGCTCCACCTTGAAGCTGACCGACCTGACGCCGGCCGAGCGCCTCGAGCTCCTGAAGATGGCCCGGGCTCGCGACCTCGAGCGCAAGAAGCCGGAGCTCCCGCCGATCGAGCCCGCCGCCCGCGACGGCCGGCTCCCGCTGTCGTTCGCGCAGCAGCGGCTGTGGTTCCTGGAGCAGCTGGGCGAGCTGGGCAGCACGTACCACATCCCCAAGCGCCTGCGGCTGCGCGGCGAGCTGGACCGGGCGGCGCTGGCGCGCGCGCTGGACGGCGTCGTTGCCCGCCACGAGGCGCTGCGCACCACGTTCACCGAGACCGGCGGCATCCCCGAGCAGCGGATCGCCCCGCCCGACGTGGGGTTCCTGCTCGTCGACCACGACCTGGAGGGCAGGCCCGACGCGCATGCCGAGCTCGAGCGGCTGATGGTGGAGGAGGTGCGCGAGCCCTTCGACCTGGAGCGCGGGCCGCTGGTGCGCGGGCGGCTGATTCGGCTGGCGGCCGACGACCACGTGCTGCTGCTCACCATGCACCACATCGTGGGCGACGGCTGGTCGAGCGGCGTGCTCTTCAACGAGCTGTCGGCGCTCTACGCCGGCTATCGCGAAGGGAGGGAGGCGCATCTTCCGGCGCTCCCCGTCCAGTACGCCGACTACGCGGTGTGGCAGCGGCGGTGGGTGGAGGGCGAGGTCCTTCAGCAGCAGGCGGAGTATTGGTCGCGCACGCTGGCCGGCGCGCCGGAGCTGTTCGAGGTGGCCACCGACCACCCCCGGCCCGCCGAGCAGGACCACGCCGGCGCGCAGCTGCGCCTGGAGCTGAGCGAGACGCTGACCGCAGGGCTCCGTGCGCTGTCGCGACGGCACGGCACCACGCTGTTCATGACGCTGCTCGCCGGGTGGGCCGTGGTGCTCGGCCGGCTCTCGGGGCAGGACGACGTGGTGGTCGGCACCCCCACCGCGGGCCGCGGGCGCAGGGAGATCGAGGGGCTGATCGGCTTCTTCGTCAACACCCTGGCACTCCGGCTCGACCTGGCCGGCTCGCCCACCGTGGCGGAGCTGCTGGGGCGGGTGAGGGAGCGCACCGTGGAGGCGCAGCGCAACCAGGACATCCCCTTCGAGCAGGTGGTGGAGCGGGTGGACCCCGTGCGCAGCCTGGCGCACAACCCGCTCTTCCAGGTGCTGTTCGTGTGGCAGAGCGCATCCGGGGGCGAAGGGGTGTCGCTGCCGGGGCTCGCGGTGGAGGGGGTGGAGGAAGGGCCCCTGGCCACCACGGCCAAGTTCGACCTGGCGCTGGCGCTGTGGGAGGGCGACCGGATCGCGGGGAGCGTGACCTACGCCACCTCGCTCTTCGAGCGGGCGACGGTCGAGCGCTACGTGGGCTACCTCCGCCGCGTGCTGGAAGGGATGGTGGCCGACGACGGCCAGCGCGTGGAGCGGCTGGCGCTGATGCCGGCGGGCGAGCGCTCGCGCGTGGTGGAGGAGTGGAACCGGACCGAGGCGCCGTATCCGGGCGAGTCGTGCATCCACGAGCTGTTCGAAGCCCAGGTGGAGCGCACGCCCGACGCGACCGCGGTGATCTTCGAAGCGGAGCACCTGAGCTACGCGGAGCTGAACCGGCGGGCGAACCGCCTTGCGCACCACCTCCGCGCGCTGGGCGTGGGGCCCGACGTGCGCGTGGCGCTGTGCGTGGACCGCAGCGTGGAGATGGTCGTCGGGCTGCTCGCCGTGCTCAAGGCCGGCGGCGCCTACGTGCCGCTGGACCCGGGCCTCCCCGCGGAACGGCTGGCCTACATGCTGGCCGACAGCGCGCCGGCGGCCGTGCTGACGGTGGACGAGCTGCGCGACCGCGTCGACACCGCGCAGGTGCCGGTGCTCGTGCTAGACGCGGCCGCGGCCGTGTGGGCCTCGGAGTCGACCGCCGACCTGGAGCGGGGCGCGCTCACGTCGGCACACCTGGCCTACGTGATCTACACCTCCGGCAGCACCGGCCGGCCCAAGGGAGTGATGAACACGCACCGCGCCGTGGCGGGGCTGCTGGCGGCCAGCCAGGAGATGTGGAAGCTCGGCGCGGGCGACGTGGTGCTGCAGAACATCCCCTACAGCTTCGACGTGTCGGTGCGCGAGCTGTTCTGGCCGCTGGCGGCGGGCGGCCGGGTGGTGCTGCCCAGGCCCGGCGGGCACCGAGACATCGCCTACGTGATCCGGACGATCACGCGCGAGCGGATCACCACGGCCAGCATCGCCGCGTCCACCCTGCCGGTGTTCCTGGGACACCCCGAGGCGGCGGCGTGCGCCGACCTCGCACGGGTCCTCTCGGGCGGCGACGCCCTCACGCCCGCGCTGGTGGAGCGCTTCTACGCGCGTCTGCCCAACGCCACGCTGTACCACATGTACGGGCCGACCGAGACCACGGTGGCGGTCACCGGCGGGCCCAGCCGGCCGGGTGAGTCCAACGGGCGCGTGTCCATGGGCGGGCCGGTGGCGAACACCCGGGCCTACGTGCTGGACGATTTCGGCGAGCCGGTGCCGGTGGGGGTGGCGGGGGAGCTGTGCATCGGCGGCGCGCAGGTGGCCCGCGGCTACCTGGGCGCGCCCGAGCAGACGGCCGAGCGCTTCGTGGCCGACCCGTTCGGCGAGCTGGGGGGCCGGCTGTACCGCACCGGCGATCGGGTGCGGTGGCTGTCCGCGGGCACGCTGGAGTTCCTGGGGCGCACCGACCAGCAGGTCAAGGTGCGCGGCTACCGCATCGAGCCGGGTGAGATCGAGGCGCGGCTGGTGGAGCACCCCGGCGTGCGCGACGCGGCGGTGGTGGCGAGGGAAGACACGGGCGAGAAGCGGCTGGTGGCGTACGTGGTGGGCGACGAACGGGCCACGGCCGACGTGCTCCGCGCGCATCTGGGCGCCACGCTCCCGGGGCACATGGTGCCGGCGGCCTTCGTGCGCGTGGAGCGCCTGCCGCTGCTGCACAACGGCAAGCTCGACCGCAAGGCGCTCCCCGCGCCCGAGGGCGACGCGTTCGGGGTGCGCGAGTACGAGGCGCCGGTGGACGAGACCGAGGCCGCGCTGGCCGGGATCTGGGCCGAGGTGCTGCACGTGGACCAGGTGGGCCGCCGCGACCACTTCTTCGAGCTGGGCGGGCACTCGCTCCTGGCCGTGCAGGTGATCTCGCGCGTGCGCCAGCTCCTGTCCGTCGAAGTGGCGCTGGGCAGCCTCTTCACCCGCCCCGTGCTGGCCGACTTCGCGCGCGGGCTGGCGACCGCCGCGCGGGCCGAGCTTCCGCCGGTGGTGCCCGTGGCCCGCGAGGGCCGCATTCCCCTCTCCTTCGCCCAGCAGCGGCTCTGGTTCCTGGAGCAGCTGGGGGGGCTGGGCAGCGCCTACCACATGCGCACCGGCCGGCGCCTGCGCGGCGAGCTGGACCGGGCGGCGCTGGGGCGCGCGCTGGACGGCCTGGTGGCCCGCCACGAGGCGCTGCGCACGGTGTTCGCGCAGAGCGGCGGCGCCCCCGAGCAGCGGATCGCGCCGCCGGACAGCGGCTTCCACCTGGCCGAGCACGACCTGCGCGGGCGGGCCGACAGCGATGCCGAGCTGGACCGGCTGCTGGCCGGGGAGGCGCATGTGCCCTTCGACATGGAGCGCGGTCCCCTCATCCGCGGCCTCCTCGTCCGGCTGGCGGAGGACGACCACGTGCTGGTGCTGACGATGCACCACATCGTCACCGACGGGTGGTCGATGGGGGTGCTCACCCGCGAGCTGGCCGCGCTCTACGCCGCGCACCACGAGGGTAGGGACGCGGGTCTTCCCGCCCTCCCCGTGCAGTATGCCGACTACGCGGTGTGGCAGCGGCGCTGGGTGGAGGGCGACGCGCTCCGGCAGCAGGCGGAGTACTGGACGGCGACGCTGGCCGGCGCCCCCGAGCTGCTGGCGCTCCCGGCCGACCACGCGCGCCCCGCGCTGGTGGACCACGCGGGGGCGCGGCTGGAGGTGGTGCTGGACGAGGCGCTCACCGCGGGGCTGAAGGGGCTGTCGCGGCGGCACGGGGCCACGCTGTTCATGACCCTCCTGGCCGGGTGGGCCGCCGTGCTCGCCCGGCTATCGGGGCAGGACGACGTGGTGATCGGCACGCCGGCCGCGGGCCGCGGGCGGCGCGAGATCGAGGGGCTGATCGGCTTCTTCCTGAACACCCTGGCCCTGCGCCTGGACATGTCGGGCGCGCCCACCGTCGCGGAGCTGCTGGGGCGGGTGAAGCAGCGGACGCTGGAGGCCCAGGCGCACCAGGACATCCCCTTCGAGCAGGTGGTGGAGCTGGCCGACCCGGCGCGCAGCCTGTCGCGCACGCCGCTCTTCCAGGTGCTGTTCACCTGGCAGAACACGCCGCCGGGCGAGGCGCTGTCGCTGCCGGGGCTGGAGGTGGGCCCCGTGGGCGCGGCGGCGCAGGCGGTGGATGCCAAGTACGACCTGTCGCTCACGCTGCGCGAGGCCGAGGACCGCATCGTGGGGGGCGTGACCTACGCCACCGCGCTCTTCGAGCGGGCTACCGTGGAGCGCTACGTGGGTTATCTCCGCCGCATGCTGGAGGAGATGGCGGAGGACGACGGCGCGCGCGTGGACCGGCTGGCGCTGATGGCGCCCGGCGAGCGCGCCATGGTGGTGGAGGAGTGGAACCGCACCGAGGTGCCGTACCCGGCCGGGCTGTGCATCCACGAGCTCTTCGAAGAGCAGGCCGCGCGCACGCCCGACGCCGTCGCGGTGGTCTTCGCGGGCGGGCACGTCACCTACGCGGAGCTGGACCGGCGGGCCAACCGGCTGGCGCACCACCTCCGGTCCTTGGGCGTGGGGCCCGAAGACCGGGTGTCGCTGTGCATGGAGCGCGCGCCGGAGCTGATGGCGGCGTTCTTCGGCGTGCTCAAGGCCGGCGCGGCGTACGTGCCGCTGGACCCGGCGCACCCGGCCGAGCGGCTGGGCTACATGCTGCGCGACAGCGGCGCGCGGCTGCTGCTCAGCCAATCGTGGCTGCGCGGCCGGCTCCCGGAGGAGCGGCCGGAGACGCTGTGGGTCGACCAGATGACCTCGACGCTGGCGGCCGAGCCGGTGGCGCGGCCCGAGAGCGGGGTGCGCCCCGACAACCTGGCCTACGTCTACTACACCTCGGGGTCGACCGGGCGGCCCAAGGGCGTGGCCATGCACCACTACGGCCCCGCCAACTACTTCGACTGGGGACGCGGGGCCTACCGGGCGGCCGAGGGGCGCGGGGCGCCGGTGTTCTCGTCCATGGCGGTGGACCTCACGCTGGCCAACTTCATCCCCCTCTTCGCCGGCGAGCGGGTGGAGCTCCTTGCCGAAGGGCCGGGGGTGGAGGCGCTGGCGGACACGCTCCGGCGCGAGCCGGGGTTCGCCATGATCAAGATCACCCCCACGCACTTGGCGCTGCTCAACCAGGCGCTGTCGCCCGAGGATGCGGCGCGGGCGGCGGGGACGCTGGTGATCGGCGCCGACAACCTGCTGGCCGAGCCCACGCTCTTCTGGCGCGACCACGCGCCGGGGGTGCGGCTGCTCAACGAGTACGGTCCCACCGAGACGGTGGTGGGGTGCTCGCTCTACGAGATCCCCGCGGACGCCCGGCGCGAGGGGCGCGTCTCCATCGGCCGGCCGATCCACAACATCACCATGTACGTGCTGGACGCGCACCTGCAGCCGGTGCCGCCGGGGGTGCGCGGCGAGCTGTTCATCGGCGGGGTGGGGGTGGCGCGCGGCTACCTGGGCCGGCCGGCGCTCACCGCCGAGAAGTTCGTCCCCGACCCGTTCGCGGCGGCCGCCGGGGCGCGGCTGTACCGCACGGGCGACCGGGCGCGCTTCCTGGCCGACGGGAACATCGAGTTCCTGGGGCGGATGGACTTCCAGGTGAAGATCCGCGGCTACCGCATCGAGACCGGCGAGATCGAGGCGCGGCTCACCGAGCACCCCGGGGTGCGCGAGGCGGTGGTGCTGGCGCGCGAGGACACGCCGGGCGACACGCGCCTGGTGGCCTACGTGGTGGGCGACGACACGGCCGCGGCCGACGTCCTCCAGGCGTACCTGGGCGAGACGCTGCCGGCCTACATGGTGCCGGCCGCCTACGTGCGGCTGGAGCGGCTGCCGCTGGCCGCCAACGGCAAGCTCGACCGCAAGGCGCTCCCCGCGCCCGAGGGCGACGCCTACGCGCGGCGCGGCTACGAGGCGCCCGTGGGCGAGGTCGAGGAGACGCTTGCGGGGATCTGGTCGGAGGTGCTGGGGCTGGAGCGGGTGGGCCGCTGGGACAACTTCTTCGAGCTGGGCGGGCACTCGCTGCTGGTGGTGCAGGCGGTAGCGCGCATGCGCCAGCGCGGCCTGCACGCCGAGGTGCGGGCGCTGTTCACCGCGCCCACGCTGGCCGCGCTGGCGGCGGAGGTCGGCGGCGAGTCGGCCGAGGTGGAGGTGCCGGCCAACCGGATCCCCGCCGGGTGCGACGCGATCACGCCGGAGATGCTTCCCCTGGTGTCGCTGGACCAGGGCGAGATCGACCGGATCGTGGCCGCGGTGCCGGGCGGGGCGGCCAACGTGCAGGACATCTATCCCCTGGCGCCGCTGCAGGAGGGGATCCTCTTCCACCACCTGATGGCCACCGAGGGCGACCCGTACCTGCTGGCCTTCCTCCACGGCTTCGACAGCCGCGACGCGCTGGACCGCTACCTGGGCGCGCTGCAGGCCGTGATCGACCGGCACGACGTGCTGCGCACGGCGGTGATGTGGGAGGGGCTGCGCGAGCCTGTGCAGGTGGTGTGGCGGCGGGCGCCACTGCGCGTGGAGGAGGTGGCGCTGGACCCCGCGGGCGGCGAGGCCGAGGAGCAGCTGCACGCCCGCTTCGACCCGCGCCACCACCGCATCGACGTGCGCGAGGCGCCGCTGATGCGCGCCCAGGTGGCGCACGACGCGGCCCGCGGGCGCTGGGTCCTCCTCCTCCTGCGCCACCACCTGGCCAGCGACCACACGGCCACCGACGTGCTGCACGGCGAGATCCAGGCGCACCTGCAGGGGCGGGCCGCCCAGCTGCCGGCGCCGCTGCCGTTCCGCAACTACGTGGCGCAGGTGCGGCTGGGGGTGAGCCAGGACGAGCACCGCCAGTTCTTCACCGCGCTGCTGGGCGACGTGAGCGAGCCCACCGCGCCGTTCGGGCTGCTGGACGTGCGCGGCGACGGCTCGGGGATCGAAGAGGCGCGGCTGCGGGTGGACGAGCGGCTGGACGCCCGGCTGCGCGAGCGCGCGCGGGCGCTGGGGGTGGGCGCGGCCACGCTCTGCCACGTGGCCTGGGCGCAGGTGCTGGCCCGCGTCTCGGGGCGAAGCGACGTGGTGTTCGGCACCGTGCTCTTCGGCCGCATGCAGGGGGGCGAGGGGACCGACCGGGTGATGGGCCCGTTCATCAACACCCTCCCGATCCGCATCCGCGTGGACGGGGAAGGGGTGGAGGCGAGCGTGCGGGCGACGCATGCGCTATTGGCGAAGCTGCTGCGCCACGAGCACGCCTCGCTGGCGCTGGCCCAGCGGTGCAGCGCGGTGGAAGCCTCGGCGCCGCTGTTCACCACGCTCCTCAACTACCGGCACGGCGGGAAGAAGAAGGGCGCGGACGCACCCGCGGCCGCGGCCCCTGCGGCCGACGCGGGGACGAGGAAGCGCTACACCCAGGAGCGCTCCAACTACCCGCTCACCATGACGGTGGACGACCTGGGCGAGGCCATGCGGCTCACCGCCAAGGTCAAGGCGCAGGTGGAAGCCGCGCGGGTGTGCGCGCTGATGCACACCGCGCTCGAGGGGCTGGTGGAGGCGCTGGAGACGGCGCCGGAGATGTCGATCGGCAGCATCGACGTCCTCCCCGCCGACGAGCGTTCCCGCGTGGTCGACGAGTGGAACCGGACGGAGGCCGACTTCCCGCGCGACCTGTGCGTGCACGAGCTGTTCGAATCGCGCGTGGAGCACGCGCCGGGCGCCACGGCGCTGGTCTTCCGCGGCGAGAGCATGAGCTACGCGGAGCTGAACGCGCGGGCGAACCAACTGGCCCATCACCTCCGCTCCCTCGGCGTGGGCCCCGACGTGCGCGTGGGGATCTGCGCCGAGCGGAGCCTGGAGATGGTGGTGGGGCTCCTCGCGGTCCTCAAGGCCGGCGGGGCGTACGTGCCGCTGGACCCTGGCTACCCGCCCGAGCGGCTGCGCTACATGGTGGAGAACAGCGCCCCGGTGGTGGTGCTGACGCAGGCGGAGCTGCGCGACCGGGTCGACGGGCTGGGCGTCGCCACGATCGCCCTGGACGCGGACGCAGGATCATGGTCCGATAGACCCACGTCGAACCCGGCGCGCGGCGCCCTGCTGCCGGATCACCTGACGCACGTCATCTACACCTCCGGGTCCACCGGTCGCCCCAAGGGGGTGATGATGGAGCACCGGGGCGGGGTGAACCGCTTCGTGTGGATGCAGCGGCTGCACCAGCTGGGGGTGAACGACGACGGAGCGATGCTGCAGAACAGCTCGTTCAGCTTCGACGCGTCCGTCTGGGAGCTGCTGTGGCCGCTGAGCTCCGGCGCCCGCGTGGTGCTGTCGCCCCCGCAGGCGCACCAGGACCTGGACGGCCTGGTGGAGACGATCCGCCGGGCGGACGTCCGCGCGGCGTTCTTCGTCCCCTCGATGCTGGAGCTGCTGCTGGAGAACGGCGGGGTGGAGGGGAGCGGACTCCGACGCGTGATGTGCGGCGGCGAGGCGCTGGCGCCCGCGCTGGCGCGGCGGCTGGAGGAGGTGCTGCCGGGGGTGGTGCTGTTCAACATGTTCGGCCCGTCCGAGGCGTCGCAGGCGGTGATGGGACGGGTCCACGTGCGGGAAGGGGACACCACCGTGCCGCTGGGTCGGCCCAACCCCAACACGCGCGTCTACATCCTGGACGCGAACGGGGCGCCGGTGCCGGCCCGGGTGGTGGGCGAGCTGTACATCGGCGGGGTGCAGATGGCGCGCGGCTACCTGGGCCGCCCCGAGCTGACGGCCGAGCGCTTCCTCCCCGATCCCTTCGGTAGGGAGGCCGGGGGACGCCTCTACCGGACGGGCGACCTGGGCCGGTGGCGGATGGACGGGCGCATCGAGTACCTGGGCCGGATCGACTTCCAGGTCAAGGTGCGCGGCTTCCGCATCGAGCTGGGCGAGATCGAGGCGCGGCTCCGCGAGCACCCCGGCGTGCGCGAGGCCGTCGTGGTCGCCCGCGAGGACACGCCGGGCGACAAGCGGCTGGCGGCGTACTGGGTGGGCGAAGCGGTGGATCCGGAGGCGCTGCGCGCGCGGCTGGGCCGGGTGCTCCCGGCCTACATGGTGCCCTCGGCCTACGTGCGGATGGACGAGTTCCCGCTGTCGCCCAACGGCAAGCTCGACCGCGCTGCGCTCCCCGCGCCCGAGGGCGCCGCGCACGCGGCCCGCGGCTACGAGGCGCCGGTGGGCGAGACGGAAGCCGCGCTGGCCGGGATCTGGGCCGAGGTGCTGGGGGTGGAGCGGGTGGGCCGCCGCGACGACTTCTTCGAGCTGGGCGGGCACTCGCTGCTGGCGGTGCAGGTGATCTCGCGCATGCGGCAGGTGCTGGAGGTGGAGATCCCGCTGGGCGAGCTGTTCACCCGCCCCGTGCTGGCCGACTTCGCGCGCGGGCTGGCGGCCGCCGCGCGGGCCGAGCTGCCGCCGATCGAGCCCGCGCCCCGCGACGGCCGCATCCCGCTGTCGCTGGCGCAGCAGCGGCTGTGGATCCTGGAGCAGCTGGGCGAGCTGGGCAGCGCCTACCACATCCACAAGCGCCGGCGCCTGCGCGGCGAGCTGGACCGCGCCGCGCTGGCGCGCGCGCTGGAGGCGCTGGTGGCCCGCCACGAGGCGCTGCGAACCACCTTCGTGCAGGCCGACGGCGTTCCCGAGCAGCGCATCGCGCCGGCCGACGTGGGCTTCCGCCTGCGCGAGCACGACCTGCGCGGGCGGGCCGACGCCGACGCCGAGTTCGACCGGCTGGTGGCCGAGGAGGCGCGCGCCCCCTTCGACCTGGAGCGCGGGCCGCTGATCCGCGGCCGGCTGGTGCGCATGGCCGAGGACGACCACGTGCTCCTGGTCACCATGCACCACATCGTGAGCGACGCCTGGTCGAGCTCGGTGTTCTTCGGCGAGCTCTCCGCCCTCTACACCGCCTATCGCGAGGGGCGGGAGGCCGATCTCCCCGCGCTGCCGGTGCAGTATGCCGACTACGCGGTGTGGCAGCGGCGCTGGGTCGAAGGCGACGTCCTCCGCGAGCAGGCGGAGTACTGGGCGCGCACGCTGGCCGACGCGCCGCAGCTCCTGGAGCTGCCCACCGACCACCCGCGGCCCGCGCGCATCGACCACGCGGGGGCGCTGCTGGGGGTGGAGCTGGACGAGGCGCTCACCGCGGGGCTCAAGGCGCTGTCGCGGCGCCACGGGACCACGCTGTTCATGACGCTGCTGGCCGGGTGGGCCGTCGTGCTCAGCCGGCTCTCGGGGCAGCTCGACGTGGTGATCGGCACCCCCGCCGCCAACCGCGGCCACCGCGAGATCGAAGGGCTGATCGGCTTCTTCGTGAACACGCTGGCGCTCCGGATGGACTTGGCCGGCTCACCCACCGTGGCGGAGCTGCTGGGGCGGGTGAAGGAGCGCACGCTGGGGGCGCAGGCCCACCAGGACATCCCCTTCGAGCAGGTGGTGGAGCTGGTGGACCCCGTGCGCAGCCTGTCGCACGGGCCGCTCTTCCAGGTGACGTTCGCCTGGCAGAACCTTCCCCAGGGCGGCGGGCTCTCGCTCCCCGGGGTGGAGCTGGGCCGCGTGGGCGGCGGCGCGGCGCACGTGCCCGCGCTGTCGGACCTGGGGCTGGAGCTGGCGGAGCGCGACGGGCGGATCCGCGGGGTGGCCATGTACGCCACCGCGCTCTTTGGGCGCGAGAGCGTGGAGCGCCACGTGGGCTACCTGCGTCGCGTGCTGGAGGCGATGGTGGCCGGCGACGCCCTGCGGGTGGACCGGCTGTCCCTCCTCTCCCCCGACGAGCGCTCTCGGGTCCTCGAGGAGTGGAACCGGACGGACGCCGACTATCCGGCCGAAGCCTGCATCCACGAGCTCTTCGAGCGGCAGGTGGAGCGCGCGCCCGGCGCGGCGGCGCTGGCGTTCGAGGGCCTGCACCTATCCTATGACGACCTGAACCGGCGGGCCAACCGGCTGGCGCACCACCTCCGCGCCCGGGGCGTGGGCCCCGACGTGCGGGTGGGGTTGTGCGTGGAGCGGGGTCCGGCGATGCTTGTGGGCCTTCTCGCGGTGCTCAAGGCCGGCGGAGCGTACGTTCCGCTCGACCCGGCCTATCCCGACGAGCGCATCCGCTGGATGCTGGAGGACAGCGCGCCGGTGGTGGTGCTCACGCAGGCGTCGCTCGCGGGGAGATTCGAGGACGCCGCCATGCCGGTGGTGGAGCTGGACGCAGCGGCTCCACCGTGGGCGTCGGAGCCGGAGACGAACCCGGAGCGCGACCCTCTGCGGCCGGAACACCTGGCGTACGTGATCTACACCTCGGGCTCCACCGGCCGCCCCAAGGGGGTGCTGGTGCCGCACCGGGGGCTGTGCAACGTGGCGGCGGCGCAGCAGCGCGCCTTTGGCGTGGGCCCGGGCGACCGGGTGCTGCAGTTCGCCTCGCTCAGCTTCGACGCGGCCGCGTTCGAGGTGATCATGGCGCTCGCGTCGGGCGCCGCGCTCTGTGCCGCGCCCCGGGAGGAGATCCTGCCGGGGCCCGGGCTGCTTGCGCTCCTCCGCCACGAGGCGGTGACCACGGTGACGCTTCCTCCCTCCGCCCTGGCGGCGCTGCCGGTGGAGGAGCTTCCCGCGCTGCGCACCATCACCGTGGCCGGTGAGGCGCTGCCCGCGGAGCTGGTCGCGCGCTGGGGCGGCGGCCGCCGGCTGTGGAACCTGTACGGGCCCACGGAGGCGACCATCTGGAGCACGGCGGCGGAGTGCGTGGACCCGGAACGGAAGCCGGACATCGGCTTCCCCGTAGCCAACGTGCGCGCCTACGTGCTGGACGCGGGGCTGGAGCCGCTTCCGCCCGGCGTTCCCGGCGAGCTGTACCTGGGCGGGGCCGGGGTGGCGCGCGGCTACCTGGGCCGGCCGGGGCTCACGGCCGAGCGCTTCGTTCCCGACGCCTTCGGGGGCGATGCGGGCGCGCGGCTGTACCGCACGGGTGACCGGGCGCGTTGGACGGCGGACGGGAGGCTCGACTTCGTCGGCCGGATGGACCACCAGGTCAAGCTGCGCGGCTTCCGCATCGAGCCGGGCGAGGTCGAGGCGCGGCTGGCCGAGCACCCCGGGGTGCGCGAGGCCGTCGTCATCGTCCGCGAGGACGTGCCGGGCGACCGGCGCCTGGTCGCCTACGTGGTGGGTGACGAGACCGCCGGGGCCGACGTGCTCCGCGCCCATCTCGGCGACACGCTGCCGGAGTACATGGTGCCGGCGGCCTGCGTGCGCATGGACGAGCTTCCGCTCACCCCCAGCGGCAAGGTGGACCGCGGGGCGCTCCCCGCACCCGAGGGCGGCGCGTTCGCGGCGCGGGGCTACGAGGCGCCGCTGGGCGAGACGGAAGCCGCGCTCGCGGGGATCTGGGCCGAGGTGCTGGGCATCGAGCAGGTGGGCCGCTGGGACAACTTCTTCGAGCTGGGCGGGCACTCGCTCCTGGCGGTGCAGGTCATCTCGCTGATGCGCGAGATCGACCTCCACGTGGAGGTGCAGGCGCTGTTCGAGGCGCCCACGCTGGCGGCGCTGGCGGCGGAGGTGGGCCGCGACTCGCGCGAGGTGGAGGTGCCCGACAACCGCATCCCCGACCCCGAAGCGGCCGATTCCACGAACCGGGATATCTATCTATGAGGGTCCAGGAGCTGATCGCCCGGCTGGCCGGCGCGGGCGTCCAGGTGCGCAGGGACGCCGACAGGCTGGTGCTGTCGGGGAGGACGGAGGGGCTCGACGCCGCGCTCCTGGCCGAGCTGCGCGACCAGAAGGAAGCCGTGATGGCGGTGGTGGAGAGCGTCGACGGCGAGGCCCGCCCGCCCCGGTTCCGCATCACCCCCGACATGCTCCCGCTGGTGGAGCTCACGCAGGAGGAGATCGAGCGGGTGGTGGCGGGGGTGGAGGGCGGGGCGGCCAACGTCCAGGACATCTACCCCCTGGCGCCGCTGCAGGACGGGATCCTCTTCCACCACCTGATGGCCAGGGAGGGCGACCCGTACCTGAGCGGCTTCCTCATCAGCTTCGACACGCGCGACGGCCTGGACCGGTACCTGGCCGCGCTGCAGGCCGTGGTGGACCGGCACGACATCCTGCGCACCGCCGTGATCTGGGAGGGGCTGCGCGAGCCGGTGCAGGTGGTGTGGCGGCGCGCGCCGCTGCAGGTGGAGGAGGTGGAGCTGGACCCGGCCGGCGGCGACGCCGCGGAGCAGCTGTACGCGCGCTTCGACCCGCGGCACCACCGCATCGACCTGCGCCGGGCGCCGATGATCCGCGCCCACGTGGCCCGCGACGAGCCGGGGGGGCGCTGGCTGTTCTACTACCTGCGCCACCACTTCGTGATGGACCACACCACCGTGGAGGTGTGGTGGCGCGAGATCGCGGCGCACCTGGCGGGCCGCGCCGACACGCTCCCCAAACCCCTGCCGTTCCGCAACTACGTGGCGCAGACGCGGCTGGGGGTGAGCCGCGACGAGCACCGCGAGTTCTTCACCGGCCTGCTGGGCGACGTGGACGAGCCCACGGCGCCGTTCGGGGTGCTGGACGTGCGCGGCGAGGGCGCCGCGATGGCCGAGGCGCGGCTCCCGGTGAGCGACCGGCTGGCTGCGCGGCTGCGCGAGCGCACGCGGGCGCTGGGGGTGAGCGCGGCGAGCGTGTTCCACGTGGCCTGGGCGCAGGTGCTGGCGCGCGCGTCGGGGCGCGACGACGTGGTGTTCGGCACCGTCCTCTTCGGCCGGATGCACGGGGGCGAGGGCTCCGACCGGGTGATGGGCCCCTTCATCAACACCCTCCCGATCCGCATCCGGGTGGGCGGGGCGGGGGTGGAGGAGAGCGTGCGGCAGACGCACGCGCTGCTGGCCAGGCTGATGCGCCACGAGCACGCCTCGCTGGCGCTGGCGCAGCGCTGCAGCGGGGTGGGGGCGCGGTCTCCGCTCTTCACCTCGCTGCTCAACTACCGCCACAGCGCCCGGAAGCCGCCGGCAGACGCGTCCGCGGCCCCCGCGGCGCGCGGCGGGATGAAGCTGCTGCGCGGCGAGGAGCGCACCAACTATCCCCTGGCGCTGTCGGTGGACGACCTGGGCGACGGGTTCCGCCTCAAGGCCCAGGTGCTGTACGACGCCCTCGACCCCGCCCGTGTGTGCGCGTTCGTGCACACCGCGCTGGAGGGGCTGGTGGAGGCGCTGGAGCGCTCGCCCGAGCGGGGCGTGGGGACGATCGACGTCCTCCCCGCCGAGGAGCGCGCGCGGGTGGTGGAGGAGTGGAACCGCACGGAGGCGTTCCCGTCCGGGTCGTGCATCCACGAGCTCTTCGAGCGGCAGGTGGAGCGCACCCCCGGTGCCGACGCGGTGACGTTCGGCGGCGAGCGGCTCACCTACGGCGAGCTGAACGCGCGCGCCAACCGGCTGGCGCACCACCTCCGCTCGCTGGGCGTGGGACCCGACGTGCGGGTGGCGATCTGCGTTGACCGTAGCCTCGAGATGGTGGTGGCGGTGGTGGCGGTGCTCAAGGCCGGCGGGGGATACGTACCGCTGGACCCGGCCTACCCCGAGGAGCGGCTGGCCTTCATGCTGGCCGACAGCGCCCCGGCCGCGGTGCTCACGCAGCGCTCGCTGCGCGACCGGGTGGGCGCCGCCGGCGTGGCCGTGCTGGAGCTGGACGATGCGTCGCCCTGGGCCGGCCGGCCGGACACGAATCCTCCGCTGGGCGGGCTGCGGCCAGGGCACCTGGCGTACGTCATCTACACCTCGGGGAGCACCGGCCGGCCCAAGGGCGTGCTGGTGCCGCACCGCAACGTGGCCCGGCTCTTCGCGGCCACCGACCGCTGGTTCGGGTTCGGCGAGGGCGACGTGTGGACGCTGTTCCACTCCTTCGCCTTCGACTTCTCGGTCTGGGAGATCTGGGGCGCCCTCCTCCACGGCGGGCGCCTGGTGGTGGTGCCGGGCGAGGTCACCCGCAGCCCCGAGGCGTTCCACCGTCTGGTGTGCGACGAGGGGGTCACCGTGCTCAACCAGACCCCCAGCGCCTTCCAGCCCTTCATCCACGCCGCGTCCACCGAGGACGCGGAGCACTCGCTGCGGCTGGTGATCTTCGGGGGCGAGGCGCTGGACGTGGCCATGCTGCGGCCGTGGTTCGAGCGGAATGGGGACGAATCGCCCCGCGTGGTCAACATGTACGGGATCACCGAGACCACCGTCCACGTGACGTACCGGCCGCTGGCGTGGGACGACGTGCACCGGGCGGAAGCGGAGCGGGGCGGCGCCAGCCCCATCGGCCAGCGGATCCCCGACCTGGGCGCCTACCTGCTGGACGCGTCGGGCGAGCCGGTGCCGGTGGGGGTGCCGGGCGAGCTGTACGTGGGCGGCGCCGGGGTGGCGCGCGGCTACCTGGGCCGTCCCGGGCTGACGGCCGAGCGCTTCGTGGCCGACCCGTTCGGCGGCGAGCCGGGGGCGCGGCTCTACCGCACCGGCGACCTGGGGCGCTGGCGTCCCGACGGCACGCTCGAGTTCCTGGGCCGGGTCGACCGCCAGGTCAAGGTGCGCGGCTTCCGCATCGAGCTGGGCGAGATCGAGGCGCGCCTCGCCGAGCACCCGGGGGTGCGCGAGGCCGTCGTCCTCGCCCGCGAAGACGCGCCGGGCGAGAAGCGGCTGGTGGCCTACCTGCTGGGTGACGAGGCGGCCGGGGCCGACCTGCTGCGCGCGCACCTGGGCGAGACGCTGCCGGCCTACATGGTGCCGGCGGCCTACGTGCGGGTGGAGCGGTGGCCGCTCACCCCCAACGGCAAGCTCGACCGCAAGGCGCTGCCGGCCCCCGAGGGCGAGGCCTTCGCCGCGCAGGAGTACGAGGCGCCGGCCGGCGAGACCGAGCAGGCGCTGGCCGAGATCTGGGCCGAGGTGCTGGGTCTGGAGCGGGTGGGCCGCTGGGACGACTTCTTCGAGCTGGGCGGGCACTCGCTGCTGGCGGTGCAGGTGATCTCGCGGGTGCAGCAGGTGCTGGAGGTGGAGATCGAGCTGGGGCAGCTGTTTACCTGGCCCGTGCTCCGCGACCTGGCGCGCGAGCTGGAGACGGCGGCGCGCGCCGAGCTGCCGCCCATCGAGCCCGCCCCCCGCGACGGCGCCATCCCGCTGTCGTTCGCGCAGGCGCGGCTCTGGTTCCTGGAGCAGCTGGGCAACCTGGGGAGCACCTACAACATCCGCCGGCGCAAGCGGCTGCGCGGCGACCTGGACCGGGGGGCGCTGGTGCGCGCCCTGGACGCCATCGTGGCCCGCCACGAGGCGCTGCGCACGGTGTTCGGCGAGAGCGGCGGTGTTCCCGAGCAGCGCATCGCGCCGGTGGACGCGGTGTTCCACCTGGTCGAGCACGACCTGCGCGGGGTGCCGGGCGCGGACGCCGAGCTGGGCCGGCTGATGGTGGCCGAGGCGCGCACCCCCTTCGACCTGGAGCGCGGGCCGCTGATCCGCGGCCGGCTGGTGCAAATGGCCGACGACGACCACGTGCTGCTGGTGACCATGCACCACATCGTCAGCGACGCATGGTCCACGGGGCTGTTCTTCAGCGAGCTCTCCACCCTCTACGCCGCGTATCGCGAGGGGAGGGAGGCGGGGCTCCCCGCGCTTCCCGTGCAGTACGCCGACTACGCGGTGTGGCAGCGGGAGTGGGTGGAGGGCGACGTCCTGCGCGAGCAGGCCGAGTACTGGACGCGCACCCTCTCGGGCGCCCCCGAGCTGCTGGAGCTGCCCACCGACCACCCGCGGCCGGCGCAGATGGACCACGCGGGGGCGCGCTTCACCGTGCGGCTGGACGCCGAGCTCACGGCGGGGCTCAAGGCGCTCGGGCGGCGGCACGGGACCACGCTGTTCATGACGCTGTTGGCCGGGTGGGCGACCGTGCTCAGCCGCCTCTCGGGCCAGGCCGACGTGGTGATCGGCACCCCCACGGCGGGGCGCGGGCGACGCGAGATCGAGGAGCTGATCGGCTTCTTCGTGCACACCCTGGCCATGCGCGTGGACCTGTCGGGCGCGCCCACCGCCGCGGAGCTGCTGGGGCAGGTGAAGAAGCGCGTGCTCGAGGCGCAGCACCACCAGGACATCCCCTTCGAGCAGGTGGTGGAGCGGGTGGACCCCGCTCGCAGCCTGGCCCACCACCCGCTCTTCCAGGTGACGCTCACCTGGCAGAACACCCCCCGCGGCGAACGGCTCGACGTGCCGGGGCTGGCGGGCGAGGAGCTGGAGGGGCCCGCGCAGACCACCGCCAAGTTCGACCTGTCGCTGTCGCTGTCGGAGCGCAACGGCCGCATCCGCGGCAGCGTGACCTACGCCACCGCGCTCTTCGAGCGCGACACGGTGGAGCGCTACGTGGCCTACCTGCGGCGGGTGCTGGAGGGGATGGTCGCGGACGACGGCGTGCCCGTGGAGCGTCTGCCGCTGATGCCCGCGAGCGAGCGCGCGCGGCTGGTGGAAGAGTGGAACCGCACCGGGGCGCCGTACCCGGACGCGTCGTGCGTCCACCACCTCTTCGAAGCGCAGGTGGAGCGCGCGCCCCACGCGGAAGCCCTGGTATTCGAGGGCGAGCGCCTGGGCTACGGCGAGCTGAACGCGCGCGCCAACCGGCTGGCGCACCACCTCCGCTCCCTGGGCGTGGGGCCCGACGTGCGGGTGGCGATCTGCGTGGAGCGCAGTCTCGAGATGGTGGTGGGGATGCTCGCGGTGCTCAAGGCGGGCGGCGGATACGTGGCGCTGGCCCCCGACTATCCCGCGGAACGCCTCGCGTACATGCTGGCCGACAGCGCCCCGGCGGCGGTGCTCACCCAGGCGGCGCTGAGGGACCGGGTGGGTCGGGTGGACGTGCCGGTGCTGGAGCTGGACGCCGCGTCGCCGGCGTGGGCGGACCGGTCCGCCGCGAATCCGGAGCGGGGCGCGCTGGCGCCCGACCACCTGGCCTACGTCACCTACACCTCCGGGAGCACCGGCCGGCCCAAGGGGGTGATGAACCCGCACCGCGCCTCGGTGAACCGGCTGGCGTGGATGCAGGAGCGGCACCGGCTGGAGCCGGGGGAAGGGGTGCTGCAGAACAGCTCCTTCGGCTTCGACGCCTCGGTGTTCGAGATCCTGTGGCCGCTCGCCGCGGGGGGACGGGTGGTCCTCCCGCGCCCCGAGGGGCACCGCGACCCCGACTACCTCATCCGCGTGATCGGCGGCGAGGGGGTGAGCACGGCCTACTTCGTCTGCTCCATGCTGCAGCTCTTCCTGGAGTACGAGGGGGCCGAGCACTGCACCGGGCTCACCCGCATCCTCTGCGGCGGCGAGGCGCTGTCGGCGGCGCTGGCGCAGCGCGTGCGCGAGCGGCTGCCCCGGGTGCGGCTCCACAACCTGTACGGGCCCACCGAGTCGGCGGTGTCGGTCTCGGGGCAGGTGGCGGCGGTGGAGGCGGAGGCGGCCACCGTGCCCATCGGCCGGCCGGTGCCCAACGTTCGGGTCTACCTCCTGAGCGCGGCGGGCGAGCCGGTGCCGGTGGGGGTGGCGGGCGAGCTGCACGTGGCGGGCGCGCAGCTGGCGCGCGGCTACCTGGGCCGGCCCGACCAGACGGCCGAGCGCTTCGTGGCCGACCCCCACGGCGGCGAGCCCGGCGCGCGCCTCTACCGCACCGGCGACCTGGCGCGGTGGCGGCGCGACGGGACGATCGAGTTCCTGGGCCGCATGGACGACCAGGTCAAGGTGCGCGGCTTCCGCGTGGAGCTGGGCGAGGTGGAGGCGCGGCTGGTGGAGCACGCCGACGTGGCCGAGGCGGTGGTGGTGGCGCGGCAGGCGGGGCCGGGCGACACGCGCCTGGTGGCGTACTGGCTGGGCGAGGCGGTGGAGGCCGAGTCGCTGCGGGCCCACCTGGTGGAGGCGCTGCCGGAGTACATGGTGCCCTCGGCCTACGTGCGGGTGGAGCGATGGCCGCTTTCGCCCAACGGCAAGCTGGACCGCGGCGCCCTCCCCGCGCCGGCCGACGAGGCCTACGCGCGGCGCGGCGGCTACGAGCCACCGCACACCGACACCGAGCGGGCGCTGGCCGAGATATGGTCGGAGGTGCTGGGCGTGGAGCGGGTGGGCCGCTGGGACCACTTCTTCGAGCTGGGCGGGCACTCGCTCCTGGCGGTGCAGGTGATCGCGCGCATGCGGCAGCGCGGCCTGCACACCGAGGTGCGGGTGCTGTTCACCACCCCCACCCTGGCGGCGCTGGCGGCCGAGGTGGGCGGCGAGTCGGGCGCGGTGGAGGTGCCGGCGAACCGCGTCCCCGCCGGATCTGCCGCGATCACGCCCGAGATGCTGCCGCTGGTCGACCTGACGCAGGAGGAGATCGACCGGGTGGTGGCGGCCGTGCCGGGCGGCGCCGCCAACGTGCAGGACATCTACCCCCTGGCGCCACTGCAGGAGGGGATCCTCTTCCACCACCTGATGCAGCGCGAGGGCGACCCGTACCTGCTGGTCTTCCTTTCCAGCTTCGACAGCCGCGACGGACTCGACCGCTACCTGGGCGCCTTCCAGTCGGTGGTGGACCGCCACGACGCCCTGCGCACGGCGGTGATGTGGGAAGGGCTGCGCGAGCCGGTGCAGGTGGTGTGGCGCCAGGCGCGGCTCCGGGTGGAGGAGGTGGCGCTGGACCCCGCCGACGGCGACGTGGGGGAGCAGCTCTACGCCCGCTTCGAGCCCCGGCACCACCGGCTCGACGTGCGCGAAGCCCCCATCATGCGCGTGTACATGGCGCACGACGCGGAAAAGGAGCAGTGGCTCCTCCTGCTGGTGCGCCACCACCTGATCAGCGACCACGCCACCCAGGAGGTGTTCCGCTCCGAGATCGCGGCGCACCTGTCGGGGCGCGCCGACACGCTCGCCGAGCCGCCGCGCTTCCGCGACTTCGTGGCGCAGGCGCGGCTGGGGGTGAGCCCCGAGGAGCACCGCCGGTTCTTCACCGCGATGCTGGCCGGGGTGAGCGAGCCGACGGCGCCGTTCGGGCTGCTGGACGTGCGGGGGAGCGGCGCCGGCGTGGAGGAGGCGCGGCTGGAGGTGGACGGCCGCCTCTCGGCCCGGCTGCGCGAGCGTGCGCGTGTCCTCGGGGTGAGCGCGGCCACGCTCTGCCACGTGGCGTGGGCGCAGGTGCTGGCCCGCGTCTCGGGCCGCGATGACGTGGTGTTCGGCACCGTCCTCTTCGGCCGCATGCTGGGGGGCGAGGGGGCCGACCGCACGGTGGGGCCGTTCATCAACACGCTCCCCGTGCGGGTACGCGTGGGCGGCGAGGGCGCGGAGGCGAGCGTGCGCGAGACGCACGCGCTGCTGGCGCAGCTCCTTCGCCACGAGCACGCCTCGCTGGCGCTGGCGCAGCGGTGCAGCGGGGTGGAGGCGCCGGCGCCGCTGTTCACCTCGCTGCTCAACTACCGGCACGGCGGGGGGAGGACGCGTCCGGAAACACCGGCGGGGGCCCCCCGCGCGGTGGGCGGGATGCGGGTGCTGCGCGGCGAGGAGCGGACCAACTACCCGCTGGCGCTGTCGGTGAACGACCTGGGCGAGGGATTTCGCCTCAAGGCACAGGTGATGGGCGAGTCGCTCGACCCGGCCCGGGTGTGCGACTTCATGCACCGCGCGCTGGAGGGACTGGTGGGGGCGCTGGAAGCGGCGCCCGGGCGGCCGCTGGCGAGCATCGACGTCCTCCCGGCAGGCGAGCGGGCGCGGGTGGTGGTGGAGTGGAACCGGACCGACGTGGCGGTTCCGGCCGATGCGTGTGTCCACGAGCTCTTCGAGGCGCGGGCGGCGCGCACGCCCGGGGCGACGGCGGTGGTGTTCGGCGACGGGCAGCTGACCTACGGCGAGCTGAACGCGCGGGCCAACCGGCTGGCGCACCACCTCCGCTCGCTGGGCGTCGGTCCGGACGTACGCGTGGGGATCTGCGTGGAGCGGAGCCCCGAGATGATGGTGGGTCTCCTCGCCATCCTGAAGGCGGGCGGGGCCTACGTGCCGCTGGACCCGGGCTACCCGCCCGAGCGGCTGGCCTACATGCTGGCCGACGGCGCGCCGGCGGCCGTCCTCACGCAGTCGCATCTTCGCGGCCGCATCGGCGACACGGCCGTGCCGGTGCTGGAGCTGGACGCGGCCGCGCCGGCGTGGCAAGACGAGGCGGCGACGAACCCGGCGCGCGGCGCGCTCACGGCCGAGCACCTGGTGTACGTCATCTACACCTCGGGGAGCACCGGCCGGCCCAAGGCGACGGCGGTGACGCACCGGGGCGTGGTGAACCTGCTGCACTGGTACGGCGCGGAGTTCGGCTTCGGGGACGACGACCACGTGCTGGTGGTCAGCTCGTTCAGCTTCGACCTGACGCAGAAGAACCTGGTGGGCCCCTTCGCCCGGGGCGGGCAGGTGCATCTGGCGGCCGAGCCGTTCGACCCGGCCGGCATCGTCCGGCAGATCGAACGGGGCGGGATCACGCGGATGAACCTGACGCCCAGCGCCTTCTACGCGGTGGTGGAGGCGGACGAGCGCGAGGTGCTGCGGAACGTGCGCACCGTGTTCCTGGGCGGCGAGCCCATCAGCGTGGCGCGGATGCGGCGGCTGGAGGGGTACCCGGGGCTCCGGATCGTCAACTCCTACGGCCCCACGGAGTGCAGCGACGTGTCCGTCTTCCACACGATTGACAGCGACTGGACGCCGTACGCCGAATCGGTTCCCACCGGGCGGCCGATCTGGAACACGCGCACCTACATCCTGGACGCCGCGGGAGATCCGGCACCGGTGGGAGTGGCGGGCGAGCTGACCATCGGCGGCCGCGGCGTGGGGCGCGGATATCTCGGCCGCCCCGAGCTCACGGCCGAGCGCTTCGTGGCCGACCCCTTCGGCGGCGAGCCGGGGGCTCGGATGTACCGCACCGGCGACCTGGCCCGGTGGCGCTCCGACGGCGTGATCGAGTTCCTGGGCCGGATCGACCACCAGGTGAAGGTGCGCGGCTACCGGGTGGAGCTGGGCGAGATCGAGGCGCGGCTGGCCGAGCACCCGGGCGTGCGCGAGGCCGCGGTGATGGCGCGCGAGACCGCCGCGGGCGACCGGCGGCTGGTGGCCTACTGGGTGGGCGACGAGGTGGCGCTGGAGGAGTTCCGGGCACACCTCGCCGAGCAGCTGCCGGAGTTCATGGTTCCCGCGGCGTTCGTGCGCCTGGACGCGATGCCGCTCACCCCCAACGGCAAGCTCGACCGCAAGGCGCTCCCCGCCCCGGCCGACGAGGCCTACGCGCGGCGCGGCGGCGAGGCGCCGGTGGGCGAGACGGAGACCGCGCTGGCCGCGATCTGGTCGGAGGTGCTGGGGATCGAGCGGGTGGGCCGCCACGACAACTTCTTCGAGCTGGGCGGGCACTCGCTCCTGGCGGTGCAGGTGATCTCGCGGGTGCGGCAGGCGCTGGACGTGGAGCTGGCGATGGACAGGGTGTTCACCCGGCCCGTGCTGGCGGACCTCGCCCAGGAGATCGTGGACGCCCAGCTCGCCCGGGTCGACCCGGAGGAGATGGCGGCGCTGGTCGCCCTGCTGCGCGAGTCCACCGTCGGATGAGCTCCACGTCTGCGCCCACTCGCAGGGTGAGTTCCGCTCGGTCGTGCCGCCGCCGCGAAGGGGAGGGGACCGGGCCTCGCGCACACGCGTTCATCCGCCCGTCCCGACGTCGCCCGACGCAGCTCGCGACAGGCTTCGCGGCGGGGCGGGGCGGCACGGAGCCGTGGCGGCGGGATGGTCGCGTGCGTCCGGGCCGGCCATGCGCGGGGCCGGCCGCTCTCCCGGCGGAAGAGTTCTTGCGGCTCGGGGGGCGCCAGCGGGCCTCCGCATGACGGAAGCTTCGCCTGGGGTGACCGAAAGCGCTCGGTCGCACGGGCACGGGGCGGCCCTGGCCGTGGCTGAGTCGTCACGGCACGTCGCGGGTAATCGACCGGCCGGGGAGGTCGGATCGGACGTCCACCCCCTGGCGGCCCCGTCTTGCGCCGCAAGGACATCCATGCGCGTCCGGCGCATCCGCTTTGTGCGGGTGTGCCGGGCGCTTGAACTCTCGATATGACACTGGCGGACCTGACACCGGCCGAGCGCCAGAAGCTCCTGGGCATGGCGCGGGCGCGCGACCTCGTGCGCGGCGGGGCCGATACGCCCCCGATCGTGCCCGCGGCCCGCGACGGCCGGGTGCCGCTGTCGTTCGCGCAGGCGCGGCTCTGGTTCTTGGAGCAGCTGGGCGACCTGGGCGGCACCTACCACATGCGCACGCGCATGCGGCTGCGCGGCGAGCTGAACCGCGCGGCGCTGGTGCGCGCGCTGGACCGCATCGTGGCCCGCCACGAGGCGCTGCGCACCACGTTCGCGCAGGTGGACGGCGTCCCCGAGCAGCGCATCGCGCCGGCCGGGGCGGTCGGGTTCGCGCTGGCCGAGCACGACCTGGCCGGGGCGGCCGACGCCCGGGCCCGGTTCGGCCAATTGGCGGCCGAGGAGGCCGCCGCGCCCTTCGACCTGGAGCGCGGGCCGCTGATCCGCGGGGGGCTGATCCGCATGGCCGCGGACGAGCACGTGCTGCTGCTCACCATGCACCACATCGTGAGCGACGACTGGTCGCTGGGGGTGCTCACCCACGAGCTGGGCGCGCTCTACGACGCCTTCCGCCGCGGCGAGCCCGACCCGCTCCCCCCGCTGCCGGTGCAGTACGCCGACTACGCGGTATGGCAGCGGAAGTGGGTGGAGGGCGACGTCCTCCAGCGGCAGGCCGACTACTGGACGCGGACGCTTTCCGGCGCGCCGGAGCTGCTCGACCTGCCGGCCGACCACCCGCGGCCCGCGCGGGCCGGCCATGCGGGGGCGCGGCTGGGCCTGGTGCTGGACGAGGGGCTGACGGCGGGGCTCAAGGAGCTGTCGCGGCGCCACGGGACCACGCTGTTCATGACGCTGCTGGCCGGCTGGGCGGCGGTGCTCGGCCGGCTGTCGGGGCACGACGACGTGGTGATCGGCACTCCCACGGCCGGCCGTGGGCGGCGCGAGGTGGAGGGGCTCATCGGCTTCTTCGTCAACACCCTGGCCATGCGCGTGGACCTGTCTGGTGCGCCCACCGTCGCGCAGCTGCTGGAGCGGGTGAAGGAGCGGGCGCTGGGCGCGCAGCAGCACCAGGACATCCCCTTCGAGCAGGTGGTGGAGCTGGTGGACCCCGCGCGCAGCCTGTCGCACCACCCGCTCTTCCAGGTGATGTTCGTGTGGCAGAACACGCCGCGCACGGGCGGCCAGCCGCTCGCCGGGCTGGAGCCCAGCGGCGAAGCGGGCGGCGCGGGCGGCGATGCGGCCGACGTGCAGGCCAAGTTCGACCTGTCCCTCGCGCTGGGCGAGCGCGCGGGGCGGATCGTGGGCGGGGTGACGTTTGCCACGGCGCTCTTCGAGCGGGCGACCGTCGAACGCTACGCCGGCTACCTGCGACGCGTGCTGGAAGAGATGGTGGCCGACGACGCCCAGCGCGTGGAGCGGCTGGCGCTCCTCCCCGCGAGCGAGCGCGGGCGGGTGGTGGAGGAGTGGAACCGGACGGACGCCGACTATCCCGCCGGGTCGTGCATCCACGAGCTCTTCGAGGCGCAGGTGGCGCGCACCCCCGGCGCGGCCGCGGTGGTGTTCGACGGGGGGCAGCTCACCTACGCGGAACTGAACGCAAGCGCGAACCGGCTGGCGCACGCCCTCCGCGGCCGGGGTGTCGGTCCTGAGGTCCGCGTGGCGATCTGCCTGGAGCGCGGCCCCCAGATGGTGGCCGCGCTGCTGGGCGTGCTGAAGGCGGGTGGCGCGTACGTGCCGCTGGACCCGGCCTATCCCGAGGAGCGCATCCGCTGGATGCTGGGGGACAGCGCGCCCGCGGCGTTGCTCACGCAGGCGTCGCTGGCCGCTCGCTTCGCCGGCGCCGCCATGCCGGTGCTGGCGCTGGACGCGACGCCGTCGTGGTGGGCGGCCCAGGCGGACACCGACCCGAAGCGTGGCGGGCTGGCGCCGGAAAACCTGGCCTACGTGATCTACACCTCGGGCTCCACCGGCCGCCCCAAGGGGGTGCTGGTACCGCACTGCGGGCTGTGCAACTTCGCGGTCGCGCAGCAGCGCGCGTTCGGCATGGGGCCGGGCGACCGGGTGCTGCAGTTCGCCTCCATCAGCTTCGACGCGGCGGTGAGCGAGCTGCTGATGGCGCTGGCGTGGGGCGCGGCGCTGTGCGTGGGTCCTCGCGAAGAGCTCTTGCCCGGACCAGGGCTGCTGGCGTTCCTGCGGCGGCACGCGGTGACCACCGTCACCCTCCCCCCGTCGGCCCTAGGGGCGCTGCCGGTGGAGGAGCTTCCCGCGCTGCGCACCATCACCGTGGCCGGCGAGGCGCTTCCCGCGGAGCTGGTGGCGCGCTGGGGCGCCCGGCACCGCCTGTGGAACCTGTACGGGCCCACCGAGGCGACCATCTGGAGCACGGCGGCGGAGTGTTCCGATCCTGAACGGAAGCCCGTCATCGGCGCCCCCATCCCCAACACCCGCGCGTACGTTCTGGACGCCGGCGGGGAGCCGCTCCCCGTGGGCCTGCCCGGAGAGCTGTACATCGGCGGCGTGGGCGTGGCGCGCGGCTATTTGGGGCGGCCGGGGCTCACCGCCGAGCGCTTCGTTCCCGACGCGTTCGGGCGCGAGGCGGGCGCGCGCCTGTACCGCACGGGCGACCTCGCGCGGTGGACGGCGGACGGAACGCTCGACTACGTGGGCCGGGCGGACCACCAGCTCAAGGTGCGCGGCTTCCGCATCGAGCCGGGCGAGATCGAGGCGCGGCTGGCGGCGCACCCGGCGGTGCGCGAGGCCGTGGTGATCGCCCGCGAAGACGTGCCGGGCGACCGGCGGCTGGTGGCGTACGTGGTGGGCACGGCCGGGGCGGCGGCCGACGCGCTCCGGGCGCACCTGGCCGAGACGCTGCCCGAGTACATGGTGCCCGCGGCCTACGTGCGGCTAGACGGGTGGCCGCTCACGCCCAACGGCAAGCTCGACCGCAAGGCCCTCCCCGCACCGGCGGGCGACGCCCACGCCGCGCGCGAGTACGATCCGCCGGTGGGCGAGACCGAGCAGGCGGTGGCCGAGATCTGGGCCGAGGTGCTGCGCGTGGACCGCGTCGGACGGCACGACCACTTCTTCGAGCTGGGCGGCCACTCCCTCCTGGCCGTGCAGGTGATCTCCCGCGTGCGGCAGGTGCTGGCGGTGGAGGCCGCGCTGCGCGACCTGTTCACCCGGCCCGTGCTGAAGGACTTCGCGCGCGAGCTGGAGATGGCGGCGCGGGCGGAGCTTCCGCCCATCCAGCCCGCCGCGCGCGAGGGCCGCGTGCCGCTGTCGTTCGCGCAGGCGCGGCTGTGGTTCCTGGATCGGCTGGGTGGGCTGGGGAGCGCGTACCACATCAGCAAGCGCATCCCGTTCCCCGGCGAGCTGGACCGCGGCGCGCTGGTGCGCGCGCTGGACGGCATCGTGGCCCGCCACGAGGCGCTGCGCACGGTGTTCGCTGAGACCGACGGCGTCCCCGAGCAGCGCATCGCGCCGGCGGGCGCCGGGTTCCACCTGGCCGAGCACGACCTGAGCGGCGAGGACGACCGGAGGGCCGCGCTCGACCGGCTGATGGCCGAGGAGGCGCACGCGCCCTTCGACCTGGAGCGGGGGCCGCTCATCCGCGGCCGGCTGATCCGCTTAGCGGCCGACCACCACGTGCTGCTGCTGACGATGCACCACATCGTCAGCGACGCGTGGTCGATGGGGGTGCTCACCCACGAGCTGGCCACCCTCTACGCCGCGCATCGCGAAGGAAGGGAGGCGGGCCTCCCCGCGCTGCCGGTGCAGTACGCCGACTACGCGGCCTGGCAGCGGCAGTGGGTGGAGGGCGACGTCCTCCAGGAGCAGGAGGACTACTGGGCCGAGACGCTGGCGGGCGCCCCCGAGCTGCTGGAGCTGCCGACGGACCACCCGCGGCCGGCCAAGATGGACCACGCCGGCGCGCTGCTGGGGGTGGAGCTGGGCGAGGAGCTGACCGCGGGGCTCAAGGCGCTCGGGCGGCGCCACGGCACCACGCTGTTCATCACCCTCCTGGCCGGGTGGGCGGCCGTGCTCGGCCGGCTCGCGGGCCGCGACGACGTGGTGGTGGGCACGCCGGTGGCCAACCGCGGCCGCCGCGAGATCGAGGGGCTGATCGGCTTCTTCGTCAACACCCTGGCGCTGCGGCTCGACCTGTCGGGCTCGCCCACCGTGGCCGAGCTGCTGGCGCGGGTCAAGGAGCGGGCGCTGGGGGCGCAGCACCACCAGGACATCCCCTTCGAGCAGGTGGTGGAGCTGCTCGACCCCGTGCGCAGCCTGTCGCACAGCCCGCTCTTCCAGGTGATGTTCACTTGGCAGGACACGCAGCGCGGCGCCGGCCTGGCGCCGCCGGCGCCGCAGGGGGGCCGGGCGGGCGCGGGCCCGTCGCAGGTGCAGGCGAAGTTCGACCTTTCCCTCTCCCTGCGCGACACGGGCGACCGAATCGTGGGCGGCGTGACCTACGCCACCGCGCTCTTCGAGCGGGCCACCGTGAAGCGCTTCGTGGGCTACCTGCCGCGGGTGCTGGAGCAGATGGTGGCCGGTGAGAACCGGCGCGTGGAGCGGCTGGCGCTCCTGGTGGGCGACGAGCGTTCCATGGTGCTGGAGGAGTGGAACCGGACGGAGGCCGGCTACCCCGAGGGGGTGTGCGTCCACCAGCTCTTCGAAGCGCAGGTCGGGCGCACGCCGGGTGCGGTCGCGGTGGTGTCGGAGGGGGAGGAGCTGACGTACGGGGAGCTGAACGCGCGGTCCAACCGGCTGGCGCACCACCTCCGCTCGCTGGGCGTGGGGCCGGATGCGCGGGTGGGGATCTGCGTGGAGCGAAGCCCGGAGATGGTCGTGGCTCTGCTGGCGGTGCTCAAGGCGGGCGGCGCGTACGTGCCGCTGGACCCCGAGTACCCGGAAGACCGGCTGCGCCACATGCTGGACGACAGCGCGCCCGCCGTGCTGCTCACGCCGGCGGCGCTCGCGGAGCGCTTCGCCGACGTCGCGGTGCGGCGCATCCGCGTGGACGCCGACCGGGCGGAGTGGGCGCACCGGCCGGAGACGGATCCCCCGCGCGGAGCGCTCACGCCCGAGCACCTGGCGTACGTCATCTACACCTCGGGCTCCACCGGCCAGCCCAAGGGGGTGATGAACCAGCACCGCGCGCTGGTCAACCGCTTGGCGTGGGGACAACGGGCTTGGGAGATCGGCGCCGGCGACACGGTGCTGTGCAAGACGTCGCTCAGCTTCGACGGCTCGGTCCGCGAGATCTTCCTCCCGCTGATGGCCGGCGCGCGCGTGGTGCTGGCCCGGCCGGGCGGGCAGCGCGACCCCGACTACCTGCTTGAGGTGATCGGCCGCGCGGGCGTCACCACCGTCAACGTCGTCCCCTCGCTGCTGCAGCTGCTGCTGGACGCGCCGGAAGTGGAGAGGCTGGGCGTGCTGGCGCGGGTCCTCTGCGGCGGCGAGGCGCTGTCCAGCGCGCTGCTGGAGCGCTTCGCCCAGCGGCTGCCGGGGGTGGAGTTGCACAACCTCTACGGCCCGTCGGAGGCCGCCACGGCGGTCACCTGGCCGCGCTGCGTGCCCGAGCCGGGGCGCGGGGTGGTGCCGATCGGCGCCCCGGCCGCCAACACGCGCGCCTACGTGGTGGACCGGGCGGGCGAGCCGGTGCCCGTGGGGGTGGCGGGCGAGCTGTGCATCGGCGGGGTGCCGGTGGCGCGCGGCTACCTGGGCCGCGCCGCGCTCACGGCCGAGCGCTTCGCCCCCGACCCGTTCGGCGGCGAGCCCGGCGCGAGGGTGTACCGCACCGGCGACGTGGTGCGCTGGCTGGGCGACGGGCGGCTGGAGTTCGTGGGCCGCAACGACGCGCAGGTCAAGGTGCGCGGCTTCCGCGTGGAGCCGGGCGAGATCGAGGCGCGGCTGCGCGAGCACCCGTCCGTCCGCGACGCCGTGGTGGTCGCCCGCGAGGACGTGCCCGGTGACCGGCGGCTGGTGGCGTACTGCGTGGCGGGCGAGGCGCTGGACGTGGAGGCGGTGCGGGCGCACGTGGCCGCGCGGCTGCCGGAGTACATGGTGCCGGCGGCCTGCGTGCGGCTGGAGCGGCTGCCGCTCACCCCCAGCGGAAAGCTCGACCGCCGGGCGCTCCCCGCGCCCGAGGGCGACGCGTACGCCGCGCGCGAGTACGAGGCGCCCGAGGGGACCACCGAGCAGGCGCTGGCCGAGATCTGGGCCGAGGTGCTGCGCCTGGAGCGGGTGGGGCGCTGGGACAACTTCTTCGAGCTGGGCGGGCACTCGCTCCTGGCCGTGCAGGTGATCTCGCGGGTGCGGCAGGTGCTGGAGGTGGAGGTCGCACTCGGCGAGCTGTTCACCCGGCCCGTGCTGAAGGAGTTCGCGCGCGAGCTGGAGACGGCGGCGCAGTCGGATCTCGCGCCGATCGAGCCCGTATCCAGGGACGGCCGCATCCCCCTGTCGTTCGCGCAGCAGCGGCTGTGGTTCCTGGCGCAGCTCCGCGACCTCGGGAGCACCTACCACATCTCCCGGCGCCGGCGGCTGCGCGGCGAGCTGGACCGGGCGGCGCTGGTGCGCGCGCTCGACCGCATCGTGGCCCGCCACGAGGCGTTGCGCACGGTCTTCGCGCACGCGGGCGGCGTTCCCGAGCAGCGCATCGCGCCGGAGGACACCGGCTTCCTCCTGGTCGAGCACGACCTGGAGGGGCGCGGCGATGCGCGGGCCGAGCTGGGCCGCCTGGCCGCGGCGGAAACGAACGCGCCCTTCGACCTGGAGCGGGGGCCACTCATCCGCGGGCGGCTGGTTCGCCTGGCGGCCGACGACCACGTGCTGCTGCTCACCATGCACCACATCGTCAGCGACGGCTGGTCGATGGGTGTGCTGGTGGGCGAGCTGGACGCGCTCTACGCCGCCTTCCGCCGCGGGGCGCCCGACCCGCTCCCCGCGCTGCCGGTGCAATATGCCGATTACGCGGTGTGGCAGCGCCGCTGGCTCGACGGCGAGGTCCTGCGCGAGCAGGCCGAGTACTGGATGCGCACGCTGGCCGGCGCCCCCGAGTTGCTGGAGCTGCCCACGGACCGCCCGCGGCCGGCGCAGATGGACCACGCGGGCGCGCAGCTGCGCGTGGCGCTTGACGAGGCGCTGACGGCCGGCCTCAAGACGCTGTCGCGGCGGCATGGGACCACGCTGTTCATGACGCTGCTGGCCGGGTGGGCCGTGGTGCTCGGCCGCCTCTCGGGCCAGGCCGACGTGGTGATCGGCAGCCCCATGGCGGGGCGCGGGCGCAGGGAGATCGAGGGGCTGATCGGCTTCTTCGTCAACACCCTGGCGCTGCGGGTGGACCTGTCGGGCGCGCCCACCGTGGCGGCGCTGCTCGCGCGGGTGAAGGAGCGGGTGCTGGGGGCGCAGCACCACCAGGACATCCCCTTCGAGCAGGTGGTGGAACGGGTGGACCCCGCCCGCAGCCTGGCGCACCACCCGCTCTTCCAGGTGCTGTTCGCGTGGCAGAACACGCCCCGGGGCGACGGGCTGTCGCTGCCGGGGCTGGAGGCGGGCGGCGTGGGCGGCGTGGACGCGGGCCCCTCGCAGGTGCAGGCGAACCGCGACCTGTCCATCACCCTGCAGGAGGCGGGCGGCCGGATCGTGGGGAGCGTGGCCTATGCCACGGCGCTCTTCGACCGCGCCACGGTGGAGCGCCACCTGGGCTACCTGCGGCGGGTGCTGGAGGAGATGGCCGCCGACGACCGCCGCGGCGTGGACCGGCTGGCGCTGATGTCCGACGACGAGCGCGCGCGGGTGGTGGTGGAGTGGAACCAGACGGAGATGGCGGTTCCGGACGGGTCGTGCGTGCACCAGCTCTTCGAAGCGCAGGTGGAGCGTTCGCCCGATGCGGACGCGGTGGTGTTCGCGGGCGAGCGGCTCAGCTATGCGCGGCTGAACGCGCGGGCGAACCAGCTGGCGCACCACCTCCGCGCGCTGGGCGTGGGCCCCGACGTGCGGGTGGCGATCTGCGTGGAGCGCAGCCTGGAGATGATGGTGGGGCTCCTCGGCGTCCTGAAGGCGGGCGGGGCCTACGTGCCGCTGGACCCCGGCTATCCGGCCGAGCGGCTGGCCTGGATGCTGGCCGACAGCGCGCCCGCCGCGGTGCTCACGCAGACGGCACTGCGCGACCGGGTCGACGCCGCGGGCGTGCCGGTGCTGGAGCTGGACAACGCGTCGTCGTGGTCTGGCCGGCCCGAGACGAATCCCGATCGGGATTCCCTGACCCCGGCCCACCTGGCGTACGTGATCTACACCTCGGGCTCCACGGGGACGCCCAAGGGGGTGACGGTGGAGCACCGCGCGGTGGTGAACCAGCTGGCGTGGGCGCAGCGCACCTGGGCGCTCGAGGCGCACGAGGCCGTGCTGCAGCGGATCTCGCTCAGCTTCGACGTGTCGGTGCGGGAGCTGTTCTGGCCCTTGTCGGTGGGCGCCCGGCTGGTGCTGGCGCGGCCCGCGGGACACAGCGACCCGGGCGAGCTGGTGGAGACGATCGCGCGAGAGGGGATCGGCACGGTGCACATGGTTCCCTCGCTCTTGCAGCCGCTGCTGGAGCACCCGCGCGTGGGGGAGTGCACGGGCCTGGCGCGCGTGATGTGCGGCGGCGAGGTGCTGTCGCCCGCGCTGGCGCGGCGCTTCCACGAACGGCTGCCTCGCGCCACGCTGAACCACATGTACGGGCCCACCGAGACCACGGTGGCGGTCACCACCTGGCGCTCGCGGCCCGACGAGCTGGACGGGCGCCTTCCCATCGGCCGGCCGGTGGCGAACACCCGGGCCTACGTGCTGGACGGCGGCGGCGCGCCGGTGCCGGTGGGGGTCGCCGGCGAGCTGTACGTGGGCGGCGCGCAGGTGGCGCGCGGCTACCTGGGCGCGCCCGAAATGACGGCCGAGCGCTTCGTGGCCGACCCGTTCGGCGGCGAGGCGGGGGGGCGGCTCTACCGCACCGGCGACCTGGCGCGGTGGCGGGCGGACGGGACGCTCGACTTCCTTGGCCGGGTGGATCACCAGGTCAAGGTGCGCGGCTTCCGCATCGAGCTGGGCGAGATCGAGGCGCGGCTGGCCGGGCACCCCGCGGTGCGCGAGGCCGTCGTCCTCGCCCGGGAAGACGCGCCGGGCGAGAAGCGGCTGGTGGCCTACGTGATCGGCGACGATGCGGCCGGGGCCGACGTGCTGCGGGCGCACCTGGCCGAAACGCTCCCCGAGCACATGGTGCCGGCGGCCTACGTGCGGGTGGACGCGTGGCCGCTGACGCCCAACGGCAAGCTGGACCGCAAGGCGCTCCCCGCGCCGGAGGGCGACGCCTTCGCGGCGCGCGAGTACGAGCCGCCGGTGGGCGAGACGGAGGCCGCGCTGGCCGGGATCTGGGCCGAGGTGCTGGGGGTGGACCGCGTCGGCCGCGGCGACCACTTCTTCGAGCTGGGCGGACACTCGCTCCTGGCCGTGCAGGTGATCTCGCGCGTGCGGCAGCTGCTGTTTGCCGAGGTGGCGCTGGGCGAGCTGTTCACCCGGCCAGTGCTCGCGGACTTCGCGGGGGAGCTGGCGACGGCGGCGCGGTCGGAGCTTCCGCCGATCGAGCCCGCCCCGCGCGACGGCCCGATTCCGCTGTCGTTCGCGCAGCAGCGCCTGTGGTTCCTGGAGCAGCTGGGCGGCTTGGGCAGCGCCTACCACATGCGCACCCGCCGGCGCCTGCGCGGCGAGCTGGACCGCGCCGCCCTGGCGCGTGCACTCGACGACGTGGTGGCGCGCCACGAGGCCCTGCGTACGGTTTTCCCCCAGGTGGACGGCGCCCCGGAGCAGCGCATCGCGCCGGCCGGCGCCGGGTTCCACCTCGTGGAGCACGACCTGCGCGAGCGGGCCGACGCCAGGGCCGAGCTAGACCGGCTGGCGGCCGAGGAGGCGCGCACGCCCTTCGACCTGGAGCGCGGGCCCCTGATCCGTGGACGGCTGTTCCGGCTGGCGGACGACGACCACGTGCTGATCGTGGCGATGCATCACATCGTCAGCGACGGCTGGTCGATGGGGGTGCTCTTCCGCGAGCTTTCCGCGCTCTACGCCGCGCATCGCCAAGGCAGGGAAGCGGCCCTCCCCGCGCTGCCGGTGCAGTATGCCGACTACGCGGTGTGGCAGCGGCGGTGGGTCGGGGGCGAGGTGCTGCGCCAGCAGGCCGACTACTGGACGCGCACGCTCGCCGGCGCCCCCGGGCTGCTGGCGCTGCCGACCGATCACCCGCGGCCCGCGCAGGTGAATCATGCGGGGGCGCACCTCGCCGTGGAGCTGGACGAGACGCTTACGGCGGGGCTCAAGGCGCTGTCCCGGCGGCACGGGGCCACGCCGTTCATGGCGCTCCTGGCAGGCTGGGCCGCCGTCCTCGGCCGCCTGTCGGGCCAGCACGACGTGGTGATCGGCACGCCCACGGCCAACCGCGGGCTGCGCGAGATCGAGGGGCTGATCGGCTTCTTCGTCAACACGCTGGCGCTGCGGGTGGACCTGTCGGGCTCGCCGACGGTGGCCCAGGTACTGGGGCGGGTGAAGGAGCGGGCGCTGGGGGCCCAAGCCCACCAGGACATCCCCTTCGAGCAGGTGGTGGAGCGGGTGGACCCCGCGCGCAGCCTGTCGCACACGCCGCTCTTCCAGGCGATGTTCACCTGGCAGAACGCGCCCGAGGGCGAGCTGGAGCTGCCCGGGCTGGCGCTGGCGGCGGGCTCGGCGTCGCGCCCGGCGCCGGCCGGGCAGGCGGCGGAGTCGCAGGCTGCGAAGTTCGACCTTGCGCTCACCCTCGCCGAGCGCGGCGGCCGGATCGCGGGGAGCCTCACCTACGCCACCGCGCTGTTCGAGCGCGCGACCGTGGAGCGCCACGTGGCCTACCTGCGGCGGGTGCTGGAGGCGATGGTCGCGGACGAGACCCAGCGCGTGGAGCGGCTGGCGCTCCTCTCCGCGGACGAGCGCTCGCAGATGCTGGAGGAGTGGAATCGCACGGGAGCGGATTACCCGAGCGGATCCTGCATCCACCAGCTCTTTGAGCGGCAGGTGGAGCGCGCGCCGGATGCGGAGGCGGTAATCTTCGGCGGCGAGCGGGTGAGCTACGGCGAGCTGAACGCGCGGGCCAACCGCCTGGCGCACCACCTTCGCTCGCTCGGCGTCGGTCCCGACGTGCGCGTGGCGATCTCCGTGGAGCGCGGCGTGGAGATGGTGGCCGCGGTGCTGGCGGTGCTCAAGGCGGGCGGGGCGTACGTGCCGCTCGACCCGGCCTATCCCGAGGATCGCCTGCGCTGGATGCTGGAGGACAGCGCGCCGGCGGCGTTGCTCACGCAGACCTCGCTCGCGGCGAGATTCGCCGATCTCCCGGTGCCGGTGCTGGAGCTGGACACAGCCGTCCAGGCGTGGGCGAGCGAGTCCGCGGCGAACCCCGAGCGCGGCGGGCTGACGCCGGAGCACCTGGCGTACGTGATCTACACCTCGGGCTCCACCGGCCGCCCCAAGGGGGTGCTGGTGCCGCACCGTGGGCTGTGCAACGTGGCCGCCGCGCAGCAGCGGGACTTCGGCGTAGGGCCAGGCGACCGCGTGCTGCAGTTCGCCTCGCTCAGCTTCGACGCGGCCGCCTTCGAGCTGGTGATGGCGCTCGCGTCGGGCGCTGCACTCTGCCTGGCGCCGCGCGAGGAGCTTCTGCCCGGGCCCGGGCTTCTGGGCGTCCTGCGCAAGCACGCGGTCACGACCGTGACGCTTCCGCCGACTGCCCTGGCGGCGTTGCCGGTGGAGGAGCTTCCCGCGCTGCGCACGATCACCGTGGCGGGCGAGGCGCTTCCCGCGGAGCTGGTGGAGCGGTGGGGCGGGCGGCACCGGCTGTGGAACCTGTACGGGCCCACGGAGGCGACCATCTGGAGCACCGCGGCGGAGTGCGTCGATGCGGAGCGGAAGCCGGACATCGGCGGGCCCATCGCCAACGTGCGCGCCTACGTGCTGGACACGGGGATGGAGCCGCTTCCGCCCGGCGTCGCCGCGGAGCTGTTCGTGGGCGGGGCCGGGGTGGCGCGCGGGTACCTGGGGCGGCCGGGACTCACGGCGGAACGCTTCGTCCCCGATCCGTTCGGGGGCGAGGCGGGCGCGCGCCTGTACCGCACGGGCGACCTCGCGCGGTGGACGGCGGACGGCCGGCTCCACTTCATCGGCCGGGCCGACCACCAGGTGAAGGTGCGCGGCTTCCGCATCGAGCCGGGCGAGGTGGAGGCGCGGCTGCTGGAGCACCCCGCCGTGGACGAGGCGGTGGTGGTGGCCCGCGAGGACGTGCCGGGGGAGACGCGGCTGGTGGCGTACGTGGCCGGCGCGGCGGTGGAGGCGGAGGCGCTGCGCGCGCACCTGCTGGAGCGCCTTCCCGAGCACATGGTGCCCGCGGCCTACGTGCACCTGCCCGCGCTGCCGCTCACGCCCAACGGCAAGGTGGACCGCAAGGCCCTCCCCGCGCCCGGGGGCAGCGCCTTCGCGCGGCGCGGCTACGAGGCGCCCGTGGGCGACACCGAGCAGGCGCTCGCCGGGATCTGGGCCGAGGTGCTGGGGGTGGAGCGCGTGGGTCGGCACGACGGCTTCTTCGAGCTGGGCGGCCACTCGCTGCTGGCGGTCACGCTGATCGGGCGGATGCGCAAGCAGGGGCTGCACGCCGACGTGCGCGCCCTCTTCGCCACGCCCACGCTGGCCGCCTTCGCCGCCGCCATCGAGAGCGCGCCGCGCGAGCTGGACGTTCCGGCCAACCTGATCCCCGACCCCGCCCCCCGCACGGGCGAACCCGACGACGACGAGGAAGACGTGGAGATGTTCCTGTGACCGATGTGGCCCCGCTGACGCTGCACGCGGTCTTGGCCCGCATCGACGCCGCCGGGATCCGGCTGCGCAACCGCGGGGGCGAGCTGGGCGTGGCCGGCAGCCGCGGCCAGCTCGACCCCGAGCTGCTGGCCGCGCTGCGCGAGCACAAGGCCGAGCTACTGGAGCGCGTGGGCAGCGGCGGCGAGTGGTGGACGCCGCCGCCCATCCGCCCCGAGATGCTGCCGCTGGTCGACCTGACGCAGGCCGAGATCGACCGCGTCGTGGCGGCGGTGCCGGGCGGCGCGGCCAACGTGCGGGACATCTATCCCCTGGCCCCGCTGCAGGAAGGCTTCCTCTTCCACTACCTGCTGGCGTCGCAGGGCGACCCCTACCTGCTGCGCACCCTCAGCAGCTTCGCGAGCCGCGAGCGGCTGGACGCGTACCTCGAGGCGCTGCGCGCGGTGGTCGCGCGGCACGACATCCTGCGCACCTCCATCGCCTGGGAAGACCTTCCCGAGCCGGTGCAGGTGGTGTGGCGCGAGGCGCCGCTGCTGGTGGAGGAGGTGGCGGTGGACGCGGGCGGCGGCGACGTGGCCGGCGAGCTTTACCGGCGCTTCGACCCGCGCCACCACCGCATCGACCTGCGCCAGGCGCCGCTGATGCGCGGCTACGTGGCGCACGACGCGGCCGAGGGGCGCTGGGTGCTGTTGCTGCTGCGCCACCACCTGATCGGCGACCACACCACGCAGGAGGTGCTGCGCGAGGAGATCGAGGCGTTCCTGCGGGGCCAGGGCGACCGGCTCCCGGCGCCGCTCCCGTTCCGCAACTACATCGCGCAGACGCGGCTGGGGGTGAGCCGCGAGGAGCACCGTCGGTTCTTCACCGAGCTCCTGGGCGACGTGGACCAGCCCACGGCGCCGTTCGGGCTGCTGGACGTGCGGGGCGACGGCTCGGAGATGGAGGAGGCGCGGCTGGCGGTGGACGAGGGGCTGGCGGCCCGGCTGCGGGCGCGTGCGCGGGCGCTGGGGGTGAGCGCGGCGAGCGTGTTCCACCTGGCCTGGGCGCAGGTGCTGGCGCGGGTGTCGGCGCGCGACGACGTGGTGTTCGGCACCGTGCTGTTCGGCCGGATGCACGGGGGCGAGGGCTCCGACCGGGTGGTTGGCCCCTTCATCAACATGCTCCCCATCCGCATCCGCGTGGGCGAGGTGGGGGTGGAGGAGAGCGTGCGGCAGACGCACGCGCTGCTGGCCGCGCTGATGCGCCACGAGCACGCCTCGCTGGCACTCGCGCAGCGGTGCAGCGCGGTGGAGCCTTCGGCGCCGCTGTTCACGGCGCCGCTCAACTACCGGCACAGCGGGAGAAAGCCGCGCGCGAACGCCCCCGCTGCCGCCGCACCTCCCGCCGCCGGCGGGATGCGGCGGCTGGGCGAGGAGCGGACCAACTACCCGCTCACGCTCACGGTGGACGACCTGGGCGACGGGTTCCGGCTCCGGGGCCAGGTGACGCACGAGTCGCTGGACCCGGTGCGCGTCTGTGACTTCATGAACCGGGCGCTGGAAGGGCTGGTGGAGGCGCTGGAGACCGCGCCCGAGAGGCCCGTGGGCAGCATCGACGTCCTCCCCGCGAGCGAGCGCGCCCGGGTGGTGGAGGAGTGGAACCGCACGGAGGCCGACTACGCCAGCGGGTCCTGCATCCACCAGCTCTTCGAACGCCAGGCGCAGCGCGCGCCCAGCGCGGACGCGCTGCTCTTCGGCGGCGAGCGGGTGAGCTACGGCGAGCTGAACGCGCGCGCCAACCGCCTGGCGCGCCATCTCCGCTCGCTCGGCGTCGGTCCGGACGTGCGCGTGGCGATCTCCGTGGAGCGCGGCGTGGAGATGGTGGCGGCGCTGCTGGCCGTGCTCAAGGCGGGCGGGGCGTACGTGCCGCTGGACCCGGCCTATCCCGAGGATCGGCTGCGCTGGATGCTGGAGGACAGCGCGCCGGCGGCGTTGCTCACGCAGACCTCGCTCGCGGGAAGATTTGCCGATCTCCCGGTGCCGGTGCTGGAGCTGGACGCAGCCGTCCAGGCGTGGGCGGGCGAGTCCGCGGTGGACCCGGAGCGGGGCGGGCTGACGCCGGGGCATCTGGCGTACGTCATCTACACCTCGGGCTCCACCGGCCGCCCCAAGGGGGTGCTGGTGCCGCACCGAGGGCTGTGCAACGTGGCCGCCGCGCAGCAACGGGCATTCGGGGTGGGGCCGGGCGACCGGGTGCTGCAGTTCGCCTCGCTCAGCTTCGACGCGGCCGCCTTCGAGCTGGTGATGGCGCTCGCGTCGGGCGCCGCGCTCTGCCTGGCGCCGCGCGAGGAGCTTCTGCCGGGGCCCGGGCTGCTCGGGGTCTTGAGGAAGCACGGCGTGACGACCGTGACGCTTCCCCCGTCCGCCCTCTCTGCGTTGCCGGTGGAGGAGCTTCCCGCGCTGCGCACCATCACCGTGGCGGGCGAGGCGCTTCCGGCGGAGCTGGTCGCACGGTGGGGAGCCCGGTACCGGCTGTGGAACCTGTATGGGCCCACGGAGGCGACCATCTGGAGCACGGCGGTGGAGTGTTCCGATTCCGGGCGGAAGCCGGACATCGGCGGGCCCATCGCCAACGTTCGCGCCTACGTGCTTGACGCGGGGGGCGAACCGCTTCCCGTGGGGGTGGCCGGGGAGCTGTACCTGGGCGGGGCCGGGGTGGCGCGCGGATACTTGGGGCGGCCGGGGCTCACGGCCGAGCGCTTCGTTCCCGACCCCTTCGGCGGCGAGGCGGGCGCGCGCCTGTACCGCACGGGCGACCGCGCGCGGTGGACGGCGGATGGCAGGCTCGACTTCATCGGCCGGGTGGACCACCAGGTGAAGGTGCGCGGCTTCCGCATCGAGCTGGGCGAGATCGAGGCGCGGCTGGGCGAGCACCCCCAGGTGCGCCAGGCCGTCGTCGTCGCCCGCGAAGACGTGCCGGGGGAGACGCGGCTGGTGGCGTACGTGATCGGCGACGAGGCGGCCGGGGCCGACGTGCTCCGCGCCTACCTGGCCGACACCCTCCCCGAGCACATGGTGCCGGCCGCGTACCTGCACCTGCGCGAGCTGCCCCTGACCCCCAGCGGCAAGGTGGACCGCAAGGCCCTCCCCGCGCCCGAGGGCGACGCCTTCGCCCACCGCGCCTACGAGGCGCCCGTGGGCGACACCGAGGAGCTGCTGGCCGAGATGTGGTCGGAGGTGCTGGGCGTGGAGCGGGTGGGACGCTGGGACGACTTCTTCGACCTGGGTGGGCACTCGCTGTTGGCCGTGCAGGTGATCTCGCGCGTGCAGCAGGTGCTCAAGGCCGACATCGAGGTGGCCGAGCTGTTCACCTGGCCCGTGCTCGCCGACTTCGCGCGCGAGCTGAACGCGGCGGCGTGGGCCGAGCTTCCGCCCATCCAGCCCGCCCCGCGCGACGGCCGCCTCCCGCTGTCGTTCGCGCAGCAGCGGCTGTGGTTCCTGGAGCAGCTGGGCGACCAGGGGAGCACCTACCACATCCCCGTCCGCCTGCGCCTGCGGGGCACGCTCGACCGCGCCGCGCTGGTGCGGGCGCTCGACCGCGTCATCGCACGCCACGAGGCGCTGCGCACCACCTTCCCGGCGACGGACGGCGTCCCCGAGCAGCGCATCGCGCCGGCCAACGCGAGCGGCTTCCAGCTGGCCGAGGTGGAGCTGGACGGGCAGGCGGAGGGGGCGCTCGAGCGGGCGATGGCCGAGGAGGCGCGCGCGCCCTTCGACCTGGCCCGCGGGCCGCTGATCCGCGGCCGGCTGGTGCGCGTGGCGGCCGACGACCACGTGCTGCTGCTCACCATGCACCACATCGTCAGCGACGGCTGGTCGATGGGGGTGTTCACCCGCGAGCTGTCCGCGCTCTACGCCGCCTTCCGCGAGGGGAGGGAAGCGGAGCTGCCCGAGCTGCCCGTGCAGTACGCCGACTACGCGGCGTGGCAGCGGCGGTGGGTGGAGGGCGAGGTCCTGCAGGAACAGGCCGACTACTGGAAGCGCACGCTGGCCGGCGCGCCCGAGCTGCTGGAGCTGCCGGCCGACCGCCCGCGGCCGGCGCAGGTGAACCACGCGGGGGCGCTCCTTCGCCTGGAGCTGGACGAGGAGCTGACGACGGGGCTCAAGGCGCTCTCGCGGCGGCATGGGACCACGCTGTTCATGACGCTCCTGGCCGGGTGGGCGGCCACGCTCGGCCGGCTCTCGGGCCAGGCTCACGTGGTGGTGGGCACGCCCACCGCGGGACGCGGGCGGCGCGAGATCGAGGGGCTGATCGGCTTCTTCATCAACACGCTGGCGCTGCGCGTGGAGATGGACGACGCGCCCACCGTGGCCGGGCTGCTGGAGCGGGTCAAGACGCGGGCGCTGGAGGCGCAGCACCACCAGGACATCCCCTTCGAGCAGGTGGTGGAGCTGGTGGACCCCGCCCGCAGCCTGGCGCACACCCCCATCTTCCAGGTGATGTTCACCTGGCAGAACACCCCCCGCGGCGGGCTGGCGCTTCCCGGGCTGAGCGCCGACAGCATGCGCTCGGGCTCGGCGCAGGTGCAGGCCAAGTTCGACCTGGCGCTCTCGCTGCAGGAGGCGGGCGAGCGGATCGTGGGCGGGGTGACGTATGCCACCGCGCTCTTCGACCGCGACACCGTGGCGCGGTACGCGGGCTACCTGCGCCGCGTGCTGGAGGAGATGGCCGCCGACGACGCCCGCACGGTGGACCGGCTCGCGCTGATGCCCGCCAGCGAGCGCACCTGGGTGCTGGAGGAGTGGAACGGCACGGATGCGGCGTATCCAGCGGACTCCGCCATCCCCGAGTTGTTCGAAGCGCAGGTGGAGCGCACCCCCGACGCGACCGCGGTCGTCTTTGCCGAGGATCACGTCAGCTACGCGGAACTGAACCGGCGCGCGAACCGCCTGGCGCACCACCTCCGTTCGCTCGGCGTGGGGCCGGACGTACGGGTGGGGATCTGCGTGGAACGCAGCTTGGAGATGATGGTGGGGCTGCTGGCGCTGCTCAAGGCCGGCGGCGCATACGTGCCGCTGGACCCCGGCTACCCGGCCGAGCGGCTGGCGTACATGCTGGAAGACAGCGCCCCGGCGGCCGTGCTCACCCAGTCGCACCTGCGCGATCGGGTCGACGTCGCCGGCGTGCCGGTGATCGAGCTGGACGACGCGTCCGCATGGGCGTCGGAGGCGGACACGAATCCCGGCCGGGGTGGTCTGACGCCGGATCACCTGGCGTACGTGATGTACACGTCGGGCTCCACCGGGCGTCCGAAAGGCGTGGCGGTGCGGCAGCGCAACGTGGTCAATCGGTTGACTTGGATGCAGCGGGACTGGGGCCTCGCGCCGGGCGACGCGATCCTCCAGAGCACCACGCTCAGCTTCGACGTCTCCGTCTACGAGGTCCTCTGGCCGATCAGCGTGGGCGGTCGCGTGGTGCTGGCGCGTGCGGACGGGCAGATGGACCCCGGGTACCTGGTGGACGCGATCCAGAGCGAGCGGATCAACATCGTCAACTTCGTTCCCTCCATGCTGCAGCTGTTCCTGGAGCATCCCCAGGTCGAGCGCTGCACCTACCTGCACCGCGCGCCGTGTGGCGGCGAGGCATTGTCGCCCACGCTGGCGCGGCGCTTCCGCGAGCGGCTGCCGTGGGTGTCGCTGCACAACCGCTACGGGCCGACCGAAGCCGCCGCCTCCGTGACCATGCGCGTCGAAGGCCAGGAGCGCGGGGGGAGCCCCGTGCCGATCGGCCGGCCGGTGGCGAACACGCGCGTCTACGTGCTGGACGCCCGCGGCGAGCCGGTGCCGGTAGGGGTCGCCGGCGAGCTCTACATCGGCGGCGTGGGCGTGGGGCGCGGCTACCTGGACCGGCCGGAGCAGACGGCGGAGCGCTTCGTGGCCGATCCCTTCAGCCGGGAGCCGGGGGCGCGGCTGTACCGCACGGGCGACCTGGCGCGGTGGCTCGCGGACGGGACGGTCGAGTTCCTGGGGCGGACCGACTTCCAGGTGAAGGTGCGCGGCTTCCGCATCGAGCTGGGCGAGATCGAGGGGCGCCTGGCCGCGCATCCTGGGGTCCGCGACGCCGTGGTGCTGGCGCGCGAGGACGTGCCGGGAGACAAGCGGCTGGTGGCCTACGTGGTGGGCGACGCCGACACCGAGTCGCTGCGCGCCCACCTCGCCGCCGCGCTGCCGGAGTACATGGTTCCCGCGGCCTACGTGCGGCTGGAGCAGCTGCCGCTCACGCCCAACGGAAAGCTGGACCGCGACGCGCTCCCCGCCCCCGAGGCCAGCGCCTACGCGGCCCGCGAGTACGAGGCGCCGGTGGGCGAAACCGAAGCCGCGCTGGCCGAGATCTGGGCCGAGGTGCTGCGCCTGGACCGGGTGGGGCGCTGGGACGACTTCTTCGACCTGGGCGGGCATTCGCTCCTGGCGGTGCAGGTGATCTCGCGGGTGCGGCAGGTGCTGGAGGTGGAGGTGGCGCTGGGCCAGGTGTTCACCCGGCCCGTGCTGAAGGACTTCGCGCGCGAGCTGGAGACGGCGGCGCAGGCACCGCTTCCGCCGGTGGAGCCCGTTGCCCGCGATGGCCGGGTGCCGCTGTCGTTCGCGCAAGCGCGGCTGTGGTTCCTGGACCGGCTGGGCGGGCTGGGCAGCGCCTACCACATCCACAAGCGCGTGCCGTTCCGCGGCGAGCTGCACCGCGAGGCGCTGGTGTGCGCGCTGGGCGCCATCGTGGCCCGCCACGAGGCGCTGCGCACGGTCTTCGCCGAGGTGGACGGCGTCCCCGAGCAGCGTATCGCGCCGGCGGGCGCCGGGTTCCATCTCGTCGAGCACGATCTCGGTGGGGAGGACGACCGGAGGGCGGCGCTCGACCGGTTGGCGGCGGAGGAGACGGACGCGCCCTTCGACCTGGAGCGGGGGCCGCTCATCCGCGGGCGGCTGGTGCGGCTGGCCGCCGATCACCACGTCCTCCTCGTCACCATGCACCACATCGTCAGCGACGGCTGGTCGATGGAGGTGCTGGCGCGCGAGCTGGGCGCGCTCTACGCCGCGTTCCAGCGCGGGGAGCCCAGCCCGCTCCCCGCGCTGCCGGTGCAGTATGCCGACTACGCGGTGTGGCAGCGGCGGTGGGTGGCGGGCGAGGTGCTGCGCGAGCAGGCCGACTACTGGGCGCGAACGCTGGCTGGGGCGCCGGAGCTGCTGGAGCTGCCCATCGACCACCCGCGCCCCGCCCGGATGGACCACGCCGGCGCGCAGCTGGGGATGACGCTGGACACGGAGCTGACGGAGGGGTTGAAGGCGCTGTCGCGGCGGCACGGGACCACGCTGTTCATGACGCTGCTGGCCGCCTGGGCCACCATGCTCGGCCGGCTCTCGGGCCAGGACGAGGTGGTGATCGGCACGCCCACCGCCAATCGCGGCCGGAGGGAGATCGAGGGGCTGATCGGCTTCTTCGTGAACACCCTGGCCGTGCGCGTGGACCTGCACGACGCGCCGACCGTGGCGGAGCTGCTGGGGCGCGTGAAGCGGCGCGCCCTGGAGGCGCAGCACAATCAGGACATCCCCTTCGAGCAGGTGGTGGAGCGGGTGGACCCCGCGCGCAGCCTGGCGCACACTCCGCTCTTCCAGGTGATGTTCGCCTGGCAGAACACGCCCGGCGGCGACCCCGGACAGCCCGCGCCCACGCAGGGGGCCGCCCGCCGCCCGGCTCGCGCCACGGCGCAGTTCGACCTGTCGCTTACCCTGGTCGAGCGCGGCGGGCGGATCACGGGGGGCGTGGAGTACCGGACGGCGCTGTTCGAGCAGGAGACGGTGGAGCGCTACCTGGGGTACCTGCGCCGGCTGCTGGAGGAGATGGTGGCGGGCGAGGGGCGGAGCGTTGCCCGGCTGGAGCTGATGCCGCCCGCCGAGCGCGGGCGGGTGGTGGACGAGTGGAACGCGACGGATGTCCCCTGCCCGGAAGGCTGGTGCCTGCACGAGCTCTTCGAGCGCCGGGCCGAGGAGACGCCCGGTGGGACGGCGGTGGTGTTCGAGGGCGGGAATGTCACCTACGCGCAGCTGAACGCCCGCGCCAACCGGCTGGCGCACCACCTCCGCAGCCTGGGCGTGGGCCCCGACGCGCGCGTGGCGGTCTGCGCCGAGCGCACGCCCGAGATGGTGGCGGGGCTCCTGGCCGTGCTCAAGGCGGGCGGTGCGTACGTTCCGCTCGACCCGGCGTACCCGGAGGAGCGGCTGCGCTACCTGCTGGAAGACAGCGCGCCGGTGGCGGTGCTCACGCAGGCGCACCTGCGGCGCCGGGTCGAGAGCGCCGGCGTGCCCGTGATCGAGCTGGACGCCGCCTCGCCCGAGTGGGCGGGCGGGCCCGATGCGAATCCGGAGCGCGGGGCGTTGCTGCCCGAGCACCTGGCGTACGTGATCTACACCTCGGGCTCCACCGGGCGGCCCAAGGGGGTGATGGTCGCCCACCGCTCCGTGCACCGGCTGGTCGCCGCCGTCCAGGCGGGCTTCGGCCTGCGCACCGACGACCGCTCGCTGCAGTTCGCGTCCGTCGCCTTCGACGCCTCGGTGGAGGAGATCTTCGGCGCGCTGCTGACCGGGGCGTTACTGGTGCTGCGCACCGAGGCCTGGCTGGAAGGCGCGCACGCCTTCTGGCGCCGGTGCGAGGAGAACGGGGTGACGGTGGTGGACCTGCCCACCCGCTTCTGGCAACTCCTGGTGGGCGAGCCCTCGGCCCCCATCCCACCCTGCGTGCGCCTGGTGGTGATCGGCGGCGAGGCGGTGGACCCGGCGGCGCTGGGGGCGTGGTTCGGGATCTCCGGGCACCGGCCGCTCCTCCTCAACACCTACGGCCCCACCGAGGCCACGGTCGATGCGACGCTGCGCGAGGTCACCGCGGACCCGGCGACCTGGCGCTCCATCGGCGGGCCGGTGGCCAACACGCGGGTGTACGTGCTGGACCGGCGGGGCGAGCCGGTGCCGACCGGAGTGGCGGGAGAGGTGTACATCGGTGGGGCGCAGGTGGCGCGCGGCTACCTCGACCGCCCGGCGCTGACGGCCGAGCGGTTCGTGCCCGACCCCTTCGCCGCCGGGCCCGGGGCGCGGCTGTACCGCACGGGCGACCTGGGGCGGTGGCTGGCGGACGGGACGATCGAGTACCTGGGGCGCACCGACTTCCAGGTGAAGATCCGCGGCTTCCGCATCGAGCCGGGCGAGATCGAGGCGCGGCTGGCGGAGCATCCGCAAGTGCGCGAGGCGGTGGTGGTCGCGCGCGAGGACGCGCCGGGCGACACACGGCTGGTGGCCTACGTCGTGGGCGACGAGGCGGCGGGGGCCGACGTGCTCCGGGCGCACCTGGCCGCCACGCTGCCGGAGCACATGGTGCCGGCGGCCTACGTGCGGCTGAGCGCGCTGCCGCTCACGCCCACGGGGAAACTGGACCGGCCGGCGCTTCCCGCGCCGGAGGGCGAGGCGTTGGCGCGGGAGTACGAGGCGCCCCAGGGCGAGGTGGAGGTGGCGCTCGCGGAGATCTGGGCCGGGCTGCTGGGCGTGGAGCGGGTGGGGCGCGGGGACGACTTCTTCGCGCTGGGGGGTCACTCCCTGCTGGCGGTGCAGGTCGTCTCGCGGGTGCGGCAGGCGATGGAGGTGGAGATCGCGCTGGGCGTCGTGTTCGAAAGTCCCGTGCTGGCTGCCCTCGCCGAACGGATCCTGGACCTGCAGCTCGCCCGCTTCGACCCCGAGACCCTGGCGCGGCTGGCGGAGCGCGTTCGCGAGGACGGCGGCGGCACCGCGCCCGGCGCGGAGGACGGAGGCTGAGGATTCGCCTCATACCGAATCCGGGTGTTCTGCTATTCCTCGGGAACTCTCGAGATGTCATTCTGAAGGAGCCTAAGCGACTGAAGAATCGATACTTGGCTTCCTTGCGAGAGTTCGGTACGATCAGGGGATCCGGCAACGGTTCAGACGGATCCGGTATCATCCCCCGTCCACGCCTCGTCGGAGCGGAGCGCGGACGGCGGCCGGCCGGGCCGGCCGGGAGATGCACCGCACTCGCCCGTACACTCAATTCAGGCAGTCGTGTTCGAAGATGCTGAACCTTTCGACCGCTGAGCGTCTCGCGCTCCTCAAGCTGGCCCGGGCCACCGCCCCCATGCAGGCTCCGGCGACGCTGTCGCCGATCGAGCCGGTGGAGCGCGGCGGCCCGCTGCCGCTGTCGTTCGCGCAGCAGCGGCTGTGGTTCGTGGAGCAGCTGGGCGACGCGGGCGCGGCCTACCACGTCTCCACTCGCGTGCGCCTGCGGGGCGAGCTGGACCGGGCGGCGCTGGTCCGCGCGCTGGAGCGCATCGTGGCGCGGCACGAGGCGCTGCGCACCGTCTTCGCCGAGGTGGATGGGCAGCCCGTGCAGCGGATCGTGCCCGTGGAGGAGAGCCGCTTCCTCCTCATCGAGCATGACGTGGCCGACGCCGAGCTGCCCGAGGCCGAGCTGCGGCGGGTGATGGCGGAGGAGAGCGGGGTGCCGTTCGACCTGGAGCGCGGCCCGCTGATCCGCGGGCGGCTCGTCCGCCGGGCGGAGGACGACCACGTGCTGCTGGTGACCATGCACCACATCGTCAGCGACGGGTGGAGCATGGGGGTGTTCACCCGCGAGCTGGGCGAGCTCTACGGCGCCTTCCAGCGCGGCGAGCCCGATCCGCTTCCCGCGCTTCCGATCCAGTACGCCGACTATGCGGTGTGGCAGCGGCGCTGGGTGGAGGGCGAGGTGCTGCGGGCGCAGGCGGAGTACTGGAAGACCACGCTGGCCGGCGCGCCCGAGCTGCTGGAACTGCCGGCAGACCATCCGCGCCCGGCACGGCAGGACTTCGCCGGCGCCACCGTGGGCGTGGAGCTGGACAGGGTGCTGAGCGTGGGGCTCAAGGCGCTCTCGCAGCGGCACGGGGCCACGCTCTTCATGACGCTCCTTGCCGGGTGGGCCGTGGTGCTGAGCCGGCTGTCGGGGCAGGGCGACGTGGTGATCGGCACGCCGATGGCGGGCCGCGGGCGGCGGGAGATCGAGGGGCTGATCGGCTTCTTCGTGAACACCCTGGCCATCCGCGCCGACCTCTCGGGCGCGCCCACGGTGGCCGAGCTGCTGGCGCGGGTGAAGGCGCGGGTGCTGGGCGCGCAGCACCACCAGGACATCCCCTTCGAGCAGGTGGTGGAGCTGCTCGAACCCGAGCGCAGCCTGGCGCATCACCCGCTCTTCCAGGCGATGTTCACCTGGCAGAGCGCGTCGCGGGGGGGCGGGGTGTCGCTGACGGGGCTGGATGCGGGCGGTGTGGGCGCGGGACCCGCGCAGGTGCAGGCGAAGTTCGACCTTTCCCTCGCCCTGGGCGAACGCGACGGACGGATCGCCGGCGCGGTGGAGTACGCTACCGCGCTCTTCGAGCGGGCCACGGTGGAGCGCTGGCTGGCCTACCTGCCGCGGGTGCTGCAGGCGATGGTCGCAGACGAGAGCCAGGCCGTGGACCGCCTCCCGCTGCTCCCCGACGCCGAGCGGCGCCTTGTGCTGGAGGAGTGGAACGCGACCAGGCGGCCGTATCCGGACGGCCTCCGCGTCCATGACCTGTTCCGCGCGCAGGCGGCGCGCACGCCCGAGGCGGTCGCCGCCTCCTGGCGCGGCGAGCGGGTGACGTACGCGGAGCTGGAGGCGCGGGCGAACCAGATCTCCAACGCTCTCCGCCGCCGCGGCGTGGGGCCCGAGGTACGCGTGGGCATCTGCCTGCCGCGTACGCCAGATCTCATCGCCGCGATGCTTGGCGTCCTCGGCGCGGGTGGGGCGTACGTCCCGCTGGACCCGGCGTATCCGGCGGAGCGGCTGGGCTACATGCTGGGGGATGCCGCGGTCGCGCTCGTCATCACCGACTCCGGTCTGGCCGATCGTCTGCCCGAGGACGCGGCGGCGCTGCTGCTGCTCGACACGGAGCGAGACGCGATCGCCGCGGAATCGGCCGAGGCGCCGGAGAGCGGCGTGGTTCCCGAGAACCTGTCGCACGTCATCTTCACCTCCGGGTCGACGGGACGGCCCAAGGGGGTGATGATCCGCCATTCCTCCGTCGTCGTGCTTCTGCACTGGCTGCGGGAGAACGTGACGGACGAGGAGCGGTCGTCGGTCCTCTTCTCCACCTCCATCAACTTCGACGTCTCCGTCGCCGAGGTCTTCGGCACGCTCGCGTGGGGCGGGAAGCTGGTGATGGTGGAGAACGCGCTGGAGCTGGCGACGACCGACGAGGAGGTGGTGCACGTCAGCATGGTGCCGAGCGCGGCCGCGGAACTGCTGCGCAGCGGCGGAATTCCGCGGTCGGTGAGGACGCTGAACCTGGGTGGCGAGGCGCTTCCGAACGCGCTCGCGCAGGGGCTGTACGAGCTGGAGACGGTGGAAAAGGTCGGCAATCTCTATGGGCCGACGGAGGATACGACCTATTCCACCTACCACGTCATCCCTCGCGGTGCAGACCACGTGCTGGTCGGCGCGCCCGTCGCCAACACGCAGGCGTACATTCTGGACGCGCACCTGGAGCCCGTGCCGATCGGCGCAGTCGGCGAGCTCTATCTCGCGGGCGACGGGCTGTCGCGCGGGTATACGAATCAGCCCGCCATGACCGCGGAGCGGTTCCTCCCGTGCCCCTTCGGCCCGCCGGGGGCGCGGATGTACCGGGTGATGGACCGCGTCCGCTGGCGCGTGGACGGGGAGATCGACTACCTGGGGCGCACCGACTTCCAGGTGAAGGTGCGCGGCTACCGCATCGAGCTGGGCGAGATCGAAGCCCGTCTCGCGGAGCACTCGGGGGTGCGCGCGCCGGTCGTCCTCGTCCGCGAGGACGAACCCGGCGATCGGCGCCTGGTGGCGTACTACCTGGCCGACGGGCCGGCCGCGGTCGACGAGCTGAAGACGCACCTGGCCGATCGTCTGCCGGGGTACATGGTGCCGGCCGCGTTCGTGTGGTTGGAGGCGTATCCGCAGACGCAGAGCGGCAAGGTGGACCGCAAGGCGCTGCTCGCCCCGGCGGGCGACGCCTATGCGGCGCAGGCGTACGAGGCGCCCGTGGGCGAGACGGAAGCCGCGGTGGCCGAGATCTGGGCCGAGGTGCTGCGCGTGGAGCGGGTGGGCCGCCGCGACGACTTCTTCGACGCGGGCGGGCACTCGCTCCTGGCCGTGCAGGTGGTCTCGCGCGTGCGCCAGGTGCTGGAGGCGGAGGTGGCGCTGGGCGACCTGTTCACCCGGCCCGTGCTGGCCGATTTCGCGCGGGGGCTGGAGTCGGCCTCGCGCGCCGCGCTTCCGCCCATCGAGCCGGTGGAGCGCGGCGGGCGCGTCCCGCTGTCGTTCGCGCAGCAGCGGCTCTGGTTCCTCGACCGGATGGGCGGCGCGGGTGCGGCCTACCACATCCCCACCTGGATGCGCCTGAAGGGCGAGCTGGACCGCGATGCGCTGCGCCGCGCGCTCGGCCGGATCGTGGCGCGCCACGAGGCGCTGCGCACGGTCTTCGTGGAGACCGACGGCGTGCCGCGGCAGCAGATCGCGCCGGCCGGCGAGCGCCCCTTTCCCCTCGTGGAGCACGACCTGAGCGGCCGCGCCGATGCGGGCGTGGAACTGCGACGGGTGAGGGCCGAGGAGACGGGGGCGCCGTTCGACCTGGAGCGGGGCCCGCTGATCCGCGGCCGGCTGGTGACCCTGGCCGAGGGCGACCACGTGCTGCTGGTGACCATGCACCACATCGTCAGCGACGGGTGGAGCATGGAGGTGTTCACCCGCGAGCTGAGCACGCTCTACGGCGCCTTCCGCCGCGGCGAGCCCGATCCGCTCCCCCCGCTGCCGGTGCAGTACGCCGACTACGCGGCCTGGCAGCGGCGGTGGGTGGACGGCGACATCCTCCAGCAGCAGGCGGACTACTGGCGGCAGACGCTCGCCGGCGCCCCCGAGCTGCTGGAGCTGCCGGCCGACCACGCCCGGCCCGCGGTGCAGGACCATGCCGGGGCCGCGGCCGCGCTGGAGCTGGACGAGGAGCTGACGGCGGCGCTCAAGGCGCTCGGCCGGCGCCACGGGACCACGCTGTACATGACGCTGCTGGCCGGCTGGGCCGCCGTGCTGAGCCGTCTCTCGGGCCAGGATCACCTGGTGATCGGCACGCCCGCGGCCAATCGCGGACGGCGCGAGATCGAGGGGCTGATCGGCTTCTTCGTGAACACCCTCGCGCTGCGCGTGGATCTCTCCGATACCCCTAGCGTGGCCGGGCTCCTGGGGCGGGTCAAGGAGCGCGTGCTGGGCGCGCAGCACCACCAGGACATCCCCTTCGAGCAGGTGGTGGAGCTGGTGCGGCCGGAGCGCAGCCTGTCGCACACGCCGCTCTTCCAGGTGATGTTCGCTTGGCGCAACACCCCCGACGCCCCGGAGCTGCAGGGCCTCACGCTGACGCCCACCGCGCGCCCGGGCGGCCGCTCGGCCGCGCCCGCCGGCGAGGTGACGGCGCTCTTCGACCTGTCGCTCACCCTGTTCGAGCGGGGCGGCAGGATCGCCGGCAGCGTGGAGTACGCGACGGCGCTCTTCGAACGGGAGACGGTGGAGCGCTACGCGGGCTACCTGCGGCGGGTGCTGGGGGAGATGGTGAAGGACGAGCACGCCGCGGTCGCGCGCCTGCCCCTCCTTTCACCCGGCGAGCGGCGCCTGGTGGTGGAGGAGTGGAACGACACGGACGCCGGGTACCCCCGCGACGCGTGCGTCCACGACCTGTTCCGCGCGCAGGCAGTGCGGACGCCGGATGCGGTCGCCGTCTCCTGGCGCGGCGAGCGGGTGACGTACGCGGAACTGGAGACGCGTGCGAATCGACTCGCCAATACGCTGCGCCGCCGCGGCGTGGGGCCGGAGGTGCGTGTGGGCATCTGCCTTCCGCGCACGCCGGATCTCGTGGCCGCGATGCTTGGCATCCTTGGCGCCGGTGGCGCGTACGTGCCGCTGGACCCGGCGTATCCGGCGGAGCGGCTGGGCTACATGCTGGAGGATGCCGCGGTCGCGCTCGTCATCACCGATTCCGGCCTGGCCGATCGCCTGCCGGACGGCGCGGCCGCGCTGCTGCCGCTCGACGTGGAGAGCGACGCGATCGCCGCGGAGTCGCCCGATGCGGTGGAGAGCGGCGTCCTGCCGGAAAACCTGTCGCACGTCATCTTCACCTCCGGGTCCACCGGACGCCCGAAAGGGGTGATGATCCGTCACTCCTCCGTCGTCGTCCTGCTGCACTGGCTGCGGGAGAACGTGACGGACGAGGAGCGGTCGTCCGTCCTCTTCTCCACCTCCATTAACTTCGACGTCAGCGTGGCGGAGCTGTTCGGCACGCTCGCGTGGGGCGGGAAGCTGGTGATGGTGGAGAACGCGCTGGAGCTGGCGACGGTGGACGAGGAGGTGGTGCACGTCAGCATGGTGCCGAGCGCCGCGGCGGAGCTGCTGCGCAGCGGCGGCATACCGGCGTGCGTGAAGACGCTGAACCTGGGCGGCGAGGCGCTGCCGAACGCCCTCGCGCAGGAGCTGTACGCGCTGGAGACGGTGGAGAAGGTCGGCAACCTCTATGGCCCGACGGAGGATACGACGTATTCCACCTACCACGTCGTCCCGCGCGGTGCGGATCACGTGCTCGTGGGCCGGCCCGTCGCGAACACGCGGGCGTACGTCCTCGATGGCCATCTCCAACCCGTGCCGATCGGCGTCGTCGGCGAGCTCTATCTCGCCGGCGACGGGGTGTCGCGCGGATACGCCAGCCGGCCGGGGATGACGGCGGAGCGCTTCATCCCCTGTCCCTTCGGCCCCGCCGGGGCGCGGATGTACCGGGTGATGGACCGCGTTCGCCGGCTCGCGAGCGGCGAGATCGACTACCTGGGGCGCACGGATTTCCAGGTGAAGGTGCGCGGCTTCCGCATCGAGCTAGGCGAGATCGAAGCCCGGCTCGCCGAGTATCTGGCCGTGCGCGCGCCGGTCGTGCTGGTCCGCGAAGACGCGCCGGGCGACCAGCGGCTGGTGGCGTACTATCTCGCCGATGGGCCGGTTGCCGTGGACGCCCTGAAGTCGCATCTCGCCGAGCGCCTGCCGGGGTACATGGTGCCGGCGGCCTTCGTGTGGCTGGAGGCGTATCCCCAGACGGCGAACGGGAAGGTGGACCGGCGGGCGCTCCCCGCGCCCGAGGGCGAGGCGTACGCGGGCCAGCCGTACGAGGCGCCGCTGGGCGAGACGGAAGCCGCGCTGGCCGGGATCTGGGCCGAGGTGCTCGGTGTCGACCGGGTGGGCCGCCGCGACAACTTCTTCGAGCAGGGCGGGCACTCGCTATTGGCGGTGCAGGTGATCTCGCGCGTGCGCCAGCTGCTGTCGGTGGAGGTCGCGCTGGGTGACCTGTTCCTCCGGCCGGTGCTGGCCGACTTCGCGCGAGCGCTGGAGACGGCGGCGCGGACGGAGCTTCCGCCCATCGAGCCCGCGGCGCGTGGCGATCGTCTGCCGCTGTCGTTCGCCCAGCAGCGGCTCTGGTTCCTGGAGCAGATGGGTGGCCTGGGCAGCACCTACCACATCGGCAAGCCCCTGCGCCTGCGCGGCGAGCTGGACCGGCCGGCGCTGGTGCGTGCGCTGGACCGCATCGTGGCCCGCCACGAGGCGTTGCGCACGACGTTCGCGCAGACCGATGGCGTCCCCGAGCAGCGCATCGCCCTGGCCGACACCGGCTTCCATCTCGTCGAACATGACCTGAGTGGCCGGGCGGACCGGAGGGCCGAGCTCAACCGGCTGACGGCCGGGGAGATGGATGCGCCGTTCGACTTGGAGCGCGGGCCGCTCATCCGCGGTCGGCTCATCCGCTTGGCCGAGGACGACCACGTGCTGCTCGTCACCATCCACCACATCATCAGCGACGGCTGGTCGATGGGGGTGCTCACCCGCGAGCTGGGGGCGCTTTACGGCGCCTTCCGCGCCGGCCAGCCCGACCCGCTCCCCCCGCTCCCCATCCAGTACGCCGACTACGTGGTGTGGCAGCGGCGCTGGGTGGAGGGTGAAGTGCTGCGGGCACAGACGGACTACTGGCGGGAGACGCTGGCCGGCGCGCCCGAGTTGCTGGAACTGCGCACCGACCATCCGCGCCCCGCCCGGCAGGACTTCGCGGGCGACTACGCCGGAGTGGAGCTGGACGCCGGGCTCACCGCCGGGCTCAAGGCGCTGGGCGCGCGCCACGGGACCACGCTGTTCATGACGCTGATGGCCGGCTGGGCCATCGTGCTCAGCCGGCTCTCGGGCCAGGACGACGTGGTGATCGGCACGCCCATGGCCAACCGCGGCCGCGCCGAGATCGAGGGGCTGATCGGCTTCTTCGTCAACACCCTGGCGTTGCGCGTGGACCTGTCGGACTCGCCCCGCGTGGGCGAGGTGCTGGCGCGGGTGAAGGCGGGCTCGCTGGGCGCGCAGCACAACCAGGACATCCCCTTCGAGCAGGTGGTGGAGCTCGTGCGCCCCGAGCGCAGCCGGGCCTACTCGCCGCTCTTCCAGGTGATGTTCGCCTGGCAGAGCACGCCGCACGAAGTGCCCGAGCTCCCCGGCCTGGGCACGGGCCCGTCGGCCTCGGCGGGATCGGCGGGATCGGCGGGATCGGCGGAATCGGCGGAATCGGCGGAATCGACCGGATCGACCGGATCGACTGGATCGACCGGATCGACTGGATCGACTGGATCGACTGGATCGACTCGGTTGATTGGATCGACTGGATTGGCGGGATCGACGGAGGGACGCGGAGGCGGCGGGGCGGGGGGGCACCACGTGGCGCGGTACGACCTGTCGCTCACGCTGATGGAAGCCGGCGGGCGGATCGTGGGGGGCGTGGAGTACGCCACGTCGCTGTTCGAGCGGCGCACGGTGGAGCGCTTCCTGGGCTACCTGCGCAACGTGCTGGAGGCGATGGTGGAAAACGACGCGGCGCCGGTGGACGAGCTGCCGATGATTGCCGAGGCGGAGCGCCGGCAGGTGCTCGGCGACTGGAACGACGAGGTAGAAATTTCCCTGTGACCATCCGTCTCCTGCTGGAAAAGCTCGGCACCGCCGGGATCCGCCTGCGCAACCAGGGCGGCGAGCTGCGCGTGGCCGGCAACCGCGCCGCGCTCGACCCCGAGCTGATCGCTCAACTCCGCGCACACAAGGCCGCGCTGCTCGACCTGGTGGGTGGCGAAGGCGAGGAGTGGTGGTCTCCGCCCGCTCCCGACGCGGCGAACGGGCATGCGCCGGATTCGCGCTGCGTGCACGAGCTGTTCGCGGCGCAGGCCGCGCGCACGCCCGGCGCGGTCGCGCTCTCGTGGCGCGGCGAGCGGCTGACGTACGCCGAGCTGGACGCGCGCGCGAACCGCCTGGCGCACGCGCTGCGCGGCCGCGGCGTGGGGCCCGAGGTGCGCGTGGGCGTGTGCCTGCCGCGCACCCCGGAGCTGGCCGTGGCGCTGCTGGGGGTGCTCAAGGCGGGCGGCGCCTACGTTCCGCTCGACCCGGTGTACCCGCGCGAGCGGCTGGGCTACATGATGGACGACGCGGAGATCTCCCTCGTCCTCACCGACTCGGCGCTGGCCGACCGCCTCCCGGGCGACACGGCCGAAGCGCTGCTGCTTGACCGCCAGGCCCAAGCCGTGGCGGCGGAGGCGCCGAGCGCGCCGGAGAGCGGCGTGGTGCCCGAGAACCTGTCGCACGTGATCTTCACCTCGGGCTCCACCGGGCGCCCCAAGGGGGTGATGATCCGCCACTCGTCCACCGCCGCGCTCGTGCACTGGCTGCGCGAGAACGTGTCGGACGAGGAGCGCGCCGCCGTCCTCTTCTCCACCTCCATCAACTTCGACGTTTCGGTGGCCGAGCTGTTCGGCACCCTGTGCTGGGGCGGAACGCTGGTGCTGGTGGAGAACGCGCTGGAGCTGGCCACGGTGCCCGAGCCGGTGGTGTACGCCAGCATGGTGCCCACCGCCGCGGCCGAGCTGCTGCGCGCCGGCGGCATCCCGGCGAGCGTGAAGACGCTGAACCTGGGCGGCGAGGCGCTGCCCAACGCGCTGGCGCAGGGGCTGTACGGCCTGGGCACGGTGGAAAAGGTGGGCAACCTGTACGGGCCCACGGAAGACACCACCTACTCCACGTACGCGCTGGTGGAGAAGGGCGGAGGCCGCGTGCTGGTGGGCCGCCCCGTGGCGGGCGCGCGGGCCTACGTGCTGGACGCGCGCCTGCAGCCGGTGCCGCTGGGCGTGGTGGGCGAGCTGTACCTGGCCGGCGAGGGCCTTTCGCGCGGCTACGCGCGGCGCCCGGGGCTCACCGCCGAGCGCTTCCTCCCCTGTCCGTTCGGCCCGCCGGGGGCGCGGATGTACCGGGTGATGGACCGGGTGGTGTGGCATGAGAACGGCGAGCTCGAGTACCTGGGCCGCACCGACTTCCAGTTGAAGGTGCGCGGCCACCGCATCGAGCCCGGCGAGATCGAGACACGCCTGCGCGAGCACCCCGCCGTGCGCGACGCCGTGGTGCTGGCGCGCGAGGACGCCCCGGGCGACGTGCGGCTGGTGGCGTACTTCGTCGGCGACGCGGCGGTGGACGTGGTCCGGGCGGTCGGCGCGGATGCGGATGCGATCGACGGAGCGGGCGCGGAGGCGGTGGACGCCGCCGGCTCGGGGGAGGCGTCTACGGGCACCATCGCCGGGGCGGCGGACGCGGAGGCGCTGCGCGCGCACCTGCTGGCGTGCCTCCCCGCGTACATGGTGCCGGCGGCCTACGTGCGGCTGGATGCGCTTCCGCTCACGCCCAACGGCAAGCTCGACCGCGCCGCCCTCCCCGCGCCCGGCGGCCATGCGTTCGCCACGCGCGGCTACGAGGCGCCGCTGGGCGACACCGAGGCGGCGCTGGCGGGGATCTGGGCCGAGGTGCTGGGCGTGGAGCGGGTGGGGCGGCACGACCACTTCTTCGACCTGGGCGGCCACTCGCTGCTCGCGGTGCAGGTGATCTCGCGGGTGCGGCAGGTGCTGGGGGTGGAGACCGAGCTGGGCGACCTGTTCACCCGCCCCGCGCTGGCCGACTTCGCGCGCGGCCTGGAGCAGGCCACCCGGGCCCAGCTCCCGGCCATCGAGCCGGCGGGACGTGGAGACCGCCTGCCGCTGTCGTTCGCGCAGCAGCGGCTGTGGTTCGTGGAGCAGCTGGGGAACGCGGGGGCGGCCTACCACATCCCCACGCGCCTGCGGCTGCGGGGGGGGCTGGACCGCCACGCCCTGGTCCGCGCGCTGGAGCGCATCGTGGCGCGGCACGAGGCGCTGCGCACCGTGTTCGCCGAGGTGGATGGACAGCCGGTGCAGCGGATCGTGCCCGTGGAGCAGGGCCGCTTCCACCTGGTGGAGCACGACCTGGTGGGCGCCGCGGCCCCCGAGGCAGAGCTGCGGCGGGTGATGGCCGTGGAGACCGCGACCCCGTTCGACCTGGAGCGCGGCCCGCTGATCCGCGGGCGGCTGGTCCGCCGGGCCGGGGACGACCACGTACTGCTGGTGACCATGCACCACATCGTCAGCGACGGGTGGAGCATGGGGGTGTTCACCCGCGAGCTGGGCGAGCTCTACGGCGCCTTCCAGCGCGGCGGGGCCGACCCGCTTCCCGCGCTTCCGATCCAGTACGCCGACTACGCGGTGTGGCAGCGGCGCTGGGTGGAGGGCGAGGTGCTTCGGGCGCAGGGGGACTACTGGAAGACGACGCTGGCCGGCGCGCCCGAGCTGCTGGAGTTGCCGGCCGACCACCCGCGCCCGGCACGGCAGGACTTCGCCGGCGCCTCGGCGAGCGTGGAGCTGGACGAGGAGCTGAGCGCGGGCCTCAAGGCGCTCGGCGCCCGCCACGGGACCACGCTGTTCATGACGCTGCTGGCCGGGTGGGCAGCAGTGCTGAGCCGACTTTCGAATCAGGACGACGTGGTGGTCGGCACGCCCACGGCGAACCGGGGGCGGCAGGAGCTGGAGGGGCTGATCGGCTTCTTCGTCAACACCCTGGCGGTGCGCGTGGACCTGTCGGGCTCGCCCACCGTTCCCGAGCTGCTGGCGCGGGTGAGGGAGCGGGCGCTGGGCGCGCAGCACCACCAGGACATCCCCTTCGAGCAGGTGGTGGAGCTGGTGCAGCCGGTGCGCAGCCTGGCGCACACGCCGCTGTTCCAGGTGATGTTCACCTGGCAGAACACGCCCGGGGCCGGCCTGGAGCTGCAGGGGCTCACGTTGGGCTCCGCGGCCCCGATCGGCCCGGCGGGCCCGGCCGGCCCCGCGTCGCACGACACGGCCAAGTTCGACCTGTCGCTCACTCTCTCGGAGCGCGGCGGCAGGATCGGCGGGAGCGTGGAGTACGCGACCGCGCTCTTCGAGCCGGCCACGGTGGAGCGCTTCGTCGGCTACCTGCGGCGCGTGCTGGGCGAGATGGTGGCGGACGAGCGCCAGGCCGTGGACCGCCTGCCGCTGCTCCCCGACGCCGAACGGCACCTGGTGCTGGAAGAGTGGAACGACACGGACGCCGCATACCGCACCGATGTGTGCGTCCACGACCTGTTCCGCGCGCAGGCGGCGCGGACGCCGGATGCGGTCGCCGTCTCCTGGCGCGGCGAGCGGGTGACGTACGCGGAGCTCGAGGCGCGCGCGAACCGGATCTCCAACGCGCTCCGCCGCCGCGGCGTATGGCCAGAGGTGCGCGTGGGGATCTGCCTGCCGCGCACGCCAGATCTCGTCGCCGCCATGCTGGGGGTGCTCGGCGCGGGTGGGGCGTACGTGCCGCTGGACCCGGCGTATCCACGCGAGCGGCTGGGCTACATGGTCGAAGACGCCGCGGTTGCGCTGATCATCGCCGATTCCGCCCTGGTCGATCGCCTGCCGGAGGGCGCGGCCGCGCTGCTGCTCCTCGACGCGGAACGCGACGCGCTGGATGCGGAATCATCCGACGCGGTGGAGAGCGGCGTGCGTCCCGAGAACCTGTCGCACGTCATCTTCACCTCCGGGTCCACTGGCCGGCCGAAGGGGGTGATGATTCGCCACTCCTCCGTCGTCGTCCTCCTCCACTGGCTACGGGAGAACGTGACGGACGAGGAGCGCTCCTCCGTCCTTTTCTCCACCTCCATCAACTTCGACGTCAGCATTGCGGAGGTGTTCGGCACGCTCGCGTGGGGCGGGAAGCTGGTGCTGGTGGAGAACGCGCTGGAGCTGGCGACGGTGGACGAGGAGGTCGCGTACGTCAGCATGGTGCCCAGCGCGGCGGCGGAACTCCTTCGCAGCGACGGCATCCCGGCGTGCGTGAAGACGATGAACCTGGGCGGCGAGGCGCTGCCGAACGCCCTCGCGCAGGGGCTCTACGCGCTGGGGACGGTGGAGAAGGTCGGCAACCTCTACGGGCCGACGGAGGATACGACGTATTCCACCTACTCGCTCGTCGCGCGCGGGGCGGACCACGTGCTCGTGGGCCGGCCCGTCGCCAACACGCGGGCCTACGTCCTCGATGCGCGTCTCCAGCCCGTGCCGATCGGTGTCGTCGGCGAGCTCTACCTCGCCGGCGACGGGCTGTCGCGCGGATACGCCAGCCGGCCGGGGATGACGGCCGAGCGCTTCGTCCCCTGTCCCTTCGGGCCCGCCGGAGCGCGGATGTACCGGGTGATGGACCTCGTCCGCCGGCGCGCGGATGGGGAGATCGACTACCTGGGGCGCACGGACTTCCAGGTGAAGGTCCGCGGCTTCCGCATCGAGCTGGGCGAGATCGAGGCGCGTCTTTCCGAGCACCCCGGCGTGCGCGCGCCCGTCGTCGTCGTGCGCGAGGACGCGCCCGGCGACCGCCGGCTGGTGGCCTACTATCTCGCCGACGGGCCGGTCGCGGTCGACGCGCTGAAGACACACCTCGCCGAGCGCCTGCCGGGGTACATGGTGCCGGCGGCGTTCGTGTGGATGGAGGCGTATCCCCAGACGCAGAGCGGGAAGGTGGACCGCCAGGCGCTGCCCGCCCCCGAAGGCGACGCGTACGCGGCCCGCGAGTACGAGGCGCCGGTGGGCGAGACGGAAGCCGCGGTCGCCGAGATCTGGGCCGAGGTGCTGGGGGTGGACCAGGTGGGCCGCCGCGACGACTTCTTCGAGCAGGGCGGGCACTCGCTGCTGGCGGTGCAGGTGGTCTCGCGCGTCCGCCAGGTGCTGGAGGTGGAGGTGGCGCTGGGCGACCTGTTCACCCGGCCCGTCCTCGCCGACTTCGCGCGCGGCCTGGAGCAGGCCACCCGCGCCGAGCTTCCGCCCATCGAGCCCGCGGCGCCCGGCGATCGCCTGCCGCTGTCGTTCGCGCAGCAGCGGCTCTGGTTCCTGGAGCAGCTGGGTACGGCCGGCACCACCTATCACATCCCCATGGGCCTGCGCCTGCGGGGCGAGCTCCACCGCGACGCGCTGCTCCGCGCGCTGGACCGCATCGTGGCCCGCCACGAGGCGCTGCGCACGGTGTTCGTGATGGTGGATGGACAGCCGGTACAGCACATCCTGCCCGAGGACGCTGGATTCCATCTGCTCGAGCACGACCTGGCCGGTCACGCCGACGCGCAGCGAAGGCTGCGGCCCCTGGTGGCCGCCGAAGCGGCCGCGCCGTTCGACCTGGAGCACGGGCCGCTCATCCGCGGGCGGCTGGTTCGCATGGCCGCGGACGACCACGTGCTGCTCATCACCATGCACCACATCGTCAGCGACGGGTGGAGCATGGGCGTGCTCACCCGCGAGCTGGGCGCCCTCTACGGCGCCTTCCGCCGCGGCGAGGCCGATCCGCTTCCCCCGCTTCCCATCCAGTATGCCGACTATGCGGCGTGGCAGCGGCGCTGGGTGGACGGCTACGTCCTGAAGCAGCAGACGGACTACTGGAAGGAGACGCTCGCCGGCGCCCCCGAGCTGCTTGAGCTGCCCGCCGACCACGTCCGCCCGGCGCTGCAGGACCATGCCGGCGCCGCGGCCGCGCTGGAGCTGGACGAGGAGCTGACCGCGGGGCTCAAGGCGCTCGGCCGGCGCCACGGGACCACGCTGTACATGACGCTGCTGGCCGGCTGGGCCACGGTGCTGAGCCGTCTCTCGGGCCAGGACGACGTGGTGATCGGCACCCCCACGGCCAATCGGGGGCGGCGCGAGATCGAAGGGCTGATCGGCTTCTTCGTGAACACCCTTGCCGTGCGCGTGGACCTCCAGGGCACGCCGAGCGTGGCGGAGCTTCTGGGACGGGTCAAGGGGCGCTCTCTCGGGGCGCAGCACCACCAGGACATCCCCTTCGAGCAGGTGGTGGAGCTGGTGCGGCCGGTGCGCAGCGTGGCGCACTCGCCGCTCTTCCAGGTGATGTTCTCCTGGCAGAACGCGCCGGTGGGCCGCATGGAGCTGCAGGGTCTCACGCTGGGCTCCGCCCGTACGCCGGGGTCTGCGGACGGGGCGGGATCAACCGATACGGCGGGGTCGCTGGGATCGGCGGGATCGACGGGGACGGCGGGATCGACGGGTCCGGCGCAGCAGGTGACGGCGCAGTTCGACCTGTCGCTCACCCTGTTCGAGCGTGGCGGGAAGATCGCGGGCAGCATGGAGTACGCCACCGCGCTCTTCGAGCGGGACACGGTGGAGCGCCACCTGGCCTACCTGCGCCGGGTGCTGGAGGAGATGGTGGCCGGCGAGCACCGCAGCGTGGCCCGGCTGCCGCTGATGTCGCCGGCGGAGCGCGAGCGGGTGCTGGAGGAGTGGAACGCGACCGATCTTCCGTGTCCGGACGGCCGGTGCGTGCACGAGCTCTTCGAGCACCGTGCCGAGGAGACGCCCGATGCCACGGCGGTGGTGTTCGAGGGGGGGGAAGTCACCTACGCGCAGCTGAACGCCCGCGCCAACCGGCTGGCGCACCACCTCCGCAGCCTGGGCGTGGGCCCCGACGCGCGCGTGGCGGTCTGCGCCGAGCGCACGCCCGAGCTGGTGGCGGCTCTGTTCGCCGTGCTCAAGGCGGGCGGCGCGTACGTCCCGCTCGACCCGGCGTACCCGGAGGAGCGGCTGCGCGACCTGCTGGAAGACAGCGCGCCCGTGGCGGTGCTCACGCAGGCGCACCTGCGAGACCGGTTCGAGAGCGCCGGCGTGCCGGTGGTGGAGCTGGACGCCGCCTCGCCCGTGTGGTCGGACGGGTCCGAGACGAATCCGGAGCGCGGAGGGCTCCTCCCCGGGCACCTGGCATACGTGATCTACACCTCGGGCTCCACCGGGCGGCCCAAGGGGGTGATGGTTCCCCACCGCGCGGTGACGCGCCAGGTCGCCGCCGTCCAGGCGGGCTTCGGCCTGCGTGCAGACGACCGCTCGCTCCAGTTCGCGTCCGTCGCCTTCGACGCCTCGGTGGAGGAGATCTTCGGCGCGCTGCTCACGGGGGCGGCGCTGGTGCTGCGCACCGATGCATGGCTGGAGGGCGCGCACGCCTTCTGGCGCCGGTGCGAAGAGAACGGGGTGACGGTGGCCGACCTGCCCACCCGCTTCTGGCAAGTCCTGCTGAGCGAGCCCGCGGCCGCCATCCCGCCCTGCGTGCGCCTGCTGGTGATCGGCGGCGAGGCGGTGGAGCCCGCGGCGCTGGAGGCGTGGTTCGCCGCGCCCGGGTATCGCCCGCGGCTCCTCAACTGCTATGGCCCCACCGAAACCACGGTCAACGCGACGCTGCGCGAGGTCGGCGCCGACCCGTCGACGTGGCGCTCCATCGGCAGGCCGGTGGCGAACACGCGCGCCTACCTCCTGGACGCGCGGGGCGAGCCGGTGCCGGCCGGGGTGGCGGGCGAGCTGTACTTGGGCGGCGCGCAGCTGGCGCGGGGCTACCTGGAGCGTCCGGGGCTGACGGCCGAGCGGTTCGTGCCCGATCTCTTCGCGCGCGTGCCCGGCGCGCGGCTGTACCGCACCGGCGACCTGGGGCGGTGGCTGGCCGACGGGTCGATCGAGTACCTGGGGCGCAACGACTTCCAGGTGAAGATCCGCGGCTTCCGCATCGAGCTGGGCGAGGTGGAGGCGCGGCTGGCCGACCACCCGGCCGTGGGCCAGGCCGTGGTGCTGGCGCGCGAGGACGTGCCCGGCGAGAGGCGCCTGGTGGCCTACTACGTGGCCCGGGGCGAGGCCGGGGCCGAGGCGCTGCGCGCGCACCTGTCGCAGCGGATCCCCGAGTACATGGTGCCGGCGGCATACGTGAGGCTCGATGCGCTGCCGCTCACCCCGGGCCGCAAGGTGGACCGCACGGCGCTCCCGGCGCCCGAGGCCGACGCCTTCGCGGCGCGCGGCTACGAGCCGCCGGCGGGGGAGACCGAGGCGGCGCTCGCGGAGATCTGGGCGGAGGTGCTGGGCAACCCGCGGGTTGGGCGCTGGGACAACTTCTTCGAGCTGGGCGGGCACTCGCTGCTGGCGGTGCAGGTGGTGTCGCGGGTGCGGCAGGCGCTGGAGGTGGAGGTGGCGCTGGGCGAGCTGTTCACCCGCCCCATGCTGGCCGACTTCGCACGCGGGCTGGCCACGGCGGCGCGGTCCGAGCTTCCGCCCATCGAGCCCGCGCCCCGCGACGGCCCGGTGCCGCTGTCGTTCGCGCAGCAGCGGCTGTGGTTCATCGACCGGATGGAGGGCGCGGGCGCCGCGTACCACATCCCCTCGCGCCTGCGGCTGAAGGGCGCGCTCGACCGCGACGCGCTGGTCCGCGCGCTCGACCGCGTGGTGGCCCGCCACGAGGCGCTGCGCACGGTCTTCGTGGAGACCGACGGCGTCCCCTCGCAGCGGATCGCGCCGGCGGCGGAGAGCCCGTTCCACCTCGTGGAGCACGACCTCCGCGGCACCGCCGGAGCCGGCGCGGAGCTGCGCCGGCTGATGGCGGACGAGGCGGATGCGCCGTTCGACCTGGAGCGCGGTCCGCTCATCCGCGGACGGCTGATCCGCCTGGCCGACGACGACCACGCGCTGCTGGTCACCATGCACCACGTCGTATCGGACGGGTGGAGCATGGAGGTGTTCACCCGCGAGCTGGGCGCGCTCTACGCCGCCTTCCGCGCCGGCCGGCCCGATCCGCTTCCCGCGCTTCCGATCCAGTATGCCGACTACGCGGCCTGGCAGCGGCGCTGGGTGGAGGGCGAGGTGCTGCGGGCGCAGGCGGAGTACTGGCGAGAGACGCTTGCCGGCGTGCCCGAGCTGCTGGAGCTGCCCACCGACCGCGCGCGGCCCGAGCGGCAGGACTTCGCGGGGGCCCTGGTGGGCGTGGAGCTGGACGAGGCGCTGACGGCGGGGCTGAAGGCGCTCTCGCAGCGCAACGGCGCGACGCTGTTCATGACGCTGCTGGCCGGCTGGGCGGCGGTTCTCGGCCGCCTCTCGGGGCAGGACGACGTGGTGATCGGCACGCCCACCGCCAACCGCGGGCGGCGGGAGATCGAAGGGCTGATCGGCTTCTTCGTGAACACCCTCGCCGTGCGCGTGGAGCTGGCGGGCGATCCGTCGGTCGCCGAGGTGCTGGGGCGGGTGAAGGAGCGCGCGCTCGGGGCGCAGCACCACCAGGACATCCCCTTCGAGCAGGTGGTGGAGCTGCTGCAGCCGGTGCGCAGCCTGGCGCACACGCCGCTGTTCCAGGTGATGTTCACCTGGCAGAACACCCCCGACAGCGACCTGGAGCTGCCCGGGCTCACGCTCGTCTCGAACCGCTCGGCGGGATCGACGGGATCCAGCGCATCGACCGGATCAACGGGATCGACCGGATCGACTGGACCGGCGGGCCAGGCGCAGCAGGTGACTGCGCACTTCGACCTGTCGCTCACTCTCTTCGAGCGGGACGGGAGGATCGCGGGGAGCGTGGACTACGCAACCGCGCTCTTCGAGCGGGCTACGGTGGAGCGCTTCGTCGGGTATCTGCGGCGGACGCTGGAGGAGATGGTGGCGGACGAGCGCCGGAGCGTGGCGCGGCTGCCGCTGCTGCCCGACGCCGAGTGCCGGCGCCTGGTGGAGGAGTGGAACGGGGCCGCGGGTGCGCCTCCCGCCGATGCATGCGTGCACGAGCTGTTCGAGGCGCAGGCGCGGCGCACGCCGGATGCGGTGGCGATACGCTTCGAAGACGAGCGGCTGACCTATGCCCAGCTCGACGCCCGCGCGAACCGGCTGGCGCACCACCTCCGCAGGCGGGGCGTGGGGCCCGAGGCCGCGGTGGGCGTGTGCCTGGACTCGACTCCGGAGCTGGTGGTGGCGCTCCTGGCCACGCTCAAGGCCGGCGGCGTCTACGTCCCCCTCGATCCCGCGCTGCCCGCCGAGCGCCTGGCCTACGTGGCCGGGGACGCGGGGCTGTGCGCGATGGTGAGCGTCGACGCGCTCGCCGGCCGCGTGCCCTGCGCCGTGACGGTCCGGCTGGACGCCGACGCCCAGCGGATCGCCGCCGAGCCGGGCGACGCCCCCGTCTCCGGGGTCGACACCTCGAACCTCGCGTACCTGATCTATACCTCCGGTTCCACCGGCCGGCCCAAGGGCGTGGCGGTGGAGCACGGCGCCGCCGCGGCGCACTTCGCCGGCATGCTCCAGGCGCGCGGCATCGGAGCGGGCGACACGGTCCTCCAGTTCGCCTCCGCGAGCTTCGACGTGTCGCTGGAGCAGATCTTCGTGGCGCTCCTGGCCGGGGCCACGCTGGTGCCGCGCGGCGCCGGGCTGTGGAGCGCGGACGAGCTCCGGGAGCGGGTGCGGTCGCTGGGCATCACCGTGGCCGACCTCGCGCCGGCCTACTGGCAGGAGGTCGCGGCCGGGGCGGGGGAGGGGGGCGCCCTCCCGGGGGTGCGGCTCCTCCTGGTGGGCGGCGACGTCCTCCCCCCGTCGGCCGTGGAGGCCGGCGGCGGCACGCGGCTGGTCAACTGCTATGGACCCACCGAGGCGGTGATCACCGCCACGGCGTTCGAGGTGCCCGGGGGCTTCGCCGGGTCGCGCGTACCCATCGGCCGGGCGGTTCCGGGGCACACGGCCTACGTCCTGGATCCGTTCGGCGGGCTGGTGCCGCCGGGCGTGGCCGGGGAGCTGTACCTGGGCGGCCGCCTCGTGGCGCGCGGCTACCTGCGCCGGCCGGGGCTGACGGCCGACCGCTTCGTGCCCGACCCGTTCGCGGGCAGGCCCGGCGCGCGCATGTACCGCACGGGCGACCGGGCGCGCTGGCGGGCGGACGGCAACCTGGAGTTCCTGGGGCGCACGGACTTCCAGGTCAAGATCCGCGGCTTCCGCATCGAGCCGGGCGAGGTCGAGGCGCGGCTGGCCGAGCACCCGGGCGTGCGCGACGCGCTGGTGCTCGCGCGCGACGACGCCTCGGGAGACCGGCAGCTGGTGGCGTACTACCTGGGCGAGGCGCTGGAGGCGGAGGCGCTGCGGGCGCACCTGCGGGCGCGCGTCCCGGCGTACATGGTGCCCGCGGCCTTCGTGCGGCTGGATGCGTTCCCCGTCGCCCCCAGCGGCAAGGTCGACCGCGCGGCGCTCCCCGCGCCCGAGGGCGGCGCCGGCGCGGCGCGCGGCTACGAGGCGCCGCTCGGCGAGACGGAAGCCGCGCTGGCCGGCATCTGGGCCGAGGTGCTGGGCGTGGAGCGGGTGGGCCGCTGGGACCACTTCTTCGAGCGGGGCGGGCACTCGCTGCTGGCGGTGCGGGTGATCTCGCGGGTGCGGCAGCTCCTGTCGGTGGAGGCGGCGCTGGGCGACCTGTTCGTGCGGCCGGTGCTGCGCGACTTCGCGCGGGGGCTGGCCACGGCGTCGCGCGCCGAGCTTCCGCCCATCGAGCCGGTGGAGCGGGGCGGGGAGCTCCCGCTCTCCTTCGCCCAGCAGCGGTTGTGGTTCATCGACCGGATGGAGGGCGCCGGCGCGGCGTACAACATCCCACTGCACCTGCGGCTGCGGGGCGAGGTCGACCGCGCGGCGCTGGTGCGTGCGCTGGACCGGATCGTGGCGCGGCACGAGGCGCTGCGCACCGTCTTCGCCGAGACGGACGGCGTGCCGCGGCAGCGCACCATGCCGGCCCACGAGAGCTCGTTCCACCTCGTGGAGCACGATCTCCGCGGTGCCGGCGATGTGGGGGCCGAGCTGCGCCGGGTGATGGCCGAAGAGGCGGACGCCCCGTTCGACCTGGAGCGTGGCCCGCTGGTCCGCGGTCGCCTCGTCCGCCTGGCCGGCGACGACCACGCGCTGCTGGTCACCCTGCACCACATCGTCGCGGACGGGTGGAGCGTGGGGGTGTTCGAGCGGGAGCTGGGCGCGCTCTACGCCGCCTTCCACCGCGGCGAGCCCGATCCGCTGCCCGCGCTCCCGATCCAGTATGCTGACTACGCGGCGTGGCAGCGGCGCTGGGTGGAGGGCGAGGTGCTGCGGGCGCAGGCGGACTACTGGACGGCCACGCTGGCCGGCGCGCCCGGGCTGCTGGAGCTCCCCGCCGACCACGCGCGCCCGGCGCGGCAGGACTTTGCCGGCGGCGTACTGGGGGTCGAGCTGGGCGAGGAGCTGGCGGCGGGGCTGAAGACGCTCTCGCGGCGGCACGGGGCCACGCTGTTCATGACGCTGCTGGCCGGGTGGGCGGCGGTGCTCGGCCGCCTCTCGGGCCAGGACGACGTGGTGATTGGCACGCCCTCGGCCAACCGCGGCCGGAGCGAGATCGAAGGGCTGATCGGCTTCTTCGTCAACACCCTTGCCGTGCGGGTGGACCTCGCCGGCGCGCCCTCCGTCGCCCAAGTGCTGGCGCGGGTGAAGGAGCGCGCCCTGGGCGCGCAGCATCACCAGGACATCCCCTTCGAGCACGTGGTGGAGCTGCTGCAGCCCGAGCGCAGCCTGTCGCACACGCCGCTCTTCCAGGTGATGTTCACCTGGCAGACCGGGCCCGAGCGCGAGCTGGAGCTCGCCGGGCCCGCGCCGGCACCGGCGGCGCCGCCGGCACCGCCCGCGCGGCCGGTGGACGCCTCGAAGGCGATGGCCATGCGGGCCACGGCGAAGTTCGACCTGTCGCTCTCGCTCACCGAGGCCGGCGGACGGATCTCGGGCGTGGTGGAGTACGCCGCCGCGCTCTTCGAGCGGGCGACGGTGGAGCGCTGGCTCGCGTCGTTCCGGCGTGTGCTGGAGGCGATGGTGGCGGATGAGGGCCAGGCCGTGGACCGGCTGCCGCTGCTGCCTGGCGCCGAGCGGCGGCTGGTGCTGGAGGAGTGGAACGCCACCGACCGGCCGTATCCCGGCGGCCTGCGCGTCCACGACCTGTTCCGCGCGCAGGTGGCGCGCACGCCCGGAGCCGTCGCGCTCTCCTGGCACGGCGAGCGGGTGACGTATGCCGAGCTGGAGGCGCGTGCGAACCAGATCTCCAACGCGCTGCGCCGCCGTGGCGTGGGGCCGGAGGTACGCGTGGGCATCTGCCTGCCGCGCACGCCCGACGTGGTCGCCGCGATGCTGGGCGTGCTCGGGGCGGGCGGCGCATACGTGCCGCTGGACCCCGCATACCCGCGCGAGCGGCTGGGCTACATGGTCGAAGACGCCGCCATCGCCTGGGTCGTCACCGACTCCGCGTTGGCGGACCGCCTGCCGGGCGCCGCCGCCGGGTTGCTGCTCCTGGGCGCGGAGCGCGACGCGCTCGCCGCGGAGTCGGCCGAGGCGCCGGAGAGCGGCGTGCTCCCCGAAAACCTGTCGCACGTCATCTTCACCTCCGGGTCCACCGGACGGCCGAAGGGGGTGATGATCCGCCACTCCTCCGTGGTCGTGCTCCTCCACTGGCTGCGGGAGAACGTGACCGACGAGGAGCGCTCCTCGGTGCTGTTCTCCACCTCGATCAACTTCGACGTCAGCGTGGCGGAGGTGTTCGGCACGCTCGCGTGGGGCGGGAAGCTGGTGCTGGTGGAGAACGCGCTGGAGCTGGCGACGGTGGACGAGGAGGTCGCGTACGTCAGCATGGTGCCCAGCGCGGCGGCCGAGCTGCTGCGCAGCGGCGGCATCCCGGCGAGCGTGAAGACGCTCAACCTGGGCGGCGAGGCGCTTCCGATCGCCCTCACACGCGGACTCTACGCTCTGGAGACGGTGGAGAAGGTCGGCAATCTCTACGGGCCGACGGAGGACACCACCTATTCCACCTACTCGCTGGTCCCGCGCGGCGCGGAGCAGGTGTCGGTGGGCCGTCCGGTCGCCAACACGCGGGCCTACGTGGTGGACGCGTACCTCCAGCCCGTGCCGGCCGGCGTGGTCGGCGAGCTCTACCTTGCCGGCGACGGGCTGGCGCGCGGCTACGCCGGCCGGCCGGGGATGACGGCGGAACGCTTCGTCCCCTGTCCCTTCGGGCCCGCCGGAGCGCGGATGTACCGGGTGATGGACCGGGTGCGGCGGCGCGCGGACGGCCAGATCGACTACCTGGGGCGGACGGACTTCCAGGTGAAGGTGCGCGGCTACCGCATCGAGCTGGGCGAGATCGAGGCGCGCCTGGCCGAGCACGCGGGCGTGCGCGCGCCGGTCGTGGTCGTGCGCGAAGACGCGCCGGGCGACCAGCGCCTGGTGGCGTACTACCAGGCCGACGCGCCGGTCGCCGTCGACGAGTTGAAGACGCACCTGGCCGAGCGCCTGCCGGGGTACATGGTGCCGGCGGCCTTCGTGTGGATGGAGGCGTATCCCCAGACGCCCAGCGGCAAGGTGGACCGCCGCGCGCTCCCCCCGCCCGAGGGCGAGGCGTACGCGGGCCAGCCGTACGAGGCGCCCGAGGGCGAGACCGAAGCCGTGCTGGCCGGGATCTGGGCCGAGGTGCTTGGGGTGGAGCGGGTGGGCCGGCGCGACAACTTCTTCGAGCTGGGCGGGCACTCGCTGCTGGCGGTGCAGGTGGCGTCGCGGGTGCGGCAGGCGCTCGGGGTGGAGGTCGCGCTGGCGCACGTCTTCTCGCACCCCACGGTCGAAGCGCTCGCCGCCCGCCTGTCGGGGTCGGAGCGCCAGGCCGGCCCCCACCAGGCGATCGCCGTCCGGCCGTCGGGCTCGCAGCCCCCGCTCTTCCTGGTGTACGACGGGACCGGGTCGACCGCGTACGCACAGGTCCTCCATCCCCACATCGACGCCGACGTCCCGTATACGCGCTGCCGGCGCCCCCGTACTCGGAACCGACCGCGCGGACGGTGGAGGGAATGGCCACCCGCCTGGTGCGGATGATCCGCGAGGTGCAGCCCACGGGGCCGTACCGGATGGCCGGCTGGTCGCTGGGCGGGATCCTCGCATACGAGATCGCCGCGCAGCTGATCGGCCAGGACCAGGGGGTGGAGTTCGTGGGGATGTTCGACAGCTACTACCCCACCAGCGAAAACATCCAGCTCCAGGATGCGAAGCAGGAGCACGCCCTGCTGCTGCACGTGCTGCGGATGGCCGAGACGGAGGACGGCGGGGGCGACGGCGCCGACGTGGAGAGCGCCGCCGAGCAGGACGTGGACCTCGACACGTTCATCGCCCGGTGCCGCGAGCGGGGGCTGCTCCCGGGCCACGTCACCCTGGTGCAGGCCCGGCAGATGCGCGACCGCCTGCGCGACCACCAGCGCGCCCTCCCCGAGTACGTGCCGCAGCCGGTCCCGGTGGCCGTCCACCAGTTCGCCGCCGCCGAGAGCCCCGACACCGACCCGCGGCGCGGCTGGGAGGTGGTGCTGCCGGCCGCGCAGCTCCACGCGGCGCGCGTGCCGGGAACCCACTTCTCCATGATGAGGACCCCGAACGCGCAGGCGCTGGGCGAAGCACTGTCGGACCGGATCGCCCGCGCGCGGCGGGGCGGGGAAGCGCTGTCCGCCGGGGGTCAATCGCCCGTCCTGAAGCTGCAGGGAGGGAAGGCGGGCGTCGCGCCCCTCTTCTGCGTGCCGGGGGCGGGCACCAGCATGACCAGCTTCATCGACCTGCTGGGGTCGGTGGACCGGTTGTGGCCGGTGTACGGGCTGCAGCCGCGGGGGCTGGATGGCAGGACGGTTCCCCATTCCACCGTCCAGGCGGCCGCGGAGCATTACCTCCGCGCGATGGACGAAGTGTGGCCCGAGGGCCCCGTCCATCTCCTGGGCCACTCCTTCGGCGGATGGGTCGCGCTCGAGATGGCGCTGCGGCTGCGCGAGGCCGGGCGCACCATCGGGTCGCTCACCATCCTCGACAGCGAGGTGCCCGACGAGGAGGAATCGCTGATCCGCGAGTACGACAACCGGGAAGCGTTCCTCAAGCTGGCCGGCGTCCTGGAGATGACCGCCGAGCGATCCTTCGGGATCGACCCCGCGGAGGTCGACGCGCGTGACGAGGCCGGGCGGCTGGAGCTCCTGCACGGGAAGATGGTGCGGCACGGCCTGATGAACGCGCGGTCGGTGCCCGAGGTGATGGCGGGCCCGTTCCGCACCTTCGCCCGGTGCCTGCGCACGACGTACCGGCCGTCGGGCGTGTATCCCGGCCGGCTGCGCCTGGTGCTCGTTCCCGACCCGCGGAAGGACGAGGAGACCAATCTCCGCGAGCTCGCCGCGTCGGTACGGGGATGGAAGCGCTGGGCCCCGGCCCTGGTGTACTCGGCCGGCGCCGGAAACCACATCACCGCGCTCAAGCCGCCCCACGTGGCGCGCCTCGCCGGGTTCCTCGCGGAGGATCGTGATGCGTGATACCAGATCCGCATGAATCATTGCGGCAGCAGGACCTGCCGAGGTGTCACACGGAGGCACGGAGGCACAGAGAAAAACCCGCAGTTCTCTGCGTCTCTGTGCCTCTGTGTGAGAAAGCAGTTCAGCCGGATCTGGATGACTATGGGGCCGTGCACGCACCCGTGGCCCGAATCCGCTTGAATCGTCGATGAACATCACCGGCGATGGCTCCCGCAGAGTCAGCAGAGATCACTCGGCGGAAGAGCCGTACGCCATGGACCGGGGCCTGCTTGCGCGCACTCACTTTGCAGGATAAAGTGCCTCGTGATGCGGATCGAAGAGTGTCTGGATCCCCCCGCCCCCATCCCTCGCCCGGTCTCCTGAGCGCGCCCATGGAACTCGTCATCCGCGGCCTGTCCAAGACGTATCCCAACGGCACCCGGGCGTTGAACGACGTGTCGCTCGACGTGCCCCGGGGGATGTTCGGCCTGCTGGGCCGCAACGGCGCCGGCAAGTCCACGCTGATGCGCATCCTGGCCACGCTGCAGGAGCCCGACGCGGGGTCGGTGCGGCTGGGCGAGGTGGACGTGCTGCGCGACAAAGGCGAGGTGCGCAAGACGCTCGGCTACCTGCCGCAGTCGTTCGGCTTCCACCCCAGGGCCAGGGCCGAGCGGCTGCTCGAGCACTTCGCGGTGCTGAAGGGGGTCGCGGAGCCGGGGGTGAGGCGCGACGTGGTGGAGGCGCTGCTGCGGCAGACCAACCTGTGGGAGGTGCGCAGGAACCGGCTGGGCACCTTCTCGGGCGGGATGCGGCAGCGCTTCGGGGTGGCGGTGGCGCTGCTGGGCAATCCGAAGCTGATCATCGTGGACGAGCCCACCGCGGGGCTCGACCCGGCCGAGCGCGTCCGCTTCCTCAACCTGCTCAGCGAGATCGGCGAGGAAAGCGTGGTGATCCTGTCCACGCACATCGTGGAGGACGTGGAGGAGCTGTGCAGCCGCATGGCCATCATCGACGGCGGCGAGATCCTGCTGGAGGCGGTGCCGCTCGCGGCCGTCGGCGAGCTGCGCGGCCGGATCTGGCGCAGGGCCGTGGCCCGCGCCGAGCTGCCGGCGCTCGAGCGGGAGCAGCCGGTGATCTCCACCAAGCTGCTGGCGGGGCGCACCGTCGTGCACGTCTACGCCGAGGCACGGCCGGGGGCGGCGTACGAGCCGGTGGAGCCCGACCTGGAGGACGTGTACTTCAGCGTGATGGCGGGGCACCACGGGCGCCGCCGGGGGGCGGCGGAGACGGGGGCGGAGGCGGAGGCGGGGTCGTGAAGCTGCTCGAGGTCTTCCGCTACGAGCTGGGGTACCGGCTGCGCGGCGCCACCACCTGGCTCTACGCGGCGATCCTGTTCGCCGTCGCCTTCGTGGCCATCCACGCCCAGGCCGACGGCGTGCACGACGTGCACGTGGATGCGCCGGGAAGCGTGGCCATGATCGCCGTGGCGGTGGGGATGTTCGGGATGCTGGTGTCGGCGGCGCTCTTCGGCGACGCGGCGGTGCGCGACGCCGAGACGGGGATGGAGCCGCTCCTCTTCGCCTCGCCGCTGGGCAAGGCCGAGTACCTGGGCGGCCGCTTCCTGGCCACGCTGGCGGTCAACGCCCTGGTCCTGCTCGCCGTTCCGCTGGGCCTGGCCGCCGCCACGCGGATGCCGTACCTCGACCGGGCGGCGTTCGGACCGTTCCGCGCCGCCGCGTTCGTGCAGCCCTACCTGCTCTTCCTCCTCCCCAACCTGGTGCTGGCGGGCGCGGTCCTGTTCGCGGTGGGGGTGCTGGCGCGGCAGGTGATCCCCGTGTACCTGGCCGCGATCGGCCTGGCCGTGGGCTTCCTGATGGGGATCCAGTCGCTGGGCCAGTCGGCAAACCCGGTGCTGGCCCTGCTCGGCGACCCGCTGGGGATCGCCGCGCTGCACGGGCTGACCGAGTACTGGACGGCCGCCGAGCAGAACGCCCGGCTGGTGGGCCTTCCCGCCGCGCTGCTGTGGAACCGGCTGGCCTGGCTGGCCGTCGCCGCCGGCGTGCTGGCCGTGCTGTACCGCGGCTTCCGCTTCGCGCACCCCGACGGCGCCGGCGGCCGGCGCGAGCGGCGGCGGGCCGCGGCTCCTGCCGTGCCCGAGCGGGCCGGGCCGCTGGCCGTCCCGCGCGTGCGCGGCTCCTTCGGCCCGCGCACGCGGGTGCGGCAGACGCTGGCCGTGGCGCGGAGCTCGCTGGGCCGGATCGTGGCGACCCGCTCGTTCGCCGTGGTCCTGCTCGCCTACGTGGGCCTCACCTTCCTCTTCGGCTGGGGCGAGGTGGGGAGCAGCGCGTTCGACACCTCCACCTGGCCGGTCACCTTCCTGGTGGCCGAGACGGTCCTCGACACGCCCATCGTCCCCATCACCTTCCTGCTGATCGCCCTGTACGCGGGCGAGCTGGTGTGGAAGGAGCGCGAGGAGGGCACGGCCGAGATCGCCGACGCCGCGCCGGTGCCCGAGGGCGCGCTGCTGCTGGGCCGGTTCCTGGCGCTGGTGGCCATGCTCGCGCTGCTGCAGGCCGCGATCATGGCCGGCAGCGTCCTGATCCAGGCGCTCCAGGGGTACGGCCGCTTCCAGGTGGGCCTGTACCTGCGCATCCTCTTCGGGCTGAAGCTGGCCGACCTGGTGCTCCTGGCCGCGCTGGCGATCACCATCCACGTGGTGGTGAACCACAAGTACCTGGGCCACATCGTGGTGCTGATGGCGTGCCTGTTCCCGGTGGTGGCCGCCGAGTCGGGGCTCGTGCGGCACCACCTGCTGCTCTACGGCACCGATCCGGGGTGGACCTACTCGGACATGAACGGCTTCGGCCCGTTCACCGCGCCGTTCGTGTGGTTCAAGCTGTACTGGGCGGCGTGGGCGCTGCTGCTGGGGGTGCTCGCAGTCCTCTTCTGGGTGCGCGGCCGCGAGCCGGGAGCGCGGCGCCGGCTCCGCGGCGCGCGCGAGCGCCTGGCCGGCCCCGTGGCCCGCACCGCCGGCGTGGCGGCACTGCTGATCGTGGCGCTGGGCGGCTTCATCTTCTACAACACGAACGTTCTCAACGACCCGCACGCCGCCGACCGGCTCGCCGCGTCGCGGGCGCGCTACGAATCGCGCTACCGGCGGTTCGCGGGCGCCGCTCAGCCCACGCTGGTCGGGGCCGGGCTGCGCGTGGAGATCTACCCCGGGCGGCCGGCCGTCGAGATCCGCGGCAGCTACCTGCTGGTGAACCGGACCGCCGCCGCGATCGACTCGGTGCACGTGGCGCTCGCCGACCCCGCCGTCCAGGCGCGCTCGCTCACCTTCGACCGCCCCGCCCGGGCGGTGCTCGTGGACGGCGAGGCACGCTACCGGATCTTCGCCCTGGAGCGGCCGCTGGCACCGGGCGACTCGCTGCGCCTGGCGTTCGCGGTGGCGTTCCGGCCGCGCGGCTTCCCCGACCGCGGCATCCAGACCGACGTGGTGGCCAACGGCGCGTACTTCAACCGGAGCTGGCTCCCGTTCATCGGCTACCAGCCGGCGCTGGAGCTCCCCGGCGCCCAGGCGCGGGCGCGCTTCGGCTTGGCGCCCCGGCCGCCGCTGCCGGGGCCCGCCGCCGCCGGGGCGAGGCGGTTCCGGCTCGAACGACTGGACGCCGACCTGGTGGAGGTGGAGACGGTCATGGGAACCGCCGCCGGGCAGACCGCGGTCACGCCTGGCGTGCTGCTGGGGAGCTGGACGCAGGACGGGCGGCGCTACTTCCACTACCGCACGCGGGCGCCCGTCCCGTTCGGGGCGCCCGTCTTCTCCGCCCGGTACGCGGTGCTCCAGGACCGCTGGAACGGCGTGGCGCTCGGCATCTACCACCACCCGGCCCACGCGTACGACCTGGACCGGATGGTGCGCGCCATGAAGGCGTCCCTTGCCTACTACACCGGTAGCTTCGGCCCCTACCCCGAGCGCCAGCTGCGCATCGTGGAGATCCCGCGGTACGGGGCCTCGGGGAGCTCGCAGCCACAAACGGTGGCCTTCACCGAGGACAACTTCCTGAGCCGCGTGAAGCCGGGCGAGATCGACCAGCCGTTCTTCGGGACGGCGCACGAGGTGGCGCACCAGTGGTGGGGCGGGCAGGTGAGGGGCGCGCCCGTGCGGGGCCACGGCTTCCTGTCCGAGTCGCTGGCCAACTACAGCGCCATGATGGTGACCGAGAAGACGTACGGCCCCGAGGTGGCGCGCCGGGTCTACGACTTCCAGATGGAGCACTACCTCAGCGGGCGTGCGTCGCGATCGGGCGAGGTGCCGCTGCTGGAGGTGGAGGACCAGCCGTACATCGCCTACCGCAAGGGCGCGGTGGCGCTGTACACGCTGCGCGGCTTCATCGGCGAAGACCGCATGAACACGGCGCTGCGCCGCTACCTGGAGAGATACCGCGGCGGGCCGCCGTACCCCACCTCGCTCGACCTCTACGCCGAGCTGCGCGCCGTGACCCCCGACTCGCTGCGGCCGCTGCTCACCGACCTGTTCGAGACGGTCACGCTGTGGGACGTGCGGACCGTGCGCGCCGCCGCGGAGCCGGCGGGCGCCGGCGCGTACCGGGTGACGCTCGAGGTGGTGGCGCGGAAGACCCGGGTCGACCGCGCGGGGAACGAGGCCGCGGTGCCGATGGACGACCTGGTCGAGATCGGCGTCTTCGCGCCGCGCCAGGGCGGGCGCCCCGGCACGCCGCTGTACCTGCAGCGTCACCGCATCCACGCCGGCAGGCAGACGATCCGCGTGACGGTGCCGGCGGCGCCGGCGCGCGCCGGGATCGACCCCTACGCCAGGCTGATCGACCGCCAGCGCGGCGACAACGTGGTGGACGTCGGCACTACCGGCCCGCGTCGCTCCGGAATCGCACCGTGAGCACGCCGGGACAGAAAGAACAACGGAGATGGCTCACGCAGAGTCAGCAGAGTCAGCAGAGTCAGCAGAGAACAGTGGCTTTCCCTGCTGACCCCGCCGACTCTGCGTGAGACAAGCCATTCACAGGCCCGGCAGCTCCTCGGGATGACAGTGCGGGGCGGTGCGGGATGCACGAGGAACCCCCAGATCCAACATGAGATAAAATATCATAAACTATTTTACCCTACAGATTTATCGGATTCGTCAGAGAAGCTGCTTTTTCTGCTGACTCTGCTGACTCTGCGTGAGGCTCAGCTGTTTGTCTCGCCGACGCGCTCGCTCAGCAGTCGCGCGATCGCGCGGTAGGATCGCAGCGACAGCCCCGCCTGGCCCAGGTGGAAGGTGAGCGGGCGGCGCAGCACCGAGGTGAAGCTGGAGGCCACGAGCCGGGTCACCTCTTCGTCCCCGTAGGCGTCCATGACGAGATGGAGGGTGGCGGCGAGATCGGCGGAGGCGGTGCGGAGGAGGCAGGTGGCGAGCAGCGCCCGCACGTCGTCGGCGCGGCGCCAGGCGAGGGGGCGGCTGGAATCGTGAAGGGTCTCGAAGTCGAACCAGTGCGCGGCGCCGGCCTCCAGGTCCACCAGGACGTTCTCGGCCATGGCGTCGCCGTGGGTGAGCCCCAGCCGGTGGAAGCCGGCCAGTGCGATGGCGGCCCGCTCGATCGCGCGCTCCCGGGCCGTCGCATCCAGCCCCGGATCTTCCAGCAGCGCCGCCAGCGTCTCTCCGGGGAGGCAGGGGAGGACGAGCGTCCCCCGCCGCTCCACCCCGATCGGCGTGCCGCGGAGGGTGCGGTAGAGGTCGCGCTCCCGCTCCTCCCACTCGCGCTGCGGGAGGACGCGCACGCCGGTGTCCAGGACCCTCACCAGCGGACCGCCCATCCACACCAGCAACGGCGCGTAGAAAAGGCGGTGCTTGCGCACCCGCAGCTCGCCGTTCTGCGCGACGATGCGGGCCTTCGCGTACCTCCCCGAGCGGAGCAGCCGCCCCAGGGCCAGGCACAGGCCGAAGTAGGCGCGCTCCGCCAGCTCCCGCACGGTCGCTCAATCCCCCCAGAGCAGGCAGGCCACGCCCAGCAGGATCAGCACCGTGCCCACGCCGTGCAGCCGGCGGAACGGCTCGCCGAACAGGTAGATGCTGGCCAGGGGGGTGAGCACGTAGGTGAGGCTGGTCAGCCCGTAGGCGCGCGACAGTGGCGCCACGCGGAGCACGTAGAGCCAGCAGAGCGTGGAAGCGATGAACGCCACCAGCCCCGACACCACGTGCGCGTCGCGGGCGGCGGCGCCCAGGAACTCCAGGCGGCCCAGCCCGGCCAGGTGCTGGGCGCCGGTCTTCAGGAGGAGCTGCCCCGCCACCGAGAACGCAACGGCGCCCAGGATCAGGGCCATCGTCCTTCCCTGCATCATCGGTTGCCTGTCTCGTGCCGGATGCGGTCGGTGAGCGAGGTGCGCGCCCAAGGGAAGACGACCACCGAGGCCCACTTCAGGTAGGTCCGCGCGTAGCCGAAGGGCTGCAGCTCCATCCGCCGGCTGGAGGTGCGCGCGGTGAGGCTGCGGTCGTACAGGAAGCGCTCGGGGTGGTAGCGGTAGGCCGCCCCGGTCAGCGGCCACTCCTCGGCGATCGCCCACGACTCGCGGAAGGGGCCGTAGCGCTCGAAGTGCGCCCGGTCGCAGCTCATGAACCCCGGCATCGACTTGGCCCTGGCCAGCGGGAGGCGCCGCGCCAGCCCCCAGAAGGTCCACCACAGCCACGCCCGCATCCCCGGCTCGCGAGAGGCGAGCCGGTAGAGCACCAGGCACCGCCCCTCGCCTTCGTGCAGCTCGAGGATCCGCTCGACGGCGTTCTCGGGTACGATGGTGTCGGCGTCCACGAAGCAGAGCACGCGGCCGGAGCTGGCCGCGGCGCCCACGTTGCGCGCCGCCGCGCACCGGCGGCCGCCGCAGGGAACCAGGCGCACCCCGGCGTCGTCGGCGAAGCCGCCCACGATGGCCGCGGTGGCGTCCTCGCTCCCGTCGTCGGCCACCACCACCTCGAAGGCGGTGTCGGGAAGCCAGAGGTCGCCCCGCGAGACGCCCGAGGCCCGGGCCACGCTCGCGAGAACGGCCTCCAGCACCTCGCCGATCAGCGCCTCCTCGTTTCGCGCCGGGATCACGATGGAGAGGCGGCGCTCAGTCATTGCGCTCCAGCATCCACCCGGCCACCACCAGTGCCCCGCCGGGCAGCACCGGCCGGTCGCGCCGCGCCCCCACGCGCAGCCCGGCCGCCGCCAGGTCGCGCCGGAGGTCCCGGTCTGTGTAGAAGCGCCGCGCCTGCATGGTGAACTCCGCCTCGGCGGGGACGTAGCCGATCATCTTCGAAACGTGGAAGGCCACGGTCGTCCAGAGGAATTCCCGGGCGCGCAGCCACGCGTAGCCGAAGCGGCCCGCATGCAGCGACTGCACCAGGATGATGGGCCCCCGGGTCACGCGGGCCGCCTCGGCCAGCAGGGCCGCCGGGTCGCCCGGGTAGTGGAGCATGAAGAACAGCAGCGCGGCCGAGAACGTTCCCTCCGCGAACGGAAGGACGCCGTCGGCGATGAGCACCGGCGGCCGCCCCATCACGTGCAGGTCGCTCACGTCGGCGGCCACCACCTCGATGCCCAGCTCGCGCTCCAGGTGTGCCGCCAGGTGCCCCGTCCCCGAGCCCAGGTCCAGCAGGGGCCCCTCGGCCGGGAGCCAGGCGCCCACCTGCTCGATCAGCTGGCGCGAGCGCCGCTCCATCACGGCGTCGAAGACCCCCTTCAGCACGTGCGCGCCTCGAGCAGGCCCGCCACCGTGCTCGGCTCGTGCCCGGTTTCGAGGAGCGCGCGCGTGAGCCGCAGGATCTTCGGCCAGAAGCCGCGCTCCAGGTCGCGGGGATGGATCGCCAGGGTGGGAACGCCCCGGCCCAGCGACTGGAGCAGCCACCCGATCCCGTGGCCCACGTGCCCGAGCCACCCCCAGCGGCTCACGTCCCAGGTCCAGGTCGCCAGGGGAACGCTCGGGCCCGTCCACGACTCCAGCGAGAAGAAGCCCAGCACGTGCTCCAGCCCCATCGCGCTCCCATCCCCCCGCCGCACGTGCCCCCGCTGCCACCCCGGTGCCAGGAACCCCCGCGCCGGCTGGCCGAACACCTCGGTGAAGACCCGCTGTCCGCGCTCCAAGGTGCGCCGCGTCTCTTCACGATCCAGGCCGTTCATCTCGTCGCAGCCGTCCGCGAGCAGGGAGACGGGCCCCCGCCCGCGCCGCCGGCGATGGTGGTAGCCGTGCAGGAGAAGCTCCTCCGAGGCCTCGCGGACCAGCCGGCAGTAGCCGGGATGCGCCGCCAGCGGCCATTCGCCGTTCCAGTCGGGCACCACCCCCAACGAGAGACGGCGCCCCACCAGCGGCGCGAGGTCGCGGATCATCACCCGGGTCTCGCGCGCGTAGGCCGGCGTTGCGTCGTGGATACAGACGAGGAAGGGCCGCATGGATCCTGGTGGAGGGTGGGTAACTCTGCCGTCTGGCCGGCGCCAAGTACTTTGTACGGGAAAGTACCAGGGCCGCGATGCTGGCGTCAAGCGCCCGTACGATCGGGCGTGAAACGCGGATCCGACCCGGCAGGCACGTGGAAGGTGACGCTCCGCGTGCGGGCGCGCAAGGTGGTGGCAGCACGGCGCTGGCTTCGAGATCGGTCCAACGGAGCACGGCTTGACGTTCCTCCGTTTCCTCCGTTCCTCCGTGTGACCTCCCTGCCGTGGCGGCGCTTCCGCATGCACGGTCGATTGGCTGATCCGGCATGAGAATGCGCGGAAACGACAAGAGATGCCGACGGGCTTCCCGGCCACAAGGTGCGGTCCAGCAAACGGTTGGATGCTTTCGGAAGCGGCCGGGAGCGGGTATCGTGAAAACTGGCTGAAGGTTAGTTTCCCCGGTGCGGCGGCCGAAGGGGACGTTGGCCGTGGTGATACAGCGAGGGGTGTCATGAAGGAATGGCTGAGACGCATCCGCGGCGCCGTGGGGATGGGCCTGATCTGGGGTGCCGGATGGGGGGCGGTCGGCCTGCTGATCGCGCTCTTTCTCGACCCGCACGGGGCCATCGACGATGCGTGGGTGGCCACGCTGGGGATCCCCGGCTTCTTGAGCGGCGTGGTGTTTTCGGCGGTGCTGCGGATCGCGGAGGGCCGCCGCGGGTTCCACGAGCTGTCGGTTCCCCAGGTTGGCGCGTGGGGGGCGCTGGCCGGCTTGCTGCTGGGCGTGCTTCCGTTCGTGCTGGGAACGCCCACGGCCGCGCTGCCGCCGTGGCTGCTGGGGCTGGTGACCGTCGTTCCGATCACCGTGCTGAGCGCGGTCTCGGCCTCCGCGTCGCTGGCCATCGCCAGGAAGGCGGAGGACGGAGGGCGGCTCGAGCGCGTGGCGGACCGGCGGAAGGTGGTCGGGGCCGGCGGCGAAGCCGAGGAGCTTGGCGACGGGCGCTGATCCGCCTGGACGCGCGGGGCGGAGAAGTCGTTCCCGCCGGACCGGGGTGATGCGGCAGCCGCGTCCGGACCGCGTATGCGCTGAATCCTGGAGGCGGCGAAGCATCCGTGGCCTGGTCCGCGCGAACGGCTGCCTTCCGTTCGACGTAGCGTATGGATCCTTCCGTCGCCGCCGAGGCTTCACGCAGGGCGGGTTCAGTGCGGCGGCTCCTTCCAGGATGACGTTCTCGTGGCAAAGACGCACAATCGATCGATGAGACTCGCATGACCCGAACGACCCCCGACGGAGGCCCGACAGTGGTGCAACCTTCTCGATCGTACGTGCTTGCCTGCACGCCGCGCGTGGGCAGCCACCTGCTCGCCGACGCGCTGACGGCGACCGGCGTCGCCGGCCATCCGCGCGAGTGGCTGCCGCGGTACACGCCCGAGACCGCGCCGAAGACACCCGTCGACCGGATGAAGCTGGTCACGCAGCCGCCGCCCGACAACGCCTACGACATGGCGGCCGATGCCGAGCGCATCCGGAAGATCCTCACCTTCGGGACCAGCGAGAACGGGGTGTTCGGCCTGGTCGTCCACTGGCTGGTGCTGCAGGACGCGGTTCGCCGCCTCACGGCGTTCCTCGGCACGGAAGAGTCCGAGCCGCACCGCGTGCTCTCGGGCGCGTTCCCCAACCTCTCGTACGTCTGGCTCCGGCGGCGCGACAAGGTCGCGCAGGCGGTGTCGTGGTACAAGGCGATCCAGACGGGGGTCTACGTGGGCCGGCACGGCAAGGACGCCGGGGAGGACGAGCGCCTGGTCTTCGACTACGCGAAGATCCGCTACCTCCTTTCCGCGCTCACCAGCTTCGAGAACGCCTGGACCTCGTACTTCTCGTCCAATGGGCTCACGCCGCTGGTCCTCTACTACGAGGACCTGTCGGCCAGCTACGTCGAAAGGGTCCGCTCGGTGCTCGACTTCCTCCAGCTCGATGCGGCCGGCGTGGACATCGCCCGGCCGAAGCACGAGAAGTACGCCGATGCCCAGTCGCTGGAGTGGATCGAGCAGTTCAACCGCCTGCACAAACAGGCCAGGTCTCCGCGCTGACGCATGATGACCGCCGCAGACACCAGGCGCTGGTCTAATCCCGAAATCCCACGGCAGAGCGGCAGGGGGACCGTGAGGGACGTGCCTTCTCCGGCTCCTCTGCCGTGCTGGCGTGAAGCATCGGCCGAATCGCGCCGAACCGGGGTCGAAAGCAACATGCAGGGCGACGACGAGGGCGCACTCTCGGGCGCCAGACGACGTTGCCCACGACAATTCCGGACCCTATACTGTCGGCTCGGCTTCAACCGTACCGTTCCGCGGATTCGACTCCATCAGGCCTGCCGCTGGCGACGCCGCCGGCGGCTGGGCCCCACCGTTCACGCCTGGATGACAGGGAGGGCCGACCTTTGACGCCTCCATCCGCTACGACCGCTTCGAACTCCCCGGCCATCGCGCACTTCGAGGTGCGCGGCGTGCCGTTCCGGGTGGACGTGTCCGACATGCCCCACTCGCCCAACGAGAACCCGTACTTCCGGCTGTCGCAGCGCGGGTGCCTGTACGAGCCCGTGATGATGTATTGCCTGGCCCAGATCCTCTCGCACGAGGCCGAGCCCTCGTTCCTGGACATCGGCTCGCGCATGGGGTACTACGCGGCCTTCGCTGCGGCGTTCATCGGCGACCGCGGCGAGGTCCACGCCGTGGAGGCCGACCCCGAATACTCGGTGCGGACCGCGCGCTCGTGCGCCCTCAACGGCACCCGCGAGGTGTCCGTCCACACCGCGATCCTGTCGGACGTGGAGGAAACCGCCGGGATCGACGGCCGCCGCGGCGTGGTCTACGACGGCTCTGCCGACGACGCCGTGAGCACCATCACCCTGGATGCGCTCTGCGCCCAGCGGGGGTTCGCGCCCACCGTGGTGAAGATGGACGTGCACGGATGCGAGGGGAAGGTCCTGATGGGGATGGAGAACGTGCTGCGGAACGACGTCAACTTCCTGCTGCTCGAGCTCCACGACGCGTTCCGCCTCGAGCACTACTCGGGGATGAACCGGTCGCGGATCCTGCGCTTCCTCAAGGACCTGGGGTTCTCGATCTTCCACGTGGCCGGCCACGAGACCCCCGTCGGCATCGCCAGCGACGACGGCTTCACCTACCGCCTGGTGACCAACGAGGACGCCTTCTACGATCGCGTCAGCGGCATCATCTTCCTGCTCGCCACGAAGAACCCGGACCTGGAATCGGTGCTCGGGCCCAGCGTGGACGACCCGCGCCTCGTCTGACCCCGTCTATCGGCATCGCGCCGGTTCTCGGGAGCTGAAGGAGATCCCGCGCGGAGCGGCAGAGGAGCAGAGACCGGCAAGGCGTCTCTGCTCCTCTGCTCTTTTGCATGATCCACCTGGCCAGCGGGGGATCTCCACCCGCCGGTGGGCCGGCGCCCGGAAGGCCGTCACGGCTCCACGGCGGTCGTCTCCTCGGGCAGTTCCACGCCGTCCAGGATCTGGCTCTGCCGCCGGAGCGCCTCGCGGTGGATGACCTCGTAGATGGCTTTCACGTAGCCGTCGTCGAGGCCGCGGGCGATCCCCTGGCTCACGCGGTCGTGGAGCAGGGCGTTCCAGCGCGCCAGCTGCAGCGAGTTGACGTTGTTGGCGCGCTTCCATTCCCCGATCTGCTCCACCACCCGCATGCGCGACTCGAGCGCGTCCAGCAGCTCGCAGTCGATGCTGTCGATCGTGTCGCGCAGCTGCCGGAGCGACCGGTTGGCCATCGGGTCGTCCGTGGCCGGCCGGGGGATGCGCAGCGACGTGACGATCTGGGCCGCCCGCTCGGGGGTGACCTGCTGCTCGGCGTCGCTCCACGCCTGGTCGGGCGTGGGGTGCGCCTCGATCATCAGCCCGTCCATCCCCAGGTCCATCGCGCGCTGGCACACGTGCTCGATCAGGTCTCGGCGGCCGGCGATGTGGCTGGGGTCGCAGATCATCGGCAGCTCGGGGAGCCTGCGGCGCAGCTCGATGGCGAGCTCCCACATGGGCACGTTGCGGTACACCGTCCGGCCGCCCATCGAGAACCCCCGGTGCACGGTGCCCAGCCGCGTCACCCCCGCCGCCCGGAGCCGCTCGATGCCGCCCACCCACAGGTCCACGTCGGGGCTCGTCGGGTTCTTGATCAGCACCGTGACGGTGGTTCCCCGCAGCGCGTTGGCCACCTCCTGGACCGAGAAGGGGCTGGCGGTGGTCCGCGCACCGATCCAGAGGAGGTCGATGCCGTGCTCGAGCGCGGCCTCCACGTGCCATCCGTGGGCGACCTCGGTGGCCGTCTCCATCCCGTAGGCCTTCCCGGCGTCGCGCAGCCAGGCCAGCGCCGGCGTGCCGATCCCCTCGAAGTTGTTGGGCCGCGTCCGCGCCTTCCAGATCCCCGCCCGGAGGTACCGCACCGGGCCCGCCGCCGCCAGCCTCGCCGCGGCCTCGTGTACCTGTGCCTCGCTCTCGGCCGCGCACGGCCCGGCGATGACCACGGGCAGGGCTCCCTGCTTCATCCAGCGCTCGATCGACGGTCGCTCGCCATCCATGTTGACTCTGTCTCAGCGTGGTTGCGGCGCCGCGGCGCCACGTCTCGTATCGGAACCCTCCGCGCAGCCCGCCAGGCCGCCGCGTGCGCGAGGACGGGATGTTCGACGAGACCAGATCGCGTGCTCCCCGGCTCTCCCCGGCCTCATATCGGCCCGAGACGACCGGGTCCCGGGCTGTTCCCAGCGGCAGGGCGCGCTTCGTCCCCGCTCATCTCACTCGCCGCCGCACTGGTCCATGCTCGACGGTGTGAGCGTCGTATGGCCGCCGCTCGGTCTCCCCGGCCCCACGTCGGGCATCGCCCCGCACCTCGCCCGCCACGCTCGCGTGAGGTGGGCAGACGCCACCCGACCGTGCCCCCGCGCATCGTCGTCCGAAGCCGCGCCGACCCCGTTCGCCATGTCACTTTTATTCTGTAAAAGTGAGCGGACGCGGATGCAGGAACGGGCCGTGCGCCGTGCGACGAACGCTACGGCGACGGAGCACCCTGTGAGCCGGGCGGGGTGAATCTCACGCGATTTACGACCGGATGCAACCCGTCCCGCCTTTCGAGGCGGAGACGGCTCCCATCGCCGTGCTCCGCCCGATGAGGGATCCAGCGGGAGCGCGGCCGGCCATCGGCGATGCGCACCCGGATCACACCGGAGCAAGACGAACACATCGGACACCTTACCCGGACGGTGCTCGCCACGTCGGTTTCTGCTGGACGTGCGCGACGGATGGTTTGAGACGCCGCGAGGACGGTGCCGCGCATTCGCCCACGCGAAGCGTGGGACGGTCGGAGCGGCTGCCAGATGGCCGACTGCAAGCCTTCCGGACGCTTCCACGTACCCCGGTCTTCCCCTTTGGACGATCGATGGGTGCCGGCGCGGCGGCTCTCCGGCCCTGCCCGGATCCCTCTGTCCGACGTCTCCCTCGCTCCCGGGTCGCTCCGTTTCGGTGCTCGTCCGCCAGCGAACCTTGCGCGCCGCAATCCACTCGACGTCCCCTCCGGAGGGGCTTGTGCAGAGGTTTGCGGGAGATGATAATGGGGTACGCGACAGACAGGAGCACGCTTATCTCGGCTCCCTGCACCAGGGCGGCGGGCAAACACCCGGACAGGCGCATCGGCATGGATACGGTCGAATCACGACAGGAGCGGAGCGGCGTCGGACAGGGCATCGCCGCCAGGACGGCCGGGTGGACGTTCGACGGTGCCGTTGCCGATTCGTTCGTCGACCACATCCGCCAGTCGGTTCCGTGGTACGAGGCGGGGCACGATCTCACCTGCAGGCTCAGCGAGTACTTCGTGCACGACGACAGCGTGTGCTACGAGATCGGGACCTCCACGGGCGAGCTCCTGCGCAAGCTGGCGCTGCATCATCGCGCGAAGCCGTCGGTGCGCTGGATCGGCATCGACCGGGTCGGGCCCATGATCGAGAAGGCGCGCAGCCATTGCGCCGGGATCCCGAACGTGGAGCTCGTGGTGGACGACGTGGTCACGTATCCGTACGAGCGCGCGGACCTGATCGTCTCCTACTATACCGTCCAGTTCATCCACCCCAAGCTGCGCCAGGACCTGATCAACCGCCTGTACGAGCGGTTGAACTGGGGTGGCGCGCTGCTCCTGTTCGAGAAGGTCCGGGGGCCCGACGCCCGCTTCCAGGACATGATGATCTCGATGTACGACGACTACAAGCGGCGGCAGGGGTTCGAGCCCGAGGAGATCCTGAACAAGACCGCCAGCCTCAAGGGCGTGCTGGAGCCGTTCTCGCGAGAGGGCAACCTGGGGTTGCTGCGGCGGGCCGGCTTCACCGACATCTCCACCTTCATGAAGTACATCTGCTTCGAGGGATTCGTGGCGATCAAGTGAGCGCGGCGGATTCCTCGCGCTCCCGCGATCTCCAGGCGGCAGGATGATGACGGCGGGTCGATGGCGGAGGTGGGGACGATGCGGGCCTCCGGAAGTGGAGGACGGCGCGAGTTGAAGGCGAACTCGGCGGAGCGGAAGGCGAGACGGCGACGGGACGCAACCGCTTTCCCTCAAGCGCGAAGTGCGCGCCTTGAGGTTCCTGGCTGCTGCCCGCTCGCCCGGGGTTTTCCTTCGCCTCAGCGTCGCGTCGACATGGCCAACACGTCCCGCTGCACCTTTTGACCACATGGAACGGGCCGGTGCACAGCAGATGAGCAAGACGGTCTTGACGTACGGAACGTTCGACCTGTTCCACATCGGCCATCTGAACCTGCTCAAGCGGGCGCGGGAGCTGGGAGACCGGCTGGTGGTGGCGGTGTCCACCGACGAGTTCAACGCGGTGAAGGGGAAACGCGCCCTCATCCCCTTCGAGCACCGGAAAGCCATCGTCGAGGCCGTTCGCTACGTCGACCTCGTGATCCCGGAGACGGCGTGGGAGCAGAAGGTGGAAGACATCAGGACCCACGCGGTCGACGTCTTCGTGATGGGCGACGACTGGCGGGGGCGGTTCGACTTCCTCGAGCCGCACTGCGAGGTGGTCTACCTGAGCCGCACCAGGCACGTGTCGAGCACGCAGATCTCCAGCGACATCGACGACGACGCCAGACTGGCCCTGCGCGCGATCTCGGAGAGCTTCTGGGACTGACGCCGCGATACGGAAAAGACTTGCCTCACGCAGAGAGTCAGCAGAGCAAGCAGTCAACAACGTTTTGACTGCTGGCTCTGCTGACTCTGCGTGATGAATCGCCGAGCTTCTTCCGTGGTGACATCAACGGTTCACGCGGATCCGGCATGAGCCAGGCCGGCGGCGGGCAGAACCCACGAGGGAAAGAGATGCCGACGAATCCGTTCCTGACCGTTCGCAGCGTAGCGCCCGTCTTCGAGCTGAGGGGTGAGGGGGAGGATGCGGTCCATGCCTGCACGGGCGTCCATCCGATGCCCAACCAGGCGCGCCAGCAGTTCCCCGCCCGGAAGAGCGCCGGCACCTTCCGCGTCTTCTGCCTGGGCGGCTCGGCGGCCCAGGGGTGGCCACACCGGCCGGAGTTCTCCTTTCCCGGCTACCTGCGCAGGAAGCTGGAGCGGCTGCTGCCAGACCGGCGGGTGGAGGTCATCAACGTGTGCGCCCACGCGTACGCGGCCTATCGCGTGAAGCTGATCTGCGACGAGATCGTGGAGTACGAGCCCGATCTCCTGGTGATCTGGTCGGGAAACAACGAGTTCCACGAGGAGAAGAAGTTCGACGGCCCCTGGAACGCTCCCGATGGACCCGCCCCGAAGCAGGTGATCGACGGCGTGAAGGGGGAGCTGACCGCCCCCAACCTCTACTGGGCGTTCGGCCGGGCCGACCCCAACCGCATCGAATCGGCCCGGTTCAGCTGGGTACGCCGCCACTACGCCTACAACCTGGCGCAGATGGCGGAGGCGGGGCGCCGGCACGGAGCGCGCGTGGTGCTGTGCGGCGTGCCCGTCAACCTGGGCGGCTGGCGGCCCAACGCCTCGGTCCATTCCCCGGGAACCGTGGGAGAGGCGCTGGCGCGGTGGGAAAACGCGTACGCGGAGGGGATCCGGGCGCTCGAAGACGGCCGCGTGGGCGACGCGGTGGAACGGCTCACCGAGGCCACCCGCGTCGACCCCGGCTATGCGGAAACGTGGTTCGACCTGGGGCTGGCGCTGCAGAAGCAGGGCGCCCGTGACGATGCCGCCGCCGCCTTCGACCGGGCGCTGATGCTGGACGCGTTCCCCTTCCGCTCGGTCTTCAACGACGTGGTGCGGCAGGTCGCCACCGAGCAGGATGCCATCTTCGTGGACCTGCCGGCGGCGTTTCGCTCCGCCTCGGCCGAGCGGGTTCCCGGCTACGACCTGTTCGTCGACTACGTGCATCCGACTCCCGTGGGCAACGAGCTGGCGGCCGCGACGGTCGCCCAGCGGCTGGTGGACGAAGGTGTGATCGTCGCCCCCGAAAACGCGGCCGCGGTCCGCGACCGTCCGGGCGACGACGCGATGCCGTTCCTGGAACGCTGCAGGGTGGCGGTGATGGCGCTGAACCTGTGCGGCAGCATGCGCCAGTGGGAGCGCGTGAGGGAGCTGTTCGAGCTGCTGCGGGCGTCCACGCCCAGGATGCGCGAAGAGCTGGAAGCGAGGGGAATGACGCCGTTCCTCGAAAAGTTCGACTGGGTGATGCAGTCGCAGCCGGTGATCCTGGACTATGCCCGCCTCGAGCGGGCGCGGCGCCTGGGGTGCGTGGCGGAGGAGTTCGACGACGACGAGGCGGAGGTGGTGCTGTACCGGTACGCCTACCACATGCAGGCCCGCTGGGGGTCGGGGAACGCCGCGGGCGGGCGCCATCGCACCATCTCCGACCAGGAGCTCTCCCACTTCTTCCCCAGGACCGAGTACTGGGACGAGCCGGTGCCGGGCGGCGGGGTGGAAACCGAGCGGAACGAGGGGCACCAGCGATGAAGGCACCCGCGAGCGTCCTGGGCATCTCCGCCTTCTACCACGATTCGGCGGCCGCGCTGGTCCGCGACGGCGAGATCGTGGCGGCGGCCCAGGAAGAGCGGTTCTCCCGCCGCAAGAACGACCCCGGCTTTCCGGCCGACGCCGTGCAATACTGCCTGCGCGAGGCGGGGATCGCGGCAGCGGATCTCCAGGCGGTGGCCTACTACGACCACCCCCTCCTGACGCTCGACCGGGTGATCAAGTCGCTCGCCACGGCGGCGCCCGCGGGGGGCGCGCAGTGGTCGAAGGCGGCCACGTCGTTCTTCGGCAACAAGCTGGGGATCGCGCGGCAGATCCACGAGCAGCTCGGCGCCCGCGTGCCCGTGCGCTTCCTGACGCACCACACCTCGCACGCCGCGTCGGCCTTCTACCCGTCTCCGTTCGAAGAGGCCGCGATCCTGACGCTGGACGGGGTGGGCGAGTGGGCCACCACCAGCATCGGCGTGGGTAACGGGAGCGAGATCCGCACGCTCAAGGAGATCCACTACCCCCACTCGCTGGGCCTGCTCTACAGCGCCTTCACCGCCTACTGCGGCTTCAAGGTCAACTCCGGCGAGTACAAGCTGATGGGGCTGGCGCCCTACGGCCGGCCGCGTTACGCCGGCCAGATCCTGGGGGAGCTGATCGAGATCCGCGACGACGGGTCGTTTCGCCTCAACCTCGACTATTTCGGGTTTCTGGAAGGCAACACGCTGCTCAACGAGCGCTTCGAGCGCCGTTTCGGCGGGCCGGCCCGAACCCCCGAGGGCCGCATCACGCGCCGCGACCTCGACCTGGCGGCCTCGGTGCAGAGCGTGATCGAGCATGCCGTGCTGGCGCTCGCGCGGCACGCGCGCGAGGTGACGTCCATGCCCAACCTGTGCATGGCGGGGGGCGTGGCGCTGAACTGCGTGGCCAACGGGCGGATCCTGCGCGAGGGCATCTTCGACCGGCTGTTCATCCAGCCGGCTTCCGGCGATGCCGGAGGGGCCTTGGGGGCGGCGCTGTACCTGTCGCACCACCACCTGGGCGTCCCCCGGCGGCTGCGGGCGGAGCTGCCCGACCAGCAGCAGGGGAGCCTGCTGGGGCCCGCCTACTCCAGCATCCAGGTGCGCGGGTTCCTGGCGCAGCGCCAGGCTCCGTACCAGCGGGTGCGCGACCAGGCCGAGCGCTCCGAGGCCATCGCGCGCGCGATCGACGGGGGCGAGGTGGTGGGCTTCTTCGGCGGGCGGATGGAGTTCGGGCCGCGCGCGCTGGGCTCCCGGTCGATCGTGGGCGATGCGCGCAACCCGGAGACCCAGACGCGCATGAACCTCAAGATCAAGTACCGGGAGTCGTTCCGGCCGTTCGCGCCGGCGGTCCTCCGCGAACACTGCGCCGAATACTTCGACCTGGACGAAGACAGCCCGTACATGCTGCTGGTGGCCCCCGTGCGCGAGGAGCGGCGAAAGGCCGTCGGCGAGGGTGGCGGCGAGGGTGACGAGCCCGATCTGCTGGAGATCGTGCGGCAGGCGCGCAGCGACATCCCCGCCGTCACGCACGTGGACTACAGCGCGCGCGTGCAGACGGTGGACGAGAGGAACGGGAGCTTCCGGGCGCTGCTGGAGGCGTTCCACGCGCGGACCGGCTGCGCCGTGCTGGTGAACACGTCGTTCAACGTGCGCGGCGAGCCGATCGTGTGCACCCTGCACGACGCCTACCGCTGCTTCATGCGCACCGAGATGGACATGCTGGTGCTGGAGGATTGCATCCTGCGGAAAGCGGAGCAGCCGGCGTGGCACGAGCCCGGGGAGGCGGGCTCCGGCGCCCGTGTCGCCGCCGACGGCGAGGCGAACGCGGCGCTCGCCGCGGAGATCGACGCCTTCTTCCGCGACTGGCTGGCACCCGCGGCCGCGGAGATGCGGGCCCGCGGAGTCCGTTTCTTTGCGACCCGGCCCGACCACGAGAACGAAACGTGGTACGTGGACCCGGTCGACATGAGCCGCTACGACCTGAGCGAAAGCCTGGACGACCTGCGCGAGATGTGGGAGGCCCAGGGGCTGCCCGAGCTGTGCCGCCTGTTGGTGCCTCTGGCGGAGCTGGCGGCGCGGGTGAACCAGCAGGGAAACCCCGAATCGGGCGACGGGCGGCTCAGCTCCACCCTTTACGAGATGTTCTAGCCCGGAGCCAGGAGCAAGCGTCCTTCGTTGGGACGGGCCGAAAGTCTCACGCAGAGGAGCAGAGACGACACGCGTTCTCTGCTCCTCTGCTTCTCCGTGTGCCCCATCTGCCCGGCTTTCATGCCCGAACGTCTACCGGGCGCGCTATCATCATGCCGGATCCGCGTGAATCATCGTGGCGGCAGGAACTGCTGATACCATCTCCGAACGTAGTTCTGGAGTTCTGGAGTTCTCGATTGGATATCGAACTCCCGTCGAGAAACCAACGTGAAGATTGCCTCGATTCCAGAACTCTTCCTAGCAACGTGGTATGAAATGTCACACGGAGGCACAGAGGCACAGAGGCACAGAGGCACAGAGGCACAGAGGCACAGAGGCACAGAGAAAACCACAGTTCTCCGTGTCTCCGTGCCTCTGTGTGATAAAGCCGTTCAGCCGGACCTGGGATCAGGCTGGCGTCAGGCCGCGCGCAGGCGATAGAGCTGCTCGCCGGCCACGAACCCGTCCAGCCCGTGCTCGCCGGCGTAGCGGGCCAGGTCGCTGAGGCGGTTGATGAAGCCGCGGCCCTTGAAGTTGAGCGAGGTGTTGCACAGCACGCCGGTGCCGGTGCGCGCCTTGAAGGCCTCGAGCAGGCCGTAGACTTCCGGGTTCTCGTGCCGCTGCACCGACTGCGCGCGGGCCGAGCCGTCCACGTGGGTGACGGCGGCGAGCGCGCCGGTCTTCACGCGATGGAAGTAGAGCATGTGCGGGCTCAGCCGCGGGCCCTCGAAGAAGCGGTCCATCTCCTCGGCCATCACGATGGGGGCGATGGGGCGGAAGCCCTCGCGCTGCTTGATGGCGTTGAGGCGGGCGTGGGTCTCGGCCGTGAACGGGGCCGCCACGATCGAGCGGTTTCCCAGCGCGCGCGGGCCGATCTCGTAGCGGCCCTGGACCCAGGCGAACACCGCGCCCTCCGCCAGCAGGGACGCGATCTCGGCGTCGTCGCGCGGCCTCACGTCGAACCCCGCCAGGTCCGCGTCGTCCACGATGAACTCCTCGCCGGCATAGACGGTCCAGTCGATCTTGGCGCGGCCGGTGTGGTGGAAGAGCGCGTCGGCGGCGGTGCCGATGGCGGAGCCCGAGTCGTTGGCGCACGGCGGCACGAACACGTCGGCGAACAGCCCCGTGGCCGTCCACGCGCTGTTCCAGTCGCAGTTGAGGCCGCAGCCCCCGGTGATGATCAGCGGGAGCCCGTCGCGCAGGTTGCGGCGGGCGAAGTCGTGGAAGCGCTCGAACATGGCGTCGTGCATCCGGCGCGCCAGGTTGCGGAAGGCCTGCGAGCCCAGCCCCACGTTGTAGAAGCTGCTGTTCGCGTAGTCGGCCTTGCGCGGCTCGTGGTCCACGTAGTTGGCCGCCAGGACCCGGTCGATCAGCGCCCGTTCCTCCGCGGTGGCCGGGCCCGGCTCGCCGAAGCCGGCCAGCGCCATGAGCTTGCCGGCGTCCTCGCGGCGGTGGCCGGCGCCGGGCGGGAGCGTGGGGTCGGCCAGCCCGTAGATGAAGGCGTACATGTGCCCCGGCGCGGCGAGCGGCGTCCCCAGCTTCTCGATCCGCAACGCTTCGTCGATGCGGTAGAAGGTGCCCAGGATCCCTTCCCACACCAGCGCATACACCGGCTGGCCCTGCGGGAACGGCGACATGGCATAGCCGCCGACCAGGTGCGACCGCTCGTGCGACGAGGAGAAGAAGCGCACGTCGCGGCCGAGGAGCCGGTACGGCCGGTCGACGATCGTGTCGCCGAAGTAGCCCGCCCCGATCGGCGCCCCGAACGGGCGGAACGCCTCCGACCACCCCGACACGGCGAACACGTCGGGAACGCCGTCCATCCGCTCCAGCGCGCGCATCAGCAGGGCGGGGGTGGCGGGGCCGAAGCGGCGGCCGGAATCCTTCTCCGCCTCGATGGAGAACGCGAGCCGGCCGTCGGCGATGTGCGCGATGTGGCCGTCGTGCCCCGGCTTGATGGCGAGGATGTGCATGCTGGCGCGGGCCCGGTGCGGTGCAGGGGACGTCGTTCACACCAGCGGCCCGAATCGGCTGAGAGGTGTGGTGGAGAGAGCCTAATGTTTGATGCCTTCCCCTTCCGGTCAATAGCCCGCGTCTCTATTATGAGCGGGTGCATGCGGGCTGGGCATGCCCTCACACCAGGGGCGGTCGCATGCGCCGCGGCACCCGCCGAGGGTGCGAAAGGGGCTCCGTTCGCGCGCGGACGAAGCCCGAGGACCGCGAACGGCTTGGAACGAACGGTGGAGGCCCGATGAGCAACCCGGTGGGCGAGGCGGCGCGGGAGCGGCGGAACGTGGAGCGCGGCCCGGGCGGCGAGTGGACGGCGGCCGCGAACGGGGAGGGCCGGGATGCAGGCGAGTAGCCCCTGCACCGCGCTCACCCGCGGATGCGCCGACGCACGCGACTACAACGTGGAGCTCCCCGAATGCTGCCGGGGCCACGTGGTGGGGCTGATGGCCGCGCTGGCGCCCATGCTGGCCGAAGCCGGGGTGGTGTGGTGGGCCGACTACGGCACGCTGCTGGGCGCGGTGCGCAACCCCCTCACCACCTGGGCCGACTACCCGTGGCTGCCGCAGGACGGGCGCGAGACGCCGGGCCCGCGGCCCGGCATCATCCCGCACGACAAGGACGCGGACCTGGGGATCATGGCCCGCGACTGGCCCCGGCTGGTCGCGATCAAGGCGCGTCTGGAGAAGATGGGGTTCGCCGTGCTGGCGAACGGCGTGGTTCCGAAGATGAAGCTGATGCTCAGCGCGACCAACTTCGCCAACGTGGACCTGTTCTTCTGGCACGAGCGCCCCGACGGGACGCTGTACCGGGGCAAGTACATGTCCATCGACGACTTCAAGGGCCGCGACTTCCACCGCACCATGCTGCACCCGATGTCCACCGTGCAGTGGGAAGGGATGTCGCTTCCCGCGCCGCGCGACCCGCACGCCTTCCTCGAGATGCGCTACGGCCCCGGCTGGAGAACGCCCATCGCCGCGAACAACGACGGTGTCGAGCGGTGAGCTCGCGCACGCCCAGCGTCAGGAACCGGGCGGCTCGTCTCATACGGGTATCGGCCGATCACCGTGCATGCGGAAGGACCGCTACGGCAGAATGTCACACGGAGGAACGGAGGAAACGGAGGAACGACAACCGGTTCTCCGTTTCCTCGATGGCTCCGTGTAATTCCAGATTCGAGAAAAGACTTGCCTCACGCAGAGTCAGCGGAGTTAGCAGTCAACAGCGGGTTTGACTGCTCACTCTGCTGACCCTGCGTGATGATCCGCTGTTCTTCTGTAGGAATGCACATTCATTCAGCCGAATCGGCATCGAAACCCGACCCGGTAAACGACTCGCCTCACGCGGAGTCGGGCGCGGCGAGCGGAGAACCCGTTGTTCTCCGCCCGCTCCGCTGACTCCGCGTGAGGCTTCGCCGTTGCGGTTCCGTTGTTCCGCCGTCCCCGGATCCACTCCCGCATCCCGACCGCTGACGCTTCCGCGCTCGACGGCCGATCGCAGCGCTCGACCGCGCCCTCCCGCTCGACGGTCAGGCCTGCCCCGCGGCGGCGTAGCTGGTGCGCGGCAGGCCGGCCCTGGGCGCGGGCGGCGTGTTCAGCTCTTCGAGCAGCCGGCGCACCTCCGCACCGTGCAGCCGGCTCTCGACGTCGTCGATCTGCACGATCCGGTCGATCACCGCGCGCTGGCGCTGGTCGATGCGCAGTGCCTCCTCGTACGGCATGCAGGTGAACGCGATCATCGAGTAGAGCGGCCGGTACAGCTCCGGATACAGCTCGTGGATGCGGCGCTCGATCTCGCGCCGCTTGAGGAACCCGGGCTTGCCCACCAGGTCGAACAGCTCCTCGAAGTGCACGATGCACAGGTCGGCCATGGCGTCCATGCTGGGCTTCCTCCGCGCCTCGAATGCCGTGAAGACGCGCGCCCAGTCGCTTCCATGCCGCGCCATGCACTCGTCCAGAACGCGGCAGTCCTCGAACGCGGCGTTGGCGCCCTGGCCGTACGACGGCAGAACGGCGTGCGCGGCGTCGCCCACCAGCACCACCCGGTCGGCATGCACCCAGGGCGAGCAGCGCACCGTGAGCATCGAGTTGGGGGAGTACGCGAAGAACTGCTCGGCGAGCGACGGGATCACGTCGGCCACGTCGGGGAAGGTGCGCCGGAAGAACGACACCACGTCGGCCGGCGACACGATCGACTCGAACGACTCCTCGCCCTTCAGCGGGAGCATCAGCGAGCACATGATGCTTCCGTCGGTGTTGGGGAAGCCGATCAGCACGCAGTTGCCGCGCGGCCACACGTGCAGGCCGCTCCCCTCCAGGGCGGGCGCGCCGTCGGCCCCCGCGGGGATCTTCAGCGACACGTAGGCCCGCGTCCAGTACTGCTGCGAGTAGTTGAACTGGTCGGTCTTCTGGAGCCGCGTGCGGATCGTGGAGAACGCGCCGTCGGCTCCGAAGATGCGGTCGCCGCGGACCTCCGTCACCTGGCCGCTGCTCGCGTGCTGGAAGTGCAGCACCCCTTCGCGCAGGTCGAGGCGCACGCACTTCTGGTTGAAGTGGAAGCGCACGCCCGGCTCCTGGCGCGCGAGGTTCATCAGCGCCTCGCTGAGCGTGGCGCGCGAGACCGAGTAGATCGCCTCGCCGCTGTTGCCGTACGGCTGGTACGCGATCTCGCCGTCCACCGAATGCACGCGCCGCCCCGGCGCGGGCACCGTGAGCGCGAGGATCTTCTCCCTCAAGCCCACCGTGTCCAGCCCCCGCAGGCCGCGCTCGCACAGGGTGATGTTGACGGAGGGGCGCTTCCTCGCGCCCTCGACCCCGGTGGCGGAGTGCCGCTCCCAGACCTCGACTTCGTAGCCCCGTCTCGCCAGGTGAATGGCGAGGAGCGAGCCGACGATCCCTCCGCCCACCACGACCATGCGCTCCATCACGTACTCCGTTCTGCCGGTTCGATCGACCTGCCCGGCGTTTGCGTGGCGACCCGCCCGCCGCAAAGGCCATCGTGCACCGAATGACCAACGTCTTCCGCGCCTGCCCGAGCCCCGCTCCGCAGAGAACGCGCCCACGAGATGCGGCCGCCTGCTCGTGATGTCCGCATACGGCGCGGAGCCGTGCTCCAGCCGGCCCGCGTCCGCGAAGCCGGAGGGCTTCGCGGATCCCGTCGCCGGCAAAGGTCCGCCGGCTTTCGCCGGCATGCCGGGGGCGAGCTCCAACCCGCTACGAAGCGGCCACCGGCGACAAGCCCGCACACCGGTTCCAGCCTCGCCGCCAGGCCCCCGCGAAAGGTGGACCGGGTGCGGCGGTGGTGCGGAAACCGACACGGTGACGGCACGCACCCGTAGACAGATCCCGTCGAATATACACGGTACGGCCGGTGCTCGCGAGTCCGGCCGGGTCGCGGGCGCCCGGACGGAGGTCTTTCCAGGCGGATGGCGGCGATGCGCGGCGGTTCGCCGGGGCGAGCCAAGCGGGATTCGCTCGATTTGCGCCAAACGACCCGCGGCGAGGGGCTGGATCCCCCTGTGCCGGAAGCGTTTGCGCCGTCGTGCGCACGGGGTGGCCGCGCCCGCCCCAGCTTGACCCCGCCGGGCCGGGCGAGTATCCTTTCAGCCCCTTTGCCGGGGGCGGCGGCGCGGGGTGGCGCGCGGTTCGGGCGCATACGCGGACGGCTTCGCGCGTGGAGCCGCGAAGAGCGTGCGAGGCCGCGGCGGCCGAGCGTCCGCCTCTTCCGCACCTCCGCGCACGGAGGCCGTTGCGTGCCCCCCGTACCTTACACGACAGGTGAGAGGAGTTGCATGAGCACCGCTGCAGAGGGTTCCCCGCCCGAAGCGCTTCCGGCGTACCAGGACGAGCTGCACGCCGAGGTCCTGGACGACATCCGGATCGGCGAGCACGGCTACAAGCACCGGTTGATCGATGGCATCGTGATGCCGCCGTACATCACCCCGTCGCGCTACCAGCTCTCGCGGACGCTCGAGATCCGGCCGGACGACATCTGCATCACGTCGTACCCCAAGTCGGGCACCAACTGGCTGGCCAACGTGCTGATGCGCCTGATCCACGGCGGCGAGGCGCCCCCGGGGCAGACGCTGCGCGAAAGCGTGCACTGGGTCGAGAGCGCGATCCTGTACGTGCGCAGCAAGGAGGAGCTCGACGCGATGCCGTCGCCGCGGGTGTTCAAGAGCCACATGCCCTTTCACATGGCGGTGGGTGGAGATCCGCTGGAAACGCCGTGCAGGTACGTCTACATCGCCCGCAACCCCAAGGACGTGGCGGTCTCGTACTTCCACTTCGAGAGCACGGCGCCCTGGGCGGGCGAGTACACCGGCGGGTGGTCGCACTGGCTGCAGATGTTCGTGGAGGGGAAGCTCCAGCGGGGCGACTGGTTCGACCACGTCCTGAGCTGGTGGAAGCACCGGGACGCCCCCAACGTGCACTTCATGAAGTACGAGGACCTGTCCAACGACTTCGACGGCGAGCTGCGGCGGCTGGGCGGCTTCCTGGGGTACGAGGTGTCGGACGAGCTGGTGGGGGTGATCCGCGAGCGCACGGGGTTCAGGAACACCAAGCAGGACAGCTTCAGCAACCTGCACGAGATCCCGGCGCTGAGCCACTTCTACCGCAAGGGCGTGATCGGCTCGTGGAAGGAGCAGTTCACCGTGCTCGAGAGCGAGTGGTTCGACGAGGTGTACCGCAAGCGGATGCAGGGCACCGGCCTGGACTTCGACTTCGAGTAGCCCGGCGCCGCGCCGCCGCGCGCCGTGGCTCTTTCGTCGGCCGCGGCGTCGACACGAATGACCTACGCGTGCGGCCGCCAGGCCCGCGCTGTCTCGTTGCATCATGCTCGATCCGTCCCCGGCAGGCGGAGGCGGCCCACACCCGCGCCAGGCTGCGGCCTCGAGAGGGCGGGGGATCTCCGGGAAGCCGCTCGCGCCGGGCGGCGCAGCGGAGGCGGGGCGTGGGCGAGGGCGTCGAGCTCACTCTGTGACATTGTCGGCTGGGAGGTTCTGGATGAAGCGCGTAAACGTGCTGGACAACACGCTCCGTGACGGCAGCTATGCCTGCGACTTCAGCTTCACGGCGGCGCACACGGCGACGATCTGCACCGAGCTCGAGCGGGCCGGCGTCGGCTACATCGAGGTGGGCCACGGAGCGGGTCTCGGAGCCACCGCGCGGAACTTCTACCCCGCGGCCGCGACCGACGAGGAATACCTCCGGGCGGCCCGGTCGTCGCTGACCACGGCGCGCTTCGGCATGTTCTGCAACCCGGCCATCGCCGGCCTCGACGACATCGACGTGGCGGCCGACCACGGGATGGACTTCATCCGGGTGGGCACCGACGTGACCGGGGTCGCGGCGTCACGCCCCTACCTGGAGCGGGCCAAGCGGCGGGGGCTGTTCGCGACCGCGAACCTGATGAAGTCGTACGCGGTGCCCCCGGAGCAGTTCGCCGAGGCCGCGGCGCAGTCGGAGGAGTTCGGCGCCGACGTGGTGTACCTGGTGGACTCGGCCGGGAGCATGTTTCCCGAGGACGTGCTGGCGTACCTGGACGCGCTGCGGCAGCGAACCGCGGTCCAGTTCGGCTTCCATGGCCACGACAACCTGGGGATGGCGGTCTACAACAGCCTGTTCAGCGCCGACCAGGGGGCCGCCTTCCTCGACGCCTCGCTGCAGGGGCTCGGCAGGAGCGCGGGGAACGCACCCACCGAGCACCTGGCGGCGGCGCTCGACAAGCGCGGGTACGAGACCGGGATCGACGTGCTCCGCCTTCTGCGGGTGGGAGAGGCGTGCAACAACCCGCTCGTGGTCCGCCCGGCCTACGCGGCGCTGGACGTGGTGTCGGGGTACGCCGGCTTCCACTCCAACTTCCTCCCGAAGGTGCTGGGCGCGGCCGAGGAATACGCGGTGGACCCCGCGCGGCTCATCATCGACCTGTGCGAGATCGACCGGCTCAACGTGCGCGACGAGGATCTGCGGCGCCTCGCGACGCGCCTGCGCGAGGACGCGGAAACCCCGGCTCCCGTGCAGTAAGCTCACGTGGAGCAGCAGAGGAGCAGAGAAGGGGAGGCCGGTCTGAGGATGTTACGAGATCCGCAGGTTCAGTGGGTGCATCCAGCTCCGCCGGGGGGCACACAGAGGCACGGAGACACGGAGAAACCCGGGCAGGCACCCCGTGGCTCCGTGCCTCTGTGTGACAAGTCTTTTGCGGATTTTGACGAGTTCCCGGAAGGTGGCCCTCCGCAGCTGAAGCTTCGGAGGGCCTTTGCTCGCGATCGGGTCGATAAGGGTAGAAACCGCGGCGTCTAGCACGGCCATATCCCGACTGATTTCCGGTTTGCTCCTTGCCCCCGTCTGCGTGATTGGCAAGGTTGTATCGTAACGCGCGGGGATACGAAGGGGCCCGCGATTTCGCTCGAACAGCCGACGATGTCCCGTTCCAAGCTGCTGGACCAGGTCCGTGAAGCCGTCCGGATGCGGCACCATCGCATTTCCGCCGACGAGAGTACCGACGCCACGTCCGGCTCCGGGCTCTTCACCCGGCGCGCGCACCGCATCGGCACCGAGGCGGCGTTCGGCCTGGGGGAGCGCGTGGCCCAGGTCGAGTCGCGCGGCGGCGAGCGGGTGATCCGCTGCAACCTGGGCCAGCCCGACTACCCGCTGCCGGGGCACATCGCCGAAGCGCTGAAGCGGGCCATCGACGGCGGCTTCACCACCTACTGCGACCCGCAGGGGCTTCCCGAGCTGCGCCGCGCGGTGGCCCGGGCGGTGGGTGAGCGGCGCGGGCTCGACATCGACCCCGACCGGGTGGTGGTGTATCCCGGCCACCGCCCGTCGATCGGGTTCGCGCACCTGGCCTATGCCGAGGCCGGGCGCGAGGTGGTGTACCCGTCGCCCGGCTACCCGCTCTACGAGTCGTTCATCCCCTACTTCTGCACCACGCCGGTGCCGGCGATCCTGCGGGAGGAAGACGGGTTCGGCCTCACGCGCGACGTGCTCGAGCCGCTCCTGGGCGAGCGGACCGCGCTGATCTTCCTGAACTTCCCCTCGAACCCCACGGGGAGCGTGGCGACCCGGGCGCAGCTCGAGGAGGTGGCCGAGCTCGTCCTGGAGCGGACCGGGCCCAACACCCGCGTCTACTCCGACGAGTCGTACGAGTCGATCACCTTCGACGGGCACGAGCACGTTTCCATCGCCTCGATCCCGGGGATGGAGAGCCGGACGATCATCGCCTCGGGGTGCAGCAAGTCGTTCGCGTGGACCGGCGGCCGGGTGGGGTGGGCCGTATACCCCACCGTGCGCGAGGCCCGGATGCACCGGCGGCTGGCGATCAACCACTTCGCGTCGATCTCGCCGTACAACCAGTGGGGGGCCGTCGAGGCGCTCACCTCGCCGCTGAGCGCCCCCGCGATCCACGAGATGGTGAAAGGCTTCCAGCGGCGGCGCGATCTGGTCGTCGCGGGGCTCAACGCGATCGACGAGGTCCGCTGCCACACGCCCCGGGGAGCGTTCTACGTGTTCCCCAACGTGTCGGGGGCGCTGGAAAGGCTCGGGGCGATCGACGCGCATGCGCGCCTGCCCGAGGCGGCGCGGCGCGACTCGAGCCCGGCCACGCTCTTCCAGCTCTTCCTGCTGCACGAGTACCGGGTCGCCACGATGGACCGCCGCTCGTTCAGCCTGCGCGGCAGCGAGGGCCAGCACTACCTGCGGATCTCCACCGCCACCTCCGACGCCGACCTGGAGGAGGCGGTGCGCCGCGTGGCCGCGGCCGCGGTGGACACGGCGGGGTTCCAGCGGTTCGTCGCGTCGGGCGTGGAGCTCACGCTGTGACCGGGTGCTGGAGAACGGGGAGGTCCCGAGGGTGATGCGCTTCTCTGCGAAGGTCGCGGTCGTCACCGGCGCGGCGAACGGCATCGGGCGCGACACGGCCGTCCTCCTCGCGGGCGAGGGCGCGAGCGTGGTGGCCGTGGACGTGGACGCCGAGGCGCTGGGCCGGCTCGCGCGCGAGATCGAGGACGCGGGCGGCGCCTGTCTGCCCGTGACGGCCGACGTGCTGCGGGAGGAGGACGTGGGGCGGATGGTGGACGCCGTGGTCGCCCGCTTCGGCCGCATCGACGTGCTGGTCAATGGGGTGGGCGGGAGCACCGTGCTGGAGCGCCCCGACGCCGCGATCGAGGATATCTCGCCCGACGAGTGGGAGCGCGTGCTGGGCTTCAACCTGCGCGGCACCTTCCTGTGCATCCGCGCGGTGGTGCCGCACATGAAGGCGCGCCGCGCGGGCACCATCGTCAACCTGTCGTCCATCGTTGCGCGGGGAGACCACGCGGCGCGGCGGACCAACGCGCCGTACGTGGTGGCGAAGGCCGGCCTGCAGGCGCTCACCCGCAAGCTGGCCGTGGAGCTGGGGCCGTTCGGGATCCGCTGCAACGCCGCCGCGCCCGGGGTGACGCGCACCGCCCGGATCGAACGGCTCCTGGCGCGGCGGAGCCAGCCGGAGATGGACGCGATGCTCGCCGCCGTTCCGCTCGGCCGGCTGGCGACGCCCGCCGACCTGGCGGCGGTGGTGGCCTTCCTGGCCTCCGACCAGTCGGGGTTCGTGTCCGGGCAGACCATCGAGGTCACCGGTGGACAGTAGCGTGTTCGACGGCGTGCCCGACAGCGTGCCCGACGCCGGTTCCGAGCGCTGCGCGGTGGTGGGCGACGGCTCGATGGGGGCCACGCTGGCGCACGTGATCGCCGCCGGCGGCCGCCCGTGCACCCTGTGGTGCCGCTCGCCCGAGACAGCCCGGGCGATCGAGCGCGACCACCGCCACCCGGGCCGCCCTGCCCACGCGCTCGACCCGCGCCTGCGCGCCACGGCCTCGCTGGCCAGCGCGGTGGAGGGCGCGGCGCTCGTGGTGGTGGCCGTGCACTCGGCGGCGTTCGGCGAGATGGCGCGGGAGATCGGCGCGCTCGCGACCGCTGGCCAGGCACTCTTCTCCGCCACCAAGGGGATCGAGCACCCGTCGCTGCGGCTGATGAGCGACCTGCTCGGCGAGGCCGCGCCGGGGTGCGCCGTGGGAACCATCGGCGGGACCAACATCACCGGCGAGATCATGGCGGGGCAGCTGAGCTCCCTGGTCGTCGCGTCGCCGCAGGCCCAGGCGCGGGCGAGGGCGGCGGCCGCGCTGGGCGCCCCGCACCTGGTGGTCCTCGCCACGGCCGACCTGTACGGCGTGGAGCTGTTCTCGGTGCTCAAGAACGCCGTGTCCATCGCCGCGGCCATCGGGATGGGCGCGGGGCTGGGCTACAACGCGCTGGGGCTGGTGGTGGCCCGGGCGCTGGCCGAGGTCCGCGCGCTGGGCGCGGCGCTGGGCGCCGACCCGCGGGTGCTGGACGGCCCGGCCGGGATCGGCGACGTCTTCCTCACCGCGTCGAGCCCGCAGTCGCTCAACCGCCGGCTGGGGATGGAGCTGGGGGGCGGCCGGCGGCTGGACGAGATCGTCGCCGAGCTGCCCGAGGTGCCCGAGGGGATCGGCGCCGTGCGCGCCGTGCGGCCGCTGGCGGAGCGCGCCGGGCTGGCGCTGCCCGTGTGCGCGGCCGTCGAACGGATCATGGAAGGGGTGGAGCCGCCCCGCGCGCTGGGGCGCGCTGTCATCGAAGCGTACCGGGAGGGAGTCGGATGACGGTCAGGGCATGCCGGTACCGCGGCAGCTACGACGCGGGCGCCACCTATCGCAGGCTGCGCGACGCGGGGGTGCTGGGCTCGCACTCGTACCTTCACCTCGCCCCCGGCCGCGCCGAGATCGGCTGGGCGCCGGTGGACCACCTCACGGTCACCGACGCCGATTTCCAGGCCGACTGGCGCGAGCGGCTGGCCGCCATGACGGCGCCCGGCGACAACCGCAAGGCGATGGGCTTCATCGCCTTCGACATCGTCGACGCCGGCTCGCCCACCTACCCCGACGGCATCGCCAACCCCGCGCCGCTGGCCGAGTTCATCGTTCCCGGCGAGCGCGTGGAGTTCACCGACGACGGCAACGTCACGCACTTCACCGCCGGCGGCTTCGACGTGTCGCCCTTCCTGACGGTGGCGCTCCCGCGCGTGCCGGCCGCGCGCCGCGAGGTGGATTTCCACCCCGTGGGCGGCGTCGCCCGCGAGGCGTTCGAGGAGAGCGTGGCCCGCGCGGTGGAGGCGCTGCACGCCGGCGTGGTGCAGAAGGTGGTCCTCTCGCGCCACCAGACGTTCGACCTCGATTACGACCCGGTCGACCTGTTCGAAGCGATCACCGAGTCGCGCACGCACGCGGACGGGTTCCTCCTCGCCTTCGGCGACCTGCTCGCGATGGTGGCCTCGCCCGAGCTGCTGGTGGAGGGCGACGGGCGGCGGCTGGAGTCCAACCCGCTGGCGGGAACGCGCAAGCGCGGCGCCACCTTCGCCGAGGACGAGTGCCTGCGCCACGAGCTGCGGCACGACCACAAGGAGATCGTGGAGCACGTCCTGTCTGTCACCACCCTCCTGGGGCAGCTGGAGCCGGTGTGCGAGCCCGGCAGCCTGGTGGTCCGCGGGCTGATGGGCGTGTCGATCCACGCGTACGTGCAGCACCTGAGCTCCACCATCGTGGGCCGCGTGAGCCCCGACCGGCACGTGCTGGAGGCGCTGTGGGCCACCTTCCCCAGCGTGACCATCGCCGGCTTCCCGCGCGAGCCCGCGGTGCGGCTGCTGCGCTCGCTGGAGCAGGGGCCGCGCTCGCTGTACTCGGGGGTGATCGGCTGGGTGTCGGGCGACGCCGACTGCCGCTTCTCGCTCGCCATCCGCGGCGTCTTCCGCTACGGCGGGCTCACGTACCTGAACACCGGCGCCGGGATCATGGCCGAGTCGGTGCCCGAGCGCGAGTTCATGGAGACGGAGCAGAAGCTGGGCGCCGCCAGGCAGGCCCTCGCCCGCGTCGCCTCGTCGTGACCCCGGCATGATCCCGGCTGATTCGCATACACGCGTCTACGAATCGGACGGCGCGAAGCTCGACTCGCGGAGGGCGGCTCCTGATCTCCCGCGGAGAAAGTCGGGCCGCCGTTCGCGCTCCATCCACCACCTGACCGAGACCAGAGAGCTGAACCCATGAGCGAGCTTGCGCAGCGGCTGTCCCAGGGTACCCACACCATCACCTACCGGCCCAAGCGCGACGATGCGAGGGCCGAGCTCCGGGACGCGATCGAGCGGGAATACGTGCACGTGCTGTTCACGGGCACGCGGGGCGGCACCGAGCTGGGGTTCCGTCCCGACCCCGCCCGCTCCGACCTGTCGGGCGCGAACTGGGACGCGGGCGAAGGATCGATCCACCTGGAGGGCGAGCTGAGCCTCGACGGCGTTCCGGTGCGCTGCGTGGCCGACCTCGACCTGGGGGCGATGGAGGGCACGGGCCGCCTCGAGATCCTCGACGCCGCCACCGTCGGGTGACGCGGGACGATCGCGGCGATACCAGATCCGCATGAATCGTTGCGGCGGCAGGACCTGCTGAAATGTCACACGGAGGCACAGAGGCACGGAGAAAACCTGCAGTTCTCCGCGTCTCTGTGCCTCCGTGTGAGAAGGCAGTTCAGCCGGATCGGGCAGGACGCCGAGGGTCGCCGCCCGCACCGGCACGCGGTCCCTCCGTCTACGCCAGCGATTCACGTGGATCGAGCAGATAAGAAGAACAGCGGTTCATCACGCAGGGTGAGCAGAGTGAGCAGTCGAAACCGCTGTCAACCGCTGACTCCGCCGACTCTGCGTGCGGCAGGTCTTCTCCTCGATCTGGCGGAGAGCCGGCGTCTTCCGCCGCGTCTCCCCCGTGCGGCCCGGTCCGCTTCCGGTCAGGCGCAGAGGCAGCGGTACGAGGCGTATCCGCCGATGTTGGGGTTGGGATCCCACACCGGCGGCCCGGAGGGGTGCGGCCGGAGCTCGCTCAGCGTTTCGAGCAGCGTCTGCAGCGCGATCGCGATCTCGATGCGGGCGATGGACGCTCCCGGGCAGCGGTGCGGGCCGAAGCCGAAGGTCACGTGCGGGTTGGGCTGGCGGTCGGCCTTGAGCGTGTGCGGGGCGGGGAAGGCGGCCTCGTCGCGGTTCGCGGCCTCCAGGATGAGCACCACCCGCTCGCCACGCTTCACCGCGATGCCCGCCGCCGAGTCGTCGTCCAGGGCCAGGTCCTCGGTGGCATAGCGCACCAGGTAGCGGGTGGGGGTGACCAGGCGCAGCAGCTCCTCCACCAGCCGGCGCACGGCCGAAGGTGTGGTGCGCACCAGCTCGCGCCACTCGCCCCACTCCGGGATCAGCAGCGGGATCCCGTCGGCCAGCAGCTTCTGCGTGGTGACCCGCCCCGCCGCGAACACCGCCATGCACTGGATCACCACGTCGTCCTCGTCGTCCAGCCCGCCCTCGCGCAGGAACCGGCCGATCAGGTCGTCCGACGGCGTTCCGCGCCGCGCCGCCACGTGGCCCCGGAAGTAGTCGCCCAGCTGCACCACGTCGTCCATCTTCGCGTAGAGATAGCCGCTCGTGATGTTGGCGTAGGAGGTGGACCAGCGCTCCAGCCGCTCCATCTCCTCGGCGCTGCCCACCGGCGTGCCCAGGATCAGCGAGACCGCCTCCATGGTGAACGGCACGGCGTAGTCGCCCACCAGGTCGAAGTCGCCCCGCTCGCGTGCCCGCCCGGCCAGAGTGGCCGCGCACGCCTGCAGGGGCGGCACCAGCGCGTCGGAGCGGCGGGCCAGCTCGGTGAGCACGGCCCGCTGCACCCGCGCCTGCTTGGCGCCGTCCACGAAGATGACCTGCTTCTGGATCGCGTCGCTGGCGAAGGTGCGCCGGGGGGTGCGCCGCGGCGCGGGCATCGCCAGCGTCACGTCCGATACGAAGCGCGCGTCCGCCAGGATCCTGCGCACCGGCTCCTGCCCCGTCACCACCCAGCAGCGCGCCGCCGGGTCGAAGCCCACCGGGCTCCGCTCGCGCTGCTCGTCGTAGAGACGGTGCGGGTCCCGGTACGCCTCGACCAGCGTCTTGAAGGCGCCCGCGCCCGGCTGGGGCGCCGGGTGCTGGCCTGCGCGTGGATGAAGATCGGACATCCCGTGTTCGGTCATGGGTGAGATTCCGCCGCTGGATTCCGCTCGAATCGTTCGATGCCGCGGCGGAGGAAGATACAGTGATTCATCACGCAGGGTCAGCAGAGCAAGCAGTCAAGAACGCCGTCGACCGCTGACTATGCTGACTGCTGACTCTGCTGACTCTGCTGACTCTGCGTGAGGCGAGTCTTTTTCCCGTGATCGAAAGCGATCCGGAGGACCCTGCCGTAACGCCCCTCGCCTAGAGGGGTCAGCCGGGGAGCAGCCCCTCGCTCCGCAGCCGCGCGAGCACCTGCTCCACCGCCTCGTCCACCGTCGCCTGGTCGGTACGCAGCACCAGCTCGGGCGCGTCGGGGGCCTCGTATGGCGCGCTGACCCCGGTCAGGTTGGCCAACTCGCCGCGGTCGGCCCGCGCGTAGAGGCCCTTGGGGTCGCGGCGCCGGAGCTCCTCCAGCGGCGCGCTCACGAAGATCTCCAGGAAGCGGCCCTCGGGGAGGAGCGCCCGCACCCGCGCCCGGTCTTCGCGGTAGGGCGAGACGAAGGTGCACAGCACCACCGCGCCCCCGGCGAAGAAGAGCCGCGCCACCTCGCCCACGCGGCGGATGTTCTCGGCCCGGTCGGCCGGCGCGAAGCCCAGGTCGCCGTTGAGCCCGTGGCGCAGCGTGTCGCCGTCCAGCAGCATGGTGTGCACCCCCGCCTCGAACAGCCGGCGCTCCACCCGCGAGGCGATGGTGGTCTTCCCCGCGCCCGACAGGCCGGTGAACCAGAGCACCGCCGCGCCGTGGCCGTTGCGCGCCTCGCGCTCCTCGCGCGGCACGTTCCACCCCTCCCACACCACGCCGGGCGAGACCGCGGCCGGCGCGGGCGCAATCCCCGCGGCGGGGAAGAGCGCGTCGGCCGACTGCACGGGGCCGCGGATCATCCCCGCCGCCACGGTCACGTTGGTGTACGGGTCCACCAGGATGAAGCTGCCGGTGGCCCGGTTCCCCCCGTAGGCGTCGAAGAAGAGCGGCGACGAGGTGGTGACCTCCACCCGGCCGATGTCGTTGAGCCCCAGCTGCGCCGCCTCCTCGCGGTGCAGCGTGTCCACGTCGATGCGGTAGACCACGCGGCTGACGAAGGCGCGCGTCGAGCGGGTGGTGTGCTGGATCAGGTAGGGGGTGGCGGGGTCCAGCGGCTGCTCGCCCATCCAGCACACCATGGCGTCCAGCCGGCTCCCCACGGTAGGAAGGTTGTTGCGGCGCACGATCATGTCGCCGCGCGACACGTCCACCTCGTCGGCCAGCGTCAACACCACCGAATCGCCCTCGGCGGCCTGGGCCAGCGGCCCCTCGAACGCCTCCACCGAGCGCACCCGGGTGGCCACCCCCGAGGGGAGCACCACCACCTCCTCGCCCGGCGTCACCGTGCCCGAGGCCACCCGCCCCGCGAAGCCGCGGAAGTCCTGGTGGGGGCGGATCACGTACTGCACGGGAAAGCGGAAGTCGACCAGGTTGCGGTCGGCGCCCACGTTCACGCTCTCCAGGTGGTGCAGCAGGGTGGCGCCGTTGTACCACCCCAGCCGCTCGCCCCTGGCCACCACGTTGTCGCCGTGCAGCGCCGAGATGGGGATGAAGACCAGGTCCTGGATCCCCAGCTTGCCGGCGAAGTCGGAGTAGTCGGCCACCACGGCGTCGAACGCCTCCTGGCGGTAGTCCACCAGGTCCATCTTGTTCACCGCCACCACCACGTGCGGGATGCGCAGCAGCGACGAGATGAAGCCGTGCCGCCGGCTCTGGGTGAGCACCCCCTTGCGCGCGTCCACCAGCACGATGGCCAGCTCGGCCGTGCTGGCGCCCGTCACCATGTTGCGCGTGTACTGCACGTGCCCCGGCGTGTCGGCGATGATGAACTTGCGCCGGGGCGTGGCGAAGTAGCGGTAGGCCACGTCGATGGTGATGTTCTGCTCGCGCTCGGCCCGCAGCCCGTCGGTGAGCAGCGCCAGGTTGATCCCCTCCTCGCCGCGGCGGCGGGTGGCGCCCTCGATGGCCTCGAGCTGGTCCTCGAAGATCGACTTGGTGTCGTACAGCAGCCGCCCGATCAGCGTGCTCTTGCCGTCGTCCACGCTCCCCGCGGTGGTGAAGCGCAGCAGGTCCATCTCGCGGTACTGCCGCGCCGCCTGCTCGTAGCCGGCCGCGGCGGCCCCCGTCCCCTGGGTCCCGCGCATCAGAAGTACCCCAGGCGCTTGCGGTCTTCCATGGCGGCCTCCGAGCGGCGGTCGTCGGCCCGGCCCCCGCGCTCGGTCACCCGCGCCGCCGCGATCTCCACGATGATCTCCTCCACCGTGGCCGCCGTGCTCTCCACCGCCCCCGTGCAGGTGGCGTCGCCCACGGTGCGGAAGCGGATCGTCCGCTCCTCGTACCCCTCGCCGGCCACCAGCTGCATCCAGGGCGAGCGCGCCAGCCACTGCCCGTCGCGGAAGAACACCTCGCGCCGGTGCGAGAAGTACAGATCGGGAAGGTCGATCCCCTCGCGGGCGATGTACTGCCACACGTCCATCTCGGTCCAGTTGCTGATGGGGAAGACGCGGAAGTGCTCGCCCGGGCCCCGGCGCCCGTTGAACAGGTTCCACAGCTCGGGGCGCTGGTTCTTCGGGTCCCACTGGCCGAAGCGGTCGCGGTGGCTGAAGAAGCGCTCCTTGGCGCGCGCCTTCTCCTCGTCGCGCCGCCCGCCGCCGAACGCCGCATCCACCTTGAGCTCGGCCAGCGCGTCCAGCAGCGTCACCGTCTGCAGCGCGTTGCGGCTGGCGTAGGGGCCCGTCTCCTCCACCACGCGGCCGCGGTCGATGGAGTCCTGCACCGTGCGCACCAGCAGCTCGCACCCCAGCCGCGCCGCCAGCCGGTCGCGGAAGTCGAGCGCCTCCTGGAAGTTGTGGCCGGTGTCGATGTGCAGCAGCGGGAAGGGGAACCGGGCCGGCCAGAACGCCTTGCGGGCCAGGTGCACCATCACGATCGAGTCCTTGCCCCCCGAGAAGAGCAGGGCGGGGCGCTCGAACTGGGCCGCCACCTCGCGCATCACGAACACCGCCTCCGACTCGAGCTGGTCGAGGTGGCTCTTGCGGAAGGAGGGGGTAGCCGGCGGCGCGGGAGCGGTGGGAGCGCGTTGCATCACAGCGGCCAGAAGAGGGGGACGAAGATCACGATGGCCGCCAGCGACACCAGCGTCACCGGCAGCCCCAGGCGCACGAAGTCGCCGAAGCGGTAGCCGCCCATCCCGTACACCATGGTGTTGGTCTGGTAGCCGATGGGGGTCACGAAGCTGGTGGACGCCGCGATGGTCACCGCCACCGCGAACGCCCGCGGGTTCAGGTGCAGCTGCGCGGCGGTGGCCATGGCCACGGGAAAGAGCAGCACCGCCGCGGCGTTGT